>ERZ773069.130-NODE-130-length-53885-cov-8.406539_pt1 | contig 53885 bp, 63 predicted proteins | sample MGYA00580619_ERZ773069 | MGnify/ENA primary metagenome ERZ773069 (study PRJEB29015, sample SAMEA2738007) | human oral metagenome | biome: human oral; feature: human-associated habitat; material: dental | place: China | collected 2108 ...
CGCTGATCAACAACATGGTAATCGGCGTTACCAAGGGCTACGAGAAGCGTCTCGAAGTTAAAGGCGTCGGCTTTCGCGTGTCGTCAAGCAACAACGAGCTGACGATGAGCTTAGGTTTCAGCCATGAGGTCAAGTACAAAGCACCCGAAGGCGTCAATGTGAGCAACGAGAAGATGATCATCGTCGTCTCTGGTATAGACAAGCAAAAAGTCGGCCAAGCAGCCGCCGAAATCCGCGCGCTCAAGAAGCCGGAGCCATACAAGGGCAAGGGTATCGCTTACGTCGATGAACAAATTTTGCGTAAAGCAGGAAAGGCAGGTAAGAAATAATGTCTAATTCACTTTCGCACAAGCTATTGAACCGCAACTTGCGCAAGAATCGCGTTCGCGCCAAAGTTAACGGTACACCAGAGCGCCCGCGCCTCAGCGTCGTTATCAGCAATATGCACGTTAGCGCTCAGCTAATCGATGACACCGCTGGCAACACCCTAGCAGCGGCCACCACTGTCGGCAGCAAGGCTAAGGGCACGATGACTGAAAAGTGCGCCTTAATCGGTACTGAAATAGCCAAAAAAGCCAAGAAAGCAAAGATTAACGCAGTTGTATTCGACCGCAACGGCCGCCAGTACGCTGGCCGCCTGAAAGCTCTGGCCGACGCAGCTCGCAAGGAAGGATTGGAGTTCTAAAATGGCCGAAGCCAAAGAACAAACCACGCCCCGAGACGACAAACGCGCCCCGCGCAGCCGCCGTCAAGGTCGAGGCGGTCGCCGCGATGACCGGCGCAACCAGCGCGATGACGCGCCTAAAGAATTTGAAGAAGTAGTAATCAATATCGACCGCGTGGCGCGTGTCGTCAAGGGCGGCCGCCGCTTCCGTTTCAAAGCGCTAGTCGTCGTCGGTAATCGCAAGAACAAGGTCGGTGTCGGCGTAGCCAAAGGCGCTGATGTCCAGGCGGCCATTGCCAAGGCTACGGCCATCGCCAAGAAACACCTGGTTACTATCCCAGTAGTCAACGAAACTATTCCGCACGATATGGAAGTCAAGCTTAGCGGCGCCCGCGTTCTCATCAAGCCAGCAGCGCCGGGTACCGGTATTATTGCTGGCGGCGTGGTACGCGCAGTTATCAGCGTGACTGGTATCCGCAATCTGCTATCTAAGAGCTTAGGCAGTACCAACAAAGTCAATATTGCTTACGCAACTGTCGAAGCGCTGGCTGGCTTAGTTCCGCGCGAAAAGTGGGTTGGCGCTGAGAAAAAAGCCGAAAAAGCAAAGGTAGCCGCCAAGGAGGAGAATTAATATGAAGTACAATCAGCTCCAAGTTTCGGCTAACAAAGACCGCAAGCGCGTAGGTCGCGGTATCGCTGCTGGTGGCGGCAAGACCGCTGGCCGCGGTACCAAAGGTCAAAATGCTCGCACTGGCAAAAAGCTTCGCAGCACATTCCAGGGCGGCCAGAACGGCATTGTTACCGCTATTCCGAAAGCGCGAGGCTTCAAAAGCCTGCGCATACCAGCTCAGGTGGTGTACAGCGACCGCTTGAATGATTTGAAAGGCAACGTCGACAACTTTACGCTATACGAAGCCGGCCTAATAACTACGCCGTTTCACAACGTCAAGGTGATTGCCCGCGGCGACTTGACCGCCAAGATTACTCTGCAAACGCAGGGCGCATCGCAAAGTGTGGTCGCTATGCTAGAGAAAGCCGGCGGCGCTTTTGAAAAAGCTGCCGTACCGCCGCTGCCAAAATCTGCCAAGCAAGCCGAAGCAGACGACAAAGCTGCCTAGCCCAGCCGAATAAGATAGCTCGCAGCAGCTTGCAATCTCACAACGAAACGCTCTCTCTGGAGGGCGTTTTGCTATTATTAGCCCAATACTGTATACTGTGATAAGTTAATGAATTGTTAGTAGCTAGAGGGGCTAGATAATGAATTGGAGAATAATTTTCCGCTCACTGAAAAATAAAGATATGCAAAAGCGCTTGCTAATCGTCTTCGGGCTAATTGTAGCGTTTCGCTTCATGGCGCACGTACCGGTGCCACTGGCTAATCCAACCGAGCTGCGCACCGTCATTCAAAGCGTTATTGGCAGCAGCGACTTTGGCGGATTTCTTAACCTCATGAGCGGCGGCGCGCTCAGCCAGATCAGTATTGTTCTGGTCGGCATGAGTCCATTCATCACTGCTAGCATCATCACGCAGCTACTCACCAAAGCAATCCCGAAGCTAGAAGAGCTGCATAACGACGGCGAATCAGGCCGCCGCAAAATTAACCAGTGGACGCGCGTCGTTACTGTGCCGCTAGCTATCGTTCAATCTATCGCTTTTGTTTACATTCTGCAGCAATCCGTCTTGGCGAATTCGTCAACCGGCACCACTGGCACCTCGATTTGGCAGTGGGCAATTTCGGTAACCGCCATGACTGCCGGCTCAATCTTGCTGATGTGGATCGGCGAGCTGATCACCGAACAGGGAATCGGCAATGGTATTTCGCTTATCATCTTCGCTGGTATTGTTAGCCAGCTGCCAAATACTTTTGGTACGCTAATTAACTCGCTATTAAGCACCACCAAGGGCAAACTCAGCATCTTTGGCTGGTTTGATGTACCAGTCGATCCAACAACTTTCTGGCTACTGCTAATTCTCGGTACGGTCGGCTTGGTATTGCTATACTTCTTGGTCAAGATCAACGAAGCGCAGCGAGTCATTACCATCAATTACGCTAAGCGAGTCGCTGGCAACACTAGCTACGGCGGCGTCAAAAGTATTTTGCCGATCAAGTTGATTGCCGCTGGCGTTATTCCGGTGATTTTCGCGGTGGCCTTTCTCAGCCTACCGGCATTTGTCGGCCAAGTTATGCGCGCTATGCCTGGCGCCAACCACACTATTGCCAACAACCTAATCAAGTGGTTCCAAACGCCGACGGCAGCTAGCTTCAGCAACGGCGACTGGACGGTAGCGATTTATCCAATTTTGTACTTTGTGCTGGTTATAGCCTTCACTTATTTCTACACAGGTATCGTCTTTAACGCTAACGAAATTTCCGAAAATCTGCAAAAGCAAGGCGGCTTCATCGCCGGCATTCGGCCAGGCGCTCAAACCGAAGAATATTTAACGCGCACCGTTAACCGCTTGATTTTGTTTGGCTCAATCGCTCTTGGCATTATTGCTATCATGCCGTTCGCTATCGATTACATCTTTGCGCAACTCGGACTTAACGTTTCGAACTTGTCGATTGGCGGTACCGGACTGCTGATTGTAGTGACTGTCGGCCTCGAGACGCTGCGGCAAATCAATTCGCGCGCTCTGATGGTAACCTACGATGACTTCAGTATTGATGACCTCGACGACGGCCAAACAAAGAAAAATCGGCGCAAACTCCTGCGCCTGCGCCGAGCAGCATAATCTGCAATTTGCATTTTGAAGACACCTGCATCATAATATATCCGTATAATCCTCTCTTTCCTGAAAATAGAGAGGATTTAAAGCCCCGGTCCCGATCGGTTGAACTATATCCCGGTCGGGACTGGGCCCTATCTTTTTTGAAATTATATTTTACAAAATCGCCAAAATGCATTTACAAATGATGTAAAATCCGCTATAATGGTTAGCTGTATATCTATGGCGAGTCAAAAGGAAGTCATCAAATTGCGCGGCAAGGTAGTGGAAGCACTGCCTAATACTCAATTTGTTGTCGAACTAGAGAACAGCCTAACAATTATCGCTTACATCAGCGGCAAGATGCGCAAGCACTACATCCGCTTGGTCCCAGGCGATAACGTAGAAGTCGAGTTGAGCCCTTACGATCTCACGAAGGGCAGAATCGTCTTCCGCGCACGCGATTAATAACGCAGAGCTGCTCCTGATATCAAGCATCTCTCATTAAAAAACAGGTTTTTCCTGTAGAAAGTTGTACGCTCATGAAAGTTAAACCGAGTGTCAGGAAGAGAGGTCCGGGTGATCAATTTGTTCGCCGCAGAGGCCGTCTCTACGTCATCAACAAGAAAAACCCTAAGCACAAGCAAAGGCAGGGTTAAGCATGGCTCGAATTGCTGGGGTAGTCATCCCAAGTGACAAGCAGGTACAAATCGCCCTTACCTATATCTATGGTATTGGGCCGAAGTACTCTCGAGACATCCTTGCGGCGGCTAAAATCAAGCCGACCACTCGGGTGAAAGATCTCACCGAGGCTGAGGAGCAGAAGCTTCGCGACATTATCGACAAGGATTATGTCACCGAAGGCGATCTGCAGCGCCTGGTGACCAACAATATCAAACGCTTAAAGGACATCGGTTCTTACCGCGGCCTAAGGCACAAAAACGGTTTGCCGACACGCGGCCAGCGGACTCGCACCAATGCGCGAACCCGCAAAGGCAAAGCAATCGCCGTCGGCGGCACGCAGCCAAAAGCAGCAAGCAAGACTTGATAAGGAAGGACTTTTAAATAATGGCAGAAGCTAAATCAAAAAAGAAGCAGCGCCGATCAGTCCCGACCGGTCAGCTGCATGTCCAAGCGACATTTAATAACACGATTATCACCTTTGCCGACAGCAAAGGCAACGCGTTGACCGCCGCCAGTGCTGGCGCTTGCGGTTTCCGCGGCAGCAAAAAAGGCACCGCCTATGCAGCGCAAATTGCTGCTGAAAAGGCCGCCGAAGCTGCTAAATCAACCTACGGTTTGCGCACAGTTGACGTCTTTGTCAAAGGCGTCGGCCTAGGCCGCGACGCGGCAATCCGCGCCATAAGCAGCTTTGACATTTCAATCAACAGTATTAAAGACGTAACGGGCGTACCGCACGGCGGTGTTCGTCCGCGAAAGGCAAGGAGAGCGTAATGGCACGAGACACTAGCCCAATCGTCAAACAGAGTCGCCGCGAAGGAGTTGCGCTGCATCCTAAAGCGCACAAAATCCTCGCGCGCAAAAGTGGTATCCCGGGCGAACACGCTCATGGCCGCCAGGGCAAGCAGAGTATGTACTCTCAGCAGCTGCGCGAAAAGCAGAAAGTCCGGCGCATGTACGGTTTATTGGAAAAGCAATTTGCTAAGCTGATGAACGAAGCGACTCGCAAACCAGGTCTTAGCGGCGAAAATTTGCTGCGCTTCCTAGAGTTGCGTCTCGACAACGTCGTTTACCGCGCTGGTTTTGCTACTAGCCGCCGCCAAGCTCGCCAGCTAGTTAGCCACGGGCATTTCGAGCTCAACGGCCGCCGCGTCGACATTCCGTCGATTCGCGTCAAGGCCGGCGACGTAATTACTGTTCGCCCGAAGAGTACCAAATCTGGCTACTTTACGGCGATCAACGATATCTTTGGCAATACCACTCAGGCGCCGCTTAGCTGGCTAAAGGGAGATATCAAAAAGCTAAAAATCGAAATTACTAGTGAACCAAAGCGCGAAGAGGCCGAAGCGGGCATCAACGAGCAGCTAATTGTTGAGTACTACTCACGTTAAAAAGGGAGGAAAGATTAAAATGTCTAAAGTTATTCACAACCCAGCGCTCGCCAAGATTATCGATAACAGCGAGAACTCAAGTACGTTTGTTATTGAGCCGCTGCACTTTAATTACGGCAACACGCTCGGCAACAGCCTGCGCCGCGTATTGCTCTCCAGCATCCGCGGCGGCGCGATTGTCGCTTTCCGAATCGAAGGTGCCACGCACGAATTCACAACTGTTCCTGGCATTCAAGAGGACGTCGTCGATATCACTTTGAATCTCAAAGGCGTCAACTTCCGTATTGCCACCGATGAGCCAGTCGAGCTGCGCCTAGAGAAAACTGGCGCCGACGTCATTACTGCTGGCGATATCGCAACCAATGCTGATGTCGAGGTGATGAATCCTGACCACGTGATTTGCCACGTTGACGACCCAAACAAGACAGTTGTCATCGATCTAGTAGTTGAATCAGGTCGCGGTTACCAGCCTATCGAAGAATCTAGCGAAAAACGCCTGCATAGCGACATGATTGCGATTGACGCTATGTTCAGCCCGGTTACTCGTGTTCGCTTCAAGGTCGACCCGACTCGTATCGGTCAAGAGACTAACCTCGATAAGCTCGAGATGACCATCGAAACCGACGGTAGCCTGACGCCGCGCGAAGCTTTCGAAGAAGCTGCCGCTATTCTCGTCAATCAGTACACAGCTCTGGCTGGCAGCACTACTGTCGAATCTGCACCAGCACTTGGTACAGAGGTCGAGGACGATAATGACGGCTTGAACGCCTCAATCGAAGACTTAGGTCTGAGCGCTCGCACCGCCAATGCCTTAGTCAATAACGAAATTCGCACCGTTCACGATTTAGTCACGCTCAACGAGCAAGACTTGCGCGAACTTAAGGGTTTCGGTAGCAAGGCGCTTGACGAAGTAAAAGATAAACTAGCAGAATTGGAGCTCTAAATGCATCGACATGGATACAGAGGACGCAAGCTCGGCCGCGAACGCGACCAGAGGCGAGCGCTCCTGAAAGGTCTAGCGACGAGCTTGGTGATGGAAGAAAGCATTGAGACGACTTTGCCCAAAGCCAAAGAGCTCGTACGTTATATCGAAAAACTAATCACCAAAGCCAAAAAAGGCAATCTGGCCAACCGCCGAGCGGTCATCGCTGGACTCAGCACACAAGTTGCCGCCGTCAAGCTCGTCGACCAAATCGCGCCGCAGCTAACTGGCCGCACTAGCGGGCACGTTCGCGTCGAGCGCACTCGGCTGCGCGTTGGCGATGGCGCTCAAATGGCAATCGTTGAATTCGTCGACGAACTCAAACCAATGCCAAAAGCAGCAAAGGAGGCTAAGTAATGGCTGGAAAAACCTTTTCACAGAAGCCTGCCGACATTGCTCGTCGCTGGATACTGATTGACGCCCGCGACGCTAGCCTGGGCCGATTATCGACCACGATCGCTAGCTACCTCACTGGTAAATACAAGCCAACTTACACGCCGCACGTTGACAACGGCGATTACGTTGTCGTCGTTAACGCTAGCGAACTTGTCGTGACTGGTGATAAAGAAACTGACAAAATATACTACAGCTACAGCGGTTTCCCAGGCGGTTTGAAAGAAGCTCAGCTCAAAGATCTCCGCGCCAAAAGCCCGGCAAGTATCATTGAGCACGCCGTCAAAGGTATGCTGCCCAAGAATAAACTCGCAGCCGGCCGTATGGCTCGCCTGCGTGTATTCCCGGGTGCCGAGCACGACCACGCAGCTCAGAAACCAGAGAAAGTAGAGGTTAAGTAAATGGCTACCGACAAATACGACTACGGCTTGGGCCGGCGCAAAAGCGCTACTGCCCGCGCTCGCCTGACCGCCGGTAAAGGCGCGATCACCATCAACGGCAAGACTGCCGATGAATACTTATCAGGCAACAAGACTTTGCTAGCCGAGATTACCGACCCGCTAGCAACCGTCAATAAGCAAAAAGAGTTTGACGTCAGCGTGCTAGTACGCGGCGGTGGACTTAGCGGCCAAGTTGACGCCATCAAGCAAGCGATCGCCAAAGCGATTACTGCTGGTGCCGCTGACTTGCGCGCTCCACTCAAGAAGGCCGGCTTCATGAAGCGCGACCCGCGCGAGAAAGAGCGCAAGAAATACGGCCTGCGCAGCGCCCGCAAACGCGAGCAATACTCAAAGCGCTAACTCTTCGTAGTTTAGAGCAGGCTCAAATACTCCGCTTGTTAGGGCGGGGTATTTGTTTTTTGCTTGAGCACCATTTGATTATTTTGCTATAAAAGTATATAGTAATACTTATTGTTATAAATGCTAGGTGGGTTGCATATAGGCTACAAGCCGCTAATCCCGAAGGAGGGGATTGAAACATTATGGCAACAGGTTCAAAAGGCCCAGAAGGTCTAACAGGAACAAGAGGAGAAGGTATTAGCCGCCGCAAAGCGCTAGGAGCGCTAGGAATATTAGGATTCACCGGCTTATTAGCGGTAACCGCGGCCTGCAGCACCAGCAAGCCAGAGCTACCACACGAACAGCAAGAAGAACCGATGCCGCATAAAGGTCCGAGTCGTGATCCGAGTCATGATACGTCCCAGGGTGTTGTAACCTGCGACCGAAAAAAAGGACTTATCAGAGTAGTGGATCCTAAAGAGGCACAGAAAAATCCCCAGCGATACAGCCGCAACACGGAGGATTGTTGGGAAGAAGGAGCGCCGCCGAGCAACGTTGATCCACTACCGCCAGCAGCGCCGGCCTCGCCTACAAACATGCCATCCGCTAGCAAATAACATCACACTACAATCGAACACCTCGCTCTCACATAGCGGGGTGTTTTGACCTTATTACGCTAGCCTGTACGTGCTATACTTACACATAAGGATTACCAACATGGATACAAACACTGAGAACATCAAAAAATCAGAAAACATAATCGCGACGAATTCTAGCCAAACAGCAATCTTCCTCAATAACGTCTCGAAAGACTACAAACTCGGCAAGCAAACCGTTAAAGCGCTTCGCGGAATAAACCTGGCAATCAAACAAGGCGAGCTTATCACCATTACTGGCGCTAGCGGTAGCGGCAAAAGTACGCTACTGCAAATTATCGGCTGCCTTGATCAGCCAACCTCAGGATCTGTTGTCATCGAGTCCAAGGAGACGACTAACTTGCGCGACAGCCAGCTCAGCCAGCTTCGTCAAAATACTATCGGCTTTGTTTTTCAATCGTTTTATCTACAGCCTTTTTTGCAGCTTAGCGACAATATTGCTGTACCAGCCATGTTTACCGCTAAAAAGAAAAATCTTATTGACGCCAAAGTAACTTGGCTACTCCAAAAAGTCGGTCTAGAAGAGTACGCAAACCGCCTACCCAAAGAACTTTCAGGCGGGCAAATTCAACGTGCCGCAATTGCTCGAGCGCTAATAAACAATCCGCGTATCATTCTGGCCGACGAGCCAACTGGCAACTTGGATTCGACCAACAGTCAATCAATTATCGATCTGTTCCGCGAGATCCGCTCAACTCTCGGTTCGACAATTGTTATAGTTACTCACGATGCGAGCATTGCCCGCCAAGCCGACCGCGTCATAGAATTAAAAGACGGAGCTATCACATGATTCGCCCATCGTACGCTGTAAAACTAGCCCGCACCAAGCTTCATTCAAAATGCGGCATGCTTTTCGCTTCCACTATCGTGGCAAGCTTGTTATTCGCGGCGTTAATCGCCATAATTATTGTCTTTACTGGCGCCGAAAAGAGCGCAGAAATGTTTATAAAGAAAGTTGGCAACGACCGCTACCTTGTCAAAGCATCACCAAATATACCAAACAAAGCTTTAGGAATCACCAACAACCTATCCTTAGAAGAGATTAGAGAGCTCAAAGCGTTCGAGAAAAAATACTATCAGAATTTACAAGACAAATACAAATCGCTAGGATTGACTTACGACAAGAGTACCGAAGTTCCAGCTCTACTGCCAGCTTCTTGGGCACCCGACTCGCTGCCAGAAGAGCAACGGGTGACTGTTAATTTTTCTTCGCCAGTCGTAAGCGACTTCAACGACCAGCAATTTGAAAAATACGCCAAAACCGCTAATAATAAGCTAACCAACCTCAAAGAAATCGGCAGCAAATACGACGCCGCTGGCTATTATATCGCTGGCAAAATAAGCGGCTTACCGCAAATTCCCGCGCTACGCCTAATCCAAAATGACAAAGAAGACTTCGGCAATTCCAGCCCCAAAGCAGGCGACATGACGACTTATGGCTATTACACTAACGCCATATACAATAACAGCTATGCTTTTACCGACCAGCAGCTTCTGCGCCGCTATCTACTAACAACTGATGTGTCGCGCTTAAATGGCATCCCCGTAATAGTCTCCGCTCAAGAAGCAGTCTCATTATTTGGCAAGAAGCTTAATCTTGAAACCGAGCCAGCCGACACTAACCAAAAATCTACATGGCTTAAAAACGTCCAAGAAAAATTAAACGGCCATACTTATCAGGTTTGCTACCGTAATTCAGCCGAACAAACGCTGCTCAAGAAAATACAGCAAGACTACATCGAATCAAAAACCAACGAAGCCAACAAAGATTACCAAAAGCCCAGCTTGATTTATGATTACCCGAAGCAAGCTTGCGGCGATATCGCAGTCAAGTCCGACACGCGGACCGCCGCCGAAAAGAAGAGCGACGATTCTAACGAAGCCAATCAGAAAAAACTCGGAACATATATAGAGCCTAAACACAAATTGCTCACTTTTCAAATTGTCGGCATTAAGTACGCGCAACCGCAAACTGATTACAAGAAAAACGCCAGCGAATATATCAAGAATCTACTAGCTTCGCAAGATTATTCATCGTCGCTAGACATTCCTATCCAACTATACGATTCTCTGCCAGAAAAACTAAAGTTCAGCGACGTCCAGCAACAAGAAGCAAGCTCTACGGCTGTACGGCTAATGAGAGATGAATTCACTCCCCGCGTTTTAGAATTTTCTAGCGTTGCAAAAGCGCGAGCGTTTCTCGACAACGAGGCTTGTCCAGAGCTTAATGATAAATGCAATAAGCAGTTTGCCGCCAACCCATACGGGTCAAACTACCTGATTCTGGATGAAATAGGGAAGTTGTTTAACCAAATCGCTAGCGTCGCTCTGCCCGGAGTACTAGGATTGGCGATAATTATAATTTGGTTCACTGTTTCGCGTATCATCGCAGAGAACCGCAAAGAAACCGCCATTTACCGCGCGATGGGCGCGAAACGGCGCGATATCGCTTGCATTTATATCATATATGTTGCAATCGTAGCGTTAAGAATCGCCATTGTCTCGCTAATTTTAGGAATTGCAGCCGCATTCGCCGTAGCAAATACCTACGGCAAAAATCTAACCGGCACTGCCGCAACAGCTTTCGGGGTGATTGGCAGCGCGCCGCAATTTAGCATTTTTAGCCTAGAATCGCCTACGCTTATAATTGTTATTGGCTCGATATTCATAGTCAGCTTAATTGCCAGCATTCAACCGCTGCTACGCAACGTACGTCGCAATCCAGTCCAGGATATACGCGATTAAAAGCTATTTCTTAGCATCATCACGATAAGCCTTATACTGAAAATACAACGCCGCGCACACCAGCGCGATAGCCAGCGCGAATTCAAACAGATGAAGCGGCACATTTGGCGGCTGCTTAGCACTCATCGTATCCATAGATGTCTCAATTGAAATATACGAAACTAGCGCCGACGCAAACAAGAAAACGTAGTATACAATCCGACACTGAGTTTTGTTCATAACGCTATTGTATATGCAGCTGCCACCAGCGTCAAACAGCAATTGTCTCAATCATCGCGCTCAATATGACAGTACAAGCGTACTCTGTTATAATTATACTATGTCTAAAGAAACAATTCTCACTGGCGTGCGCGCCAACGAAGAGCCAACGCTCGGTAATTATCTCGGTGCGTTCGTGCCAATGGTGCAAATGCAGAAAGAATACGCAGGAGAGTACCAAATCAACATGTTTGTGCCAGATTTGCACAGTTTTACGACGCCAATCGACCATTCTGCGTTGTACGCCAACACCCTCAAAAACCTTAAATATTTCATCGCCGCTGGGCTCGACACTAGAGACGAAAATACTTTTATTTACCGCCAAAGTTTTATCCCGGCGCACAGCGAATTAACTTGGATCTTAGACTGCTTCACTAGCTTCGGCGAGATGAGCCGCATGACACAGTTCAAAGAAAAGTCCGCCGAACACAGTGGCAACGTCAGTGTCGGGTTGTTTAATTATCCGGTGTTGATGGCTGCCGATATCTTACTCTATAATGCCCGCTATGTGCCCGTTGGCGAGGACCAATTCCAGCATCTAGAAATCACCCGCGACATCGCCATTCGCATGAATAATAAGTTCGGCGAATTGTTCACTGTGCCTGACTCTACAGCCAAGCAAACTGAGTTTATCAAGCGCGACAAAGGTTTGCGCATTCGCAGCTTAACCAATCCGAACAAGAAAATGAGCAAAAGCTCGGACGATCAAAAATCAAAAATTAATTTGAACGACACGCCAGAACAAGCTCACAAGAAAATCATGTCGGCAACAACCGATTCACTTGGCGTTATCAATTTTGACTGGGAAAATCAGCCAGGTATCACCAACTTACTACAGCTTTTGGCGATTTTAACTGATCAGCCGCAAGAAGAAGTCAATGCCGAGTGGATTGGCCAAACACAATACGGACCGCTGAAAAAAGCCGTAGCCGAAGCAGTAGCCAGCTTTTTGAGCAACTTCCAAGCGCGCCTCGACGCCATCACCGACGATGATTTATTGAAAGTCCTCGAGCGGTCCGAGCGCGCCATGACCATCGTCGCCAACGAAACCTTGCTCCGTGTCCAAAAAGCCGTGGGGCTCAGGAGATAGCGCCAACATGCACCAATCCAACCGTCTGAACAGGGAAGCAGCGTAATCGTATGAAAATCACCGCCAATGACTTACTGGCGATCTTGCGCCGCTTCAACGTAGCAAACGCAGATAACTTGCCGCGCCATATCGACCAGATCAAAAACAACAATCCTAGCCCAATCAACCAATTGGTACGTTTTCGCTTTAACCGCCAGCATTATTTCGTGCTGATTGATGATACCGCCGAAGACCGCGAAAATTATATCATGGAGCAAATATTTACCGCCAAGAGTGACGCTCGCGGCGTGATTTTCGAAAACCCAACCAGCGAGTTAACTACCTACGGTTTACCATTCAAAGGTAAGGACATATATCTGTTTCAGCAAGTGAGCGACAGCCAGCGGCTGGATAGTTTGCTAGCCAAACGCTATCCAGAGACCAGCCGTTCAACCTGGCAAAAATATATCAAATCTGGCAATGTATCTGTCAACGGTACGCCAGCCAAAAGCGCCAGCCAGCTAGTCACCGAAGCCGACGAAATCGCTGTCAATCTGCCCGAAGCTACCGATTACAGTGACGAGGAGCTACCGATACTTTATCTAGACGATAACGTCATCGTTGTCAACAAACCAGCCGGCGTTCTGACTCACAGCAAAGGGGCGCTAAATGACGAATTCACGGTCGCCGATTTTTTCCGCCATTATACCACCGTCGGACTGGAGACTAACCGCCCAGGCATCGTCCATCGGCTAGACCGCGACACCAGCGGCGTTATCATCGGGGCGCGCACTCCCGAAGCTTTTGAATTGCTCAAAAAACAATTCTCGCAGCATCTCGCCAAGAAAACATATCTAGCCATCGTCGACGGTATACCGCAACCACTAACCGCCAAAATTGATATCCCGATTGGTCGCAACCCGTCGGCACCCAGTACCTTTCGCCCCGACCCAAATGGCAAGCCAGCGCAAACCATATACCAAACGCTCGCCGCGCACCATAATCTCAGCGCTATTAAACTTTGCCCGCAAACTGGGCGCACTCATCAACTACGCGTTCACCTGCGTCATTTACACACGCCGATTCACGGCGACCGCGTCTACGGCAAGCCCGCCGATCGCCTCTATCTGCATGCTTACAAATTAGAAATTACCACGCAGCCTGGTAAGCGCCAGACATTCATCGCGCCGCTGCCTGGCGAATTTACCAAACTTTTCCCGGAGCTAGATGATGAGCCTAATCTTTGAGCCGTCAACCGAGCGACAAATTCAAACGCTAGCCCGCAGTCTACCGCAAGCTTTACTTTTGACAGGCGCTGATGGCGCTGGTCTGCTAACTACCGCCAGATACTTAGCCGGCCCAGCACTCGCTGGAATTATTCAGCCCACCAACAAAGACGGACAAGCCGATGCAAGCGGCGTCATTCGTATCAACCAAATCCGCGATCTGCGCCAATATACTCGTGGTGTCGCTAATAGTAAGGCAGTTTATGTTATCGACGATGCCAGCGCCATGAATCATCAGGCGCAAAATGCTTTCTTGAAATTATTAGAGGAACCAGCCCGCAATATCCATTTTATATTAACATCGCACCAGCCGAATTTACTGCTGCCGACTATCATGTCGCGCGTCGAGCGGCTTACTATCCGTCCGATTTCTGAGGAGGCCAGCCAGCTGCTCCTCGCTAAATATCGGCAGCTTGACACTACGGCGATTGCCCAAATTATGTTTCTAGCAAACGGCCGACCAGCATTAATTTCACGCTTAGCCAGCAAACCTAGCGAGCTCGCCGATATCGGCGCCGTCATCAAAGACTCGCAAGCATTAATTGCTGGTCCGATGAATAATAAAATAACCGTCGCCGCTCGATACACCGACCGCAAAGACACCTTAGAGTTACTACGCTATAGCATTCTACTAGTTCAAAATGCCGCTGCCAAAAACAGCACGCCAGCTATCATCAATAGGCTAGCTCGCCTCAGCGAAACCTACGAGCGCATCGCCGCCAACGGCAACATCAAGCTTCAGCTTGCCGCTTTGATTGCGTGATTATGTGCTATAATAATGCATAGTATGTTTGGATTTTTACTGGTTCTGGGACTAGGCGCCGCAGCAGTCGCGTACCGCCAGTCGCCCGAAGACATCGCAAGCGACTTACCAGCGAAATTATCGTCAAAGCTTGATAAGCTCTGGGAAATCGCTCAAGAATCGCTCAAAGCGCAAAAATATCTGCGCGCCGAAAAAGCCTTGCTAACCATTCTGCGCATCGACGCCAAAAACGCCAACGCTTACAACCGTCTAGGTATTTTGTATGCCAAGCAGCATGCCTACGATGACGCCATTGAATGTTTCGAAATCGCCCAAAGCTTAGAGCCAAGCGCCTCTAGCCTGCATAATGTCGGCTTGATTTACTACGAAACCGAAAGCTACGAAAAGGCCGCACTAGCGTTTGAGCAAGCGCTAGAAATGGAGGAGGAAGTTGCTTCGCGACACATCGCCTACGCCAAAGTCCAGGAGAAACTCGGCAATCCAAAAATAGTCTTGCAGCACCTTGAGCGCGCCGTCACCCTAGAGCCAAGCATCCAGAGTATTAACATCTTAGCCGATTCGTACGATCGCAACGGCCAGAAAGAGAAAGCCGCTGCTATTCGCGACAAAATCAATCGCGCCATGTCGCGCGGGCAGCATGTCGACCGCCGCGTCAAACAGCCAGCTGGCGCCATCTCTCCGCAATAAAACACTTGCCAAGGTTATGCAAATACGCTACACTGTTAGGTGTGCTTTCGGGTCGTACCTTTCAATTTATGCCGACTTAGCTCAGCTGGCTAGAGCAGCTGTTTTGTAAACTAAAATTTATACCGACATACCGATGTGATTACCCACATCGGTTTTTTATTTGTACGAAAAAGTGAGGAGCAATCGATGTGGGCTCCTCACTTTTTCGTTTAACTGAGGTCGCCAAGCAGTGAATTGTCGGTCTCCGAAAGCGAAAAAGCTATCGTTACAGAAAGTACGGCGCAAATATACATGAGGGCGCGGCAGTAATCTACAGGGCGATCACCTTAACAATCAGGATTCATATCAATCAGCATCAAGCTTCATATGGGGGTTGCTAGCAGTAAAAACTTTATATGTCCCACTTTCTCCAACCCCCATACGAGGCTTGGTGTATCACAGTTATCGCTGCGCGAGTCGTGGAGGCTAAGATTTCTTTCGAGCAGACATCAGTCGTTGGGGGTGTGAGAGGAGATATTAGTCTTCACTGTTCGCGTAACGATAGCCTACCGTTCAATAGCCGCTGCGAGGGTTATTGAACGGTAACTCTAACCTCTTGGACGAACTGCAACATCGTAACTTCTAATGCTCAATGATTACTCGTTATACTCAGCAGCTCGTCCGAATCAAGGAGACGATTATGAAACTATTCGATAAAACATCTAAAACCAAAAAGGAGAAAACAATGAAAACAGTAACCATCAACAAAATCAAATACGAAGCGATGAAGATAACGCTCATCATCGTATCAATCGTAACATTCGCCGCTGTCTGTACCGGTATCGGCTATCACTACGGTAAACAGCATATTGTCCAGCGTAACGCTGAAGTAATAAAGCTCGCGAAGCAGTTGTCAAAATCAAACCAGTAGGTAAACCAGCCGCACCTACTGGCAAGCCAAAGGCTGACCCACCACAACCACCAGAGAAACCGCAAAATACGCCTCCTCCTGCCGCTTTAGCGACAAAGACGGTAACTATACCATCTGCGCCGCCAAAACCAGCTGTACCAGCGAGCTGCGAATTGGTTCGACAAGAGCTGGTTAAATATCCAAACTGGAATGTTCGGCTAATGATGGCTATCGCCAGAGCTGAAAATAGAGGATGCAACCCACTGAATCACAACCTAACCAATACCGAAAATCACAGAGTGTGTATCGGCAGTTACGGTGTTCTGCAGGTTGGCTGCGTACATTTTCGTCCTGACGAAAACAGAAATGATACAACGACTGTTGTAAAAGTTGCATATCGAGTTTGGCAAAGTCAAGGATATACAGCTTGGACTAACTACCGAAACGGTGCGTATAAGGAGTTTTTACGATGAATAGTAAAACAACAAGCCTGTTAGATAATTTTGAGCTGAAATATGAACGGCTAAAAAGCGAGGATTATCTAGCAAGGCGGGTTAGCAACTGGCGCGCTCGTATGAAGCGGCGCAAGCAAAGAAAGGAGAGGGTGCGTGTACATAAAAGCAACGCATAAGAAGTTTGACATAAACGACATACGATCTACCGCGTCTTGTCCTGAATGCCAGTCAAAGCACCTGATGCTTTCCCGAGGGAGGCTATCCTGCCGTAATTGCGGCGTAGAAATCGGTAGGATTGGAAAAACTAACAAGTACGGTGCTAAGCGTACTGAAATGAACGGTAAGATATACGATTCAAAATTTGAAGCGCAAGTGGCCGCAGACCTAGAGGTCGAGAAAAAACTTGGCCAGATAAAGGACTACGACACGCAATATCGAATTGAAGGTTGGGTATACGATGAAAACGGTAATAAAGCATTCCCCTACCGGCATAAAGTAGACTTTAGAATCCATAACTTAGATGGCTCATTTACTTTACGAGAAGCTAAGGGAGTGGAGACCGACGACTACAAGTGGCGGCGGAAGATACTAGAGAATGTTTGGTTGCCTGCTCATCCTGATTACACATACGAGGTAGTATTCCAAAAACGCAACAAACGAAGTTTTAAGACTTCGCGACAATAACAACTAATAATCTGGTGCCCTATTCTATGCCAGTTTTTCCTATTCTATGGCATGGAAGATTGTAAAGTGAGCGGTTAAATGGCTAGAGATACTTAAGATTCTTAATCTTTAGAAATTGTACCAATTTCTAAAATCTAGCAGCAGCCAGAGTCCACCCTAGGAGGTAGAATGAAGCTAATCGTGACGGTTGATTGTAAGGACAGAGAAATATCACGGTATATTGATTCAGACACCGTAAAAGAGAATATGATGACAGAAGTCTGGAAAGGTATCCAAAAGCAGTTAGAAGAAAAAGGCTATAAGATAATCACTCTTTCGGTAGAGGAGTATAAGGAGAAGTAAGTTATGAAAAAACCAGTAGCTGAAGTGAATATCAAAATATTTAAAAAAGGCAGGAAATACTGTGGTGAAACCAAAATTGGTATGAATTCTGATGATCCAGAATTAGTTTTAGCTATTTTAAAAGCTCTTGATGACATATCAGCTAGATTTGCTAAAGACAGCGCAAAGGAACTAGCGAAAGATATTTTGAGAAATATTTTAGAAGACGAAGACCTAGAGGAGCTTTTTAAGGAAGATGAAACGATATAAGCTACTCAAAGACTTGCCGACTATCAAAGCCGGTGAGATCTTTAAGGAAACGGTCACTGGTTACAATGAAAAGAATTTGCTCGTACGAATAGCGCCGCTAAATGCAAAAAGTCCAAGACTAAAAGTTCAGGATATTGATAATTTTGATGAGTGGTTTGAGGAAATCCAAGAGCCGATAGACAGTATTCACTGGAAGCCTAAGCAAAATGAAAAGATTTGGTATCTTGATGAGAATGGTGATACTAATTTTACATATTTTGATAAAGATAACCCATATCACCTTAGGCGTATTGAGTTTGGTAACGCCTATTGCACCTCAGAAGAATGCGAGAAAGCTAGAAGCCGTAAATTCGCCGAAGCCAGACTACGCCAAACATCAACATTTGAGCCAGACTTTGAGAATGGAAAAGGCGGCTGGATTGTCGGCTATGACCATTGTCTTAAAGAGTTGACTTACGATAGTATCGATTGCACTGATTACGGCGAGCCTGTTCGTTACGAAACTGAAGAAGACGCTCTAAAATCCATTAAAGAAAATGAGCGAGATTGGAAGATTTATTTTGGAATCGAGGAGGAAAGATGAAAGAATTTAGTATTCCAGTAAAAATAACCTTGGACTGCTATTTATCAGTAAAAGCCGATAATCAAGATGAGGCTTACGAAGTCGCTGATGACACTATGTACTGGGCATACCAAAATGGCTCACCAGAGCAACATAAAGACTTGTCTATTCTAGGTTGTGAGATAGCAGTAGATGGTGAAGATATAGATTTAGACGAGTGGAGAGACCCGTCCGATACAGATTCGTAAATATGTACTCTACAGGTGACCTGAGCAAGTCGGTAAGCTGCTTAATCGGGTACAAATTGTACCCAGTTGAAAACCAATTTCGTCACTTGTCGAAAATGGTTTAGAACATTAACAATTCAACCGTATAACTGGATAGACAATTGTAGCTTAACTGGTAAAGCCGCACTGCAGTACGTGTACGTACGCAAAGGTGGTTCAAATCCACCCGATTGTCTATTCAACTGGACAGATGATATGCACATCCTTTCTTAGGGCGCGCCAACCCACCCCGGCGCGTGACCGAAAAATCGTGAAACGTTGTGAGTCAGTTTTTAAACATTTTCAATGCGGTGCAACGTGTATCGTCTGTTCAACTGGTAGCATCAGTACCTTCAAACGACCAACGCCAAAAGGCGCAAATACTGTAGCGCTGGTGCTATCAAATGGCAATATCAGTGTCTAAGCCTTTTATTTGCTTATAGAATTGAGCGCAGGTGGAAATCGGCTCAATCTGGTGTTGTCACTGGCTATATAAGTGGCGGAATAGGTAGACGCTATCTTGAAAATAAGTACCTAATCATGAGCTTAGGGGTATCTGCTTATTGATAGAAAGCTTCGTAGCATGTGATGTGACTTTACGAAACCTAATTCCCTCGAATGTGAGGAAATTAAAACTCGGCAAACCATCACCTTATATAGCCGATACTGGCAATAGTTGAAGCATCTGCCGTAACGAGACAGCTCTGCGTGCGAGGTTGCGTACCAAGGTGTTAGCTTGACCGTCAGGAATTAAAAGAAGCAGCCTTAAAGTATCCACCGCTCTTGCCAGTACCAGTTATGCGGTTGAACCCGTAGAACGTTTTATCTAAAAAACACGCTCTACGGATAAAATATGTAAACAACATACACATACTTTACATATATTTGACATAAGAACACGACTAAACTACACGAAATCGTGTAGATAAGGAAAGAAGGTTATGGGTTTTAGTATAACAATACAAGTAGATGAAAATTCTAGTATGTACCTATCAAACGGCTACGGAGATTTCTCGGTTGGTCCTTTTGATAAATTGGCTCGTAAATATCGACACACTGGTACCTATGATGAGGATTCTTTCAAAGTGGAGATAGATAACGTGGATGACCTTGCAGATGCATTAGCCGAAACTCAGCAAATAGCCGAAGAAGTGATTGGTGACAGGGTGTGGAACTTAAAGCCTGATGCGCTGTACAGTCAAGACCCACAACAGTACGTAAGGCTTCAGTTGCTACATAATGACGGTTGTTACGCTCTAGTACTAGGCAGAGTATTCGATTATCTGCTCAGACAAGGTTGCCTAGAATTTGATGATAACACTAAAAGTGGCTACAGGCTTAAAGATGGCAAAAAGATTATTCTAAGAGGTAGTTAAAATAATGTCAACTAAACCACTAATTTTGTGGACATAGAGAGGAGACGTCAATGATTTACGAAGTCAAAGTTCGAGTAGTGCAAGAAGGTACTGTTTTTGTCGAAGCTGAAACTCAAGATGAAGCCAAAAAGGCTGCCACGAGTGACAGCGTTGTATCGAAGACAGATTTTGCAGATGTTATCGAGTATTATGCTGATGAGATCTATAACGGTGAGTGTACTGTTGATAGAGCGAATAATAAAATTGTCAAGGCGGAGGATGTGCTATGACAAACAATGGGTACTATCCTAAAAAGCTGATTTACGTTAGTAATGGTGGCTATAACACCAAAGCAATACTAGTATCTTCGCCAGACGAATACGCCGATGTAATACTAGAAACTATAAGACTTGGTGACGGCGTCTTTGAAGACAGATACCGTCAAGTAGCCGCAGCTTGTGGAGCGGAGTTTGTAAACGTCAACGACATTAAGCTTATTGGTCAAGACGATCAACCAGCGGTCAACAAAGATAACAGAGGCGAGGGCAATGAAAAGTAGTAATAAATCAACCAACAATCAACGAAAGTCGATCTCCAAAGATACTATTATTGCTTTCCTGAGTCTGCTAGCCTTTGCTCTACTGCTTGGCTTAAGCTCTAGTGTGAGCAGCTACGATTTTGACAAGCAATCTGAGCTGTCGGCTCGTTGTAGGTCTATGGGTGGGCAGATCGGAAATGGCAAGTGCTATAAAAACGGGGGGATATGAAAACTACCCCAACAACCATACTTGACGCTTGCTGTGGTGGACGTATGTTTTATTTCGACAAAGACCACCCAAATATACTGTACATAGATCGCCGTCGTGAAACTGTCGAGATGAAAGATAGAGGCAAAATCAGAACACTCGAGATCAACCCAGACCTAGTCATAGATTTTACAGACATGAAGTTTCCTGATGAGTGCTTTAATTTTGTCGTTTTCGATCCGCCTCACCTCATCAACTGCGGTAAAAACAGCTGGCTCGCTAAAAAGTACGGCAAATTAGACAAAGACACCTGGCAAGAAACCCTGAGCAAAGGCTTGAGTGAGTGTTTGCGTGTCGTAAAGCCTGGCTGTGTTGTCGCCATGAAATGGAGTGAGCGCGATATTAAAACCACAGAATTACTAAAAATATTACCTCAAAAACCAGCTTTCGGTGACAAATCTGGAATGACGCGATGGCTGTTTTTTGTGAAAGGAATCGAGAATGAGTACTAAAATATCCGACCAAGACCAAAAATGGCTAGACGAAATAAATAAACTGTCAGAAGAAGGTATTTCAATAGCAAAACGTTCAAGTATGGAATCTGCCGAGTATGTAGACCTGTTACTGAGCAACTTCGATGATAAGAATTACTGTCAAATGGCAATCAACCAGCATGCGGTAGAAGCAGCCATAGGACAATACTTTGCCGACGTTATTGCTCCTCTCTTTTTCGATATGCAAAAGGTGCTACGGAAGAAAACTAAGATGAGTAAGAATAACGCCGAAACATGTGCCAGGATACATGTAGGACGATTTATTCGCAATATTACTAAGGAGTTGAATAAGAGAAATGGCGAAGAATGAATTAAAACCATCCATCCAGTGCAACAAGTGCCATAAGCGTATAAAATACGACCGCTACTATGGTTATAGTCACTATTGCAGTGGACGCGTGAAAGATATTTATAGAGCTGCACGTAAAAGACTGCGCTCTGTAAACTCCCTTCAAAATCGTGATGCCCAAATTTTTGGAATGCATGATATTGCCGACGATTTAAACTCTGCGAGCGTAGTGTACAACCCAGAAGCCGATAAACGATTGAGAAAGGAAATTGAAATGAAGAAAACTGTAACAGACCTCCCTACGCCAGAAGAGGTTACCCGAATCACTGCAACTTTAGATTTAGCGAACAAACTAGATAACGCTGCGATTGCTAAATTAAGCAACTCCAAAAGCAAAAACTCTACACCAAAAATTGGCGAACTGTGCGGCATGGATTTGCTGATTGATCTGTCCGATGCACCAGAGGAAGCGAAATATGAGCTGTATTTTAAGGCGCGGACTGCGCTTGAGAAAATAGCGTCCGAATAACTGGCAATTTCCTTCCTATAATAGTATTATTTCACCTTGCATCGCGCGGTGAATTAGATGAAAGTCATAAAAATGAATAAAAAATAGAAAAAATGTTGGAGAATCTGAAAAACTCGTGATATGGTGAATATGTAATAGCCACGAGCGGTAATGCCGCAGTAGGCTCGCAGAGAAATCTGGGGGCTTTTTATTTTGGAAAAGAAATTATTCAATAAGCGGCTACACGAGTTGAGTACCGGAGAAAAAGTTGAGGTGCGGCATATTGTCGAGTTTGTCGAGGAGCAGCGACTGCCGGTAGATGGTTTTAGAAAAATAGGTAGAATATGCGGTTTCCCGCTAATCGTAGATTTATCTGGTTTAGTGCCAGATGAAATAGACAAGACGCAGTCTAGAATTAAAGCGATAATTGACGAGTTTATAAATGAACCTCTCCGCAATAAGACAGGCTACAAAAAATAAAATTGCCGAAGCTAGAGCTCGTAAACAACAGCGTTGCATTAAATACAACGACACCTGTGAGCATGACTGGCAGAGATTTAAGCAGACTATTAAGCCGGAGCGAACCGCTGAACAAATTAAGCAAAGCATGGGCTATAAAGGTGAGCGTGCTTATTTCATCGTAGCCGCTTGCATGAAGTACCATAAGAAGCGGTGTATTGAGTTGGTGGTTGAGCGGTAGTAAAAATAACCACCCGAGAGTGGTTATTTTTCTCGCTAGTATCCAAACTAACAGATTTTTGAAAACGCGGTCCGAAATATAGACAGGATGCTCGTTTTTGTGTATTATGAAAAATACAGCACCCCCAGCTGGTATTTTTAATGATACTAGGGGGTATTTTCTTTTGGCTGAGCAAAATGGAAAACATGCAGGCGGACGACCTCTGAAATTTGCGACGGTTAAAGAGCTTGAACGCAAGATTAAGGCGTATTTTAAGTATTGCGACCCGCACATTGAGACAGTGAAAGTTTTGCAGCAACCGCTGGTTGAGAATGAAAAAGGGCGCATGGTTGAAGACATGGACGCTGAGCCAATTGTTGTGAAGAAAAAGCGTGTGTCTGAGCAGCGTCCGTACACGATAACGGGGCTAGCTCTTTTTTTGGGAACTACCAGACAAACGCTACTTGATTACGAAGAGCGCGACGAGTTTTCTGACACTATAAAAGCGGCAAAGCTGAAAATTGAGTCGTTTGCCGAAGAACGGCTGTATTCGAATAAAGGTTCGGTTGCTGGCACGATATTTTCATTGTCTAATAATTTTGGCTGGAAAAATAAAGTCGAGCAAGAGAATAGCGGCGAGTCGAAATTGGTTATCGAAACGCGCCACCATGCAGACGAGGAGACGGATGACGATAATTAAACTGCCGCACATCTACCGTGCGCGCGACTATCAGAAGGATTTTTGGGATGCGTTACACGGCGAAGGGAAGCATAAGGGTAAAAAGTATTGGCTATTTGTACTAATATGGCATCGCCGCGGCGGCAAGGACTTAACGAGTTGGAACGCGGCGATTGAGCATGGCGCAGAGAACGTCGAGACGATTAAATATGGTTTTCCAACTGGCGATATGGCGCGCGACAACCTATGGGAATCGGTGACCAACAATGGCTTAGCATTCACTGATTTCATACCGATGGCTTTACGCGAGCGGAAGCATAGGCGTGACAATGGACTCAACGATAGTCTGAAGCGAGTAAATTTCATAAACGGCACATCACTCCGTGTGATGTCGTTTTTTAAGCCCGGACGTGCTCGTGGAGGTAACAGTAAGCTATTTGTACTGTCTGAAATCCAAATGCATGACCCGCGAATCATTGATATCATCGAGCCGATCGTTGAAGCAAATGGCGGTATAGTTATCGTCAACGGTACAGCGAATGGTGATAGCTGGCTGAAGTACATGCTTGAGAGTTGGAAGAACGACCCGAACGTATATGTCTCAATACTGACAGTAGACGACACGAATGTCTTCACACCTGAACAGATGGTTAAAATCCGTCAACGAACAATCGAACGGTTTCTAGCGCGCGGTCAATCTGAAGAGGAAGCAAACGCTTTCGTCGACCAGGAGTACTACTGTTCATTTGAAGCGCCAGTATCCGGTGCATACTTTGGCGGCGGTATGCGCCGTGCTGAGAATGAGAATCGAATACGCGACGTGCCATATGATCCATTGCTGCGCGTTAATACATACTGGGACTTAGGAATCGACGATAGCATGTCAATATGGTTTGTCCAACTCTATGCGAATGAGATACGAGTGATTGATTATTACGAGAATTCAGGTGAGGGATTGCCATTCTATTTTGCTGAACTAGATAAACGAGGCTACGTATACGGCGAGCATTACGCACCGCACGATATTGAGGTGCGCGAGTTATCAAGCGGTATGAGCCGAAAGGAAACAGCGATGAAGCTTGGCATTAACTTCAAGACTGTACCGAAGCCAAATAAGAAAGAGGAGGCAATCAGCGCAATCCGCACAATCCTGCCGCGCTGCTACTTCGATAAAACGAAATGCGACCGAGGTATCAAAGCGCTGAAGTCGTATCACAAAACATGGAATGAGAAGATGATGCGCTACGAGAATGAACCGGTGCACGATTGGTCAAGCCATGCTACCGACGCATTCTCTACCCTAGCCCTGACAGACCCCCGTGCTCTAACGAATAGAGCCCCGATACGACGCCCTCAAAAACGATTAAACATGATGACAAGGAGGTAAAACCATGAGTAGTACAGAAGCGCCAGTAGAGTTTGGCAAACGAATCATCACAGAATCGTACTACGACAATAAGCTGCGGTCGGTGAAGGTGACACAGACTGAATCGCTGGATGCGCTTGACTCGCTGCATGCGCAGGAGATTGCCGTTAAAAAGGTGATGGATTTAATCAGAGCAGGTGTAGCTGAAGATGCTATTGATGTTCACTATGATATCGATAACATCACGAAAGAAGTGAAACGCGTGCATATCACGTACACCATCATGAAACAGCACACGAATGCATAAACATAAGTGTTGCTATAGCGATGAGAATGTAGTATACTACCGGTATACGAACGCCGCCCCGACGTGGGAGTGTTCCGAAAGGAATATTTCTACCAGTGTCGGCGTTTTTGCTTGAAGATGAATTATCGGACTCACTCGAAGCCTCAAAGAAGTGGTCTGATACGTGGTTTGAACCATTCGACGAGTACGAACGGCTCGATGGCAACCAGCCAAGCCCCGAACTCCCTGAGCACTATCCAAAAGTCACTGACGGTACTGCAAGCGGTTTAGGCGAAGAAGAGGTAATGCGCGTATGGGGTCAACTGCAGACCGGACGCGTCGTATCATCACCGCTTGATGGCGCAGACTTTGCTGAGTGGAAGACGGCGGTTGTCGACACCTACTGGGTAAATAAAATAATCCCGAATGCGAACACTGACGCTAAATTCTTTGAAAAAGTAAAGCTTGCCGATGAGAAGTCCGGCTTATACGGCTCGCAACCACTCTTTGTATTTCCGATCAGCAATGAGGATTACACCGGCTCCGACTTTGTATTGCCATACATCCGTGATGTGAAGCTTGAACCAGGAAAGCCTACCGATAGAAGCTGTAGTTATATTTGGTTGGCACGCCACTATACGAAGCTAGCACTGCGTAGAATTATTGAACAAGTAAAAGGCGTGAAAGGTCACGCTGGCTGGAATCTCAAGATATTGCAAGGCATCGTGGATAGCGATGTATTTTCGGCGCGCACCGATGATTTGCCGCGCGACTTAAAAGCTCAAGTAGATATGGGTAAAACGGTAACGTTCTACACATGCTTTCAACGCGGATACAATGCGCCATGGTACACGATATATCCGGATAGCTCGAACGATAAGATTGTCCGCAGGCAAACTAATACCGATATTGCTGGCGACTTACCGATATTTTTCAAGTACCGCAAAATCAACATGGTTAACCCGTATGGCGTAAGCCGCTATGAGAAGATCGGTCCCGGGCAGAACATGCTCGATTTCATGAAAGCCGCAAACGCGTATGGAATTCAGCAGGCGCTCGACCCGGCAGTGCAAGTAGCCGGTGATACGCAAAACGATCCAAACCTCGACCTTGACTCGCTCGTCGTTAGTCCAGGTAATCTCATGTTTACCGGTAACGCCCAAATAGACTGGTTTACTCCCGATAAGACAATCCTCCAAGCATTCCCAACCCTAATCGGCTCGTACAAGACTGACATTATGAATCTCATCGGTACAAACGATGGCTCGGTATCTGCAGCAGACAGCGGCAACACGCAGTACTCGAAGGTGCCGGCAAGTATACGACAGCAGGCTGAACGCCGAAGCGCACGCGACAATGCGCAGCGTCAGGCAGCAGACGACATGATGGCAACGCTTGCGAAGTTGATGATCAATATCGCAATACAGAACAGTGACGGTTCGGACGCTATCAATATCACTGAGGAGCAAGGCGATAAACTACGTGCTGCTGGCTATGACGTACCGGAAGGTAAGGCAGAGATATTAGCAGAGTTTGAAGAACTGAAGAAAGCGAAATACCGGTTCGAAGTCGACCCGGGCTCGTCGAAGTTTGAAGATGATGACGCAACCAAACAGCGAATTGTGGAGGCGATGAACGCCGCCGCGTCAATCCCCGATATTGAGAACAAATTGCGCCAGGACGGCAAAGAGATTCACTGGGGCGAATTGATATCCGGATTATTTGAGAAATCTGGGCTTGATAATGTCGATAAAATCATCACGTCGCTATCTCAGGAAGAACAACAGACAATCAATAATCAAGAACAGCTACAGGCTATGCAGACACAGAGTGCGCTTGACCAGGTAAAGGTACAGCAGGAGCAGGAAAAACTTGCGCAGCAGCAAATGAAAACGCAGCAAGAAGCCGCCAAGACAGAAATGACCGCTCAGAATGGCGCACAATCGACGGAAAGCCCCTCGGATGATGAACAGGTCGCCGCAGAGCTAAAATCGCGTGGATGGAGCGATGAGGCGGTTAGAGAGTTTTTGGCGCGAATAGGAGCAACAAATGGCTAGTAACGAAGCGATGTTTTTGGGCGTGAACCGCCCGCCAAAGAAGAAGCCGGAGAAAAAACCGACCAAGGCGGATGAGCGCCGCGACGAAATAAAGAACGTACACATGCTGCTTGCACCGGCGGCCGACAAGCTGATTGAAATCCTGGAGATCGAGCTAAAGAAGAATGACTCAAATACCGCAATCCTAAACCGTCTGAGAAGCAGTAACCCCCACCCGACCGACTCAGATTATGCCGTAGAAATGCGCGCAAGCGAAATCGTAGCAGATCGATTGCGGAAAGTAATACTGCTATTAGAGAGCGCGAAGAAAGCGAGTAACCCATGACGAACAATAAAGAGTTTGAGGCGCTGAAGCTCAACCAGTCGGAGGAACTGACTATGGAACATCCAGATCCACCGGAGCACCACGAGTGGGAACAGCGCGGTAACGACCTGGTGTGCACGAGTTGCCAGAACCGCCATGGGCACGTAAAGGCAATCCCGAATGGAAAAATGCTTGTGAAGAAAGGAGATGACTACGATATCGTCCCGATAGAACCAACCCCGCAGCCGTAGGCGTCCGCGACCGGCAATCGATCTTACCAACTACCACTTGTCGATTGTCGATCGGGGATTCCTCCGACCCTCGGGCACCGCCCGTATAAACGTGAAGTAACTAACGAAAGGAGTGGTCCTATGGAAGATTCAGCAGCTCAGACTACTGAAACAACTGTAGACAACAGCTCATCAGTTGATGTGCTTGATAGCTACGACTTATCGAAGCCGGATGGTGGACTCGGCACTACCTCTGACAACGATAACGATAGCCAAGAGAGTCAACGTGATGATGACGACCGGAGTGCAGACTCCGTGGAACAGCAGACAGACACAGAGTCGGAAGATGATGCGAAAGGTGCGTCTGATAATCCTGACAACATGTCTGAAGCAGAGAGGAACAACTACTTCGCACAACGCCGCATTGCCGCGAAGCAGCAGGCAGCACAAGCCGACTCTCAACTGCTTAAGGAATTAAGCAACCAGGCGATCAATGAATTCATAAACGTCGAGCCTGACGAGCAAGACTTTGAAGACATGGATCCAGCCGTAGCCGACCAGCTACGGGAATTGCGGCGAAACGAGCGAGCGCGCCAAGCTGAGCAAGCTCTCATGCAAGTCAAGCAAACGCGCGAACAGACTCGGCTATCGGTCATGCAGGCTGAATCAAGCATACCGCTATTCAACCCGTCTGACCCGCACTACAATCAATTTCTCCACGAAGAGGCACTCTCAGAATGGGCACACCGCTATGCCATCGTTGCCGAAGATGCAAACGGTAATCCGCAGATTGTAGGCACACACGAGGGAGCGCCCTCACCACTCGAATATTTACAAACCAAAGCGCCACAATACGAAGCGATGATCAAAGCTGAACGATCGCGTGGACAGCGAAGCGCACAGCGTAACCGTGCTAATAGCAGCGGTGCTGGCAGTGCAAGCCGCTCAACCGGATCAGCAGACCGTATGAGTGATTTGGAAGCGCGTATCGGTGATGTACCGCTTACGGACGTATAGGCGCTTGTAATCCCAATAGGAGGAAACCATGGGTGTAAAGACAACTACAGCAGAACTTGCCGCTGACATTCAGGAATACATGTCGGCGCAGACGCTCAAACGCGCCAAATATCAAACAGTGTTAAACCAGTTCGGTCACCTAGAAAACATTCCGGCTGGTAACGGCAAAGGTATTCGGTTTACGCAATATGCCGAACTTGATATTGTGACCGATCCACTAACGGAAGGTGTCGCTCCGGCAGGTAGCAAGCTTGCAACGTCGGCCATCAACGCGACGATCGACCAGTACGGTGATTACATCACCATCACCGACTTGGCAGGCTTAACGCCGAAGCACCGCTCAATGCAGGAGAAATATCAGATTCTCGGCACGCAGGCGGCGCGTAGCTTAGACCGCGCAATCTATAATGTCGTTAGCAAAGGTACGGCAGTACGCTATGCGAACAACAAGACTACGCGCGACGGCTTGGCAAAGACTGACATCCTGAAATGGGATGACGTACGCGCTGAGGTCGCTCGTTTGCGCCAATCGGGTGCACGCGAGTTTACCGAAGTCGCAACGCGCAAAGAGTCGACAAAAGAGATCGAGATGAAAGCCGGTGACGGTAACTTCGTTCTCGTTGTCGACCCGATGGTTGAGCAGGATCTCATGAAGGACGAAGACTTCAAGCAGGCGGCAATCCATCAAGCGAACAGAGATAAAGCAAACGAACTGTACACCGGTACGATTGCTCGGTTCTCGGGCGTTACGGTAATCCGTAGCAACATGATCCCGACCGTAAAAAACACAGGGAAAGTGGACATTCATACGAGCCTTCTCTTTGGCATGGATGCATATGCGAATACCGACCTGCAGAAGCTGAAAACCTACAAGCAAGGTCCTGGCGGCGTGTCTGACCCGCTTGAGCAAATCATGACGCTCGGCTGGAAAGCAGCGGCAAAGGCGTGCATCCTGAACAACAACTGGATGGCGCGTATCGAGAGCGGTTCGGCTTACTAGCCAGCTCTCGGGGCGCGGGGAAAGTCCTTGCGCCCCACCATATCAACGTAATAGCAAAGGATACTTATGGCAGTATTTACAAAAAAGACGGCTGCGAACGGGCAAGTTCAATACCGTAAAGACGGTGCGCTGGTATCGCTAGACACTATTGATGAAGCGGTACTCGCAAAGCTAGACAGCGTAGCGGAGGGCACGCCTGTACCTGAAGACAGTGAAATTGATACGGACGTCGTACCGGAAGCACCTGCGCCGGAATCGACTGACGACACAGTACGAATCCACCTAGCACATACGGTCTGCGTCAACGGCAAAGCGTATCGCGGCGGCGTAGAAATTGACGAAGAGTCGGGTGAAAAAAGAGATGTGTACATTACCGTGGAAAAAGATGTCGCTGAGGACTTGAAACGAATCGACGACGCAAACACGGAGTGTGAGCAAAATTTATTCCGCGACAACGGCAACAACAAGGAGCCTGGACACCGACCGCAGGATATCAATCTGCCACGTTAACAACGTCGGATGATTTGTTGTAGAGGCTGCACCCCCAGCAGGCTCTCAATCGTATATCGACAAGTGTGGCGTAGATCTCAAAAGTTCTATTGCCATCAAGGCAGCAATCGTTGTAGCCTACGCCACGCTTGTGAGTGTATGATTTGTTCAATACACCCTAGTTTTGTGTTGCACAATGATATATAATTACAGGTAGGATATGCCTGTAAAGAAGACGAGCGAAAAAGACGGTGAAGCAACGTACACCATAAACAATGGTGACCTAGTTGCGCTTAATCGTATAAAGGAAGAGTATGATTTGCAGGATAGTGATGACGTTATCACTTTCGCTATTGGAGTTTTGAGTAATGCTAAGGGGGGAAGTGTTAGTATTACAAAAGAAGATGGGTCTGTTATGAAATTGTTGCCAGCGGATAAGTTGAAGAAGAAACCGGATGCCATTAAATAATGATAACGATGAAAATGATGAGTATACACGTGCGACCAAAGCGGTCGTTGATGATACAATGCGTACCGATGTGCTCGGTCCGAACGTAGAACGCGTACTTCGAGATTATAAGCCAGTAAATGATTTAGTGAAGAAAATATCCGTTGATGGAATTAAGAATGATACTGATACGAAAAAAGCGATTGACGAGGTTGTGAGCTCAAATGAGGCTAGAAAACGTAACAATATCATGATCGCGATAGGTTCTGCAATACTAGGTGGAGTCATCACTTTTATTAGCGGTATCGTTATCGAAGCGCTAAAGAAATAACATTGCCAAACCCGCCCTATCATGCTACGCTAGTATTAGCATTATGCTATGAGCAGCCGCCCCGACGCGGGAGTTGCGCACTACTCGCCGCCCCGACGCGGGAGTGTGTAGTAACCAATGGCTACCTGATGCTCGTAGCAACTATTTCCCGCCCCGACGTGGGAGGAAGCAAGTACTCCGAAAACTAATCATTAACAAGTAGAGAGGATGTAGTGAGTGGGGTAAAACCTACGAATACATCATGAATGTGCTTTTGATTGACAAATCACCTCTATTATGCTAGCATATAAGCATGAAAAATAAGGTGGTAGTTGGCATACTTGCTATAGTATGCGCTTGGTTCGTTGGCGGCAATATCATTGAAGGATTAAAGCCGGTGACGTACACCGATTGTTTTAACGAAGCAATTGGTTACGGTAACGTTTATAAAAACGAAGAGGCAAAGCAATCTCCATACGGGTACACTGAAGCTGTTACGAGGCAAGGTGTTGATGGCGAAAAGAGGACTTGCCGCGCAAGCAAGAAAGGCTACGACCCTCAGTTCACGACTCTGCGCGAGCCGGTATCGGAGGAAATAACCTATACTGCTAATCCCGCTCCGCAGCCAACTGTTCAGCAGCTCCCGCAGGTGCAAAACACTTACGAGCAAGATGAGCAGGGTGGAGCAATTTGTCGCGACGGTTGGCGTTCATACTCAACCGGACGCGGCACATGTTCGCATCATGGAGGAGTGGCGGAATGGCTGTAATCACATATTCGCAAGTTGACGAGCGTTACTCTAACCAGGAACAACGCGATGCAGCGCGCAAGCTAATAGCAGCGGGGCGTTTTGGGTTAGGCTTGTTTATTCTTGGGCTAGTTGCTCTCGGAATCAAAGTTTGTGAGGCACAATCCAGTGGGGCTAACCCTGCTGATACAACGGTGGGTGCACTATTGATAGCATTCTTGCTATTCTTGTTTGTATATCTACCATCGCTCGGTGTGCGTAGCCTCAACGGTAAGAATATAGTCAAGCTATCTGCTGTCGTAGGCATGATAAGCTCAATCATACTAGCGCCTAGCATCATCGGCATACTGTGCATGGTTCGATACATCAAAGCGGCGGCAGCCTTGAAACATTATGAACCGTTCTATGAGGAGACAGACAATAATGACGACGTTCAGGTTGCCGACATCGAAGATGATCAACCACCAACTCAACCATTTCGTGGATATCAACGAAATGGTGTTGCCAACATCGAAGACGATCAACCACCAACTCTCCTGAGAAAGCTCCTACGCAAGCGATTGTCTAGTATCTTTGCTGTATTGTACGCCCTCAGTATGCTTGCTGCGACGACAGCTGCTGTAATGGCGTATTCCCAGGGTAAAGAGCCAGATGCAAACATGCAAGGCGTGTATTTCATCTTTGCATTCGTATTTGCTTTGGCATCTGGTATATCGGCAATCGTGGAGATATTCACTGCAAAAGCTGGTAAGCGGTTGCGTGCAGTCAGTCACATACTCTGTGTATTCGGATTTGGCATACTCGTACTTGCAGCCATGATTGGTGTGTTTAGTCAAGTCCACCCAGGAACAACCAAGGCTAATGCTGGCAACACACATACGACTCGCGATAAGTACGACGAAGGTCCACCAGACGCTACCGAAATCCTAGAACTCGTGAACCAGGAGCGTCAAAGCAAGGGTGTATCACCCCTCGCCGTAGACGAACGCCTCGTAGCAAGCGCTAGGGAAAAGGCGGAGGATATGGCAGTACGTAGCTATCTAAAGCACGATAACCCAGAGGGAGTTCCTGGGACGGAGCTTGTATTCAAGCGGACGGGCGATCTTTGCAAATATGGCGGAGAAAATATACAGTTCTTCCCTGGCGAGAAGGTAACATCTCGAATGGTGGTAAATTCGTGGAAGGAATCTAAACCTCACTATGACGGTATGTTAAACGGAAAATATTTGCTCACAGGTGTATATGTTAAGCAAGGGACATATGCAGCTTCCGATGGGTATTACTCAGTTCAGCACTTCTGCCAAATAGAGCAATAGAATAGTCCACTCACTACATCCTCTCTACAAGTCCAAAGGGAGGATTTTTATTATGGCATGGGAATGGAATCATGTGCGTCCCGGCTCAAACCAAAATTTATTTAAGGACTGGGTTGATAGTGTTGCTGCTGGACTTACAGGTCAAACGCCGCTATGGAAGCAGCAGGAACAGATAGATAGAATCCGCGCAGACGATGACAAGGCGATATCGCAACATCTTAATAATCAAAACAACAATCAATCTCAAACTCAGCCCCAAGGCAACACTGACACCGTCTATCGCGGCGGAGGAGGTGACTACCAATCCAACAGAGACCGTGACATCACCCTCGGCATGATAGACCAGCAAATTGGCGCTATCGATAATTCACTGAACAACCTGGGTGCAACCCGTAATGCAGCTCAAAACCAAATCAACGATGCATACAACAAGGGCATGGATAGGCTCAACCAGCAGCAATCACGCGCCCTAAGCCGTTATGCTACCAAACGTTCAGACACAACAAGAGACTTCCAGCACAGCACCGAAGATATTGATATCAACAGTGCAAATAAATACCGCGCCTTACAGAACCTGCTTGGGCGCGCCGGCGCAGGACGCTCAAGCGCAAGTGCAAACGTTGTACCATACGCCGTAGCTCAAGACGCAAGCAAATCCCGCGGTAAAGTAGCCGACACCTACAGTACCAATATGCGCGACCTGAAGACTGCTGAAGACGAGACTAAGGAAAGCTACAACAACAACGTGCAAGACCTGCAGGAGCAGAAGCGTAATAAGGAAGCTGCCCTAGACAACGATATCAAGAGCAAGGAGTCGGCATACCACTCAAGCCGCGCAGAATTGCTCGGTAAACGTGCTCAGACGGCCGGCGGCGGCTGGCGGCAAGTACAAGGCGCTATGGCTGGCGATATCGCCCAAAAAGACGCTATAGACCGCGCCCTAGCAAGCTTGCTAGATAACTACCGCAATCCAGTGAATGTACGCGACGTGAAAGTAAGCGACCCGAAGCTCACAAACTACGCGAACGACCTAAACGGTATCACCGTGGATGATCCAAACGGCACCGGTTACGACACCGACACGAGCGGCGATTATTTGGCGCGCATGAAAGAAGAAGACAAACGTAAGAAACAACTGGTCTAGCACCAGGCAACAAGGAAAGGAGCGGACGATATGTTTGATTGGATTGGCAATATCTTCAACAATCTATTCGGCAAGAAAAAAGAAGAAGAGAAAAAACCGGCACCTGTCTCTAACCAACAAAACCAAACCCCGCAAATCAACCTATCGCCCACTCCGACCAACACTGGCGCAGGCGCGTGGAGTGCAGTCCCAAAGCCGCAGCAACAGCCTGAGACGCCAAAACTGCAAACCTCTAACGTATCAATGAATGCTGCTGATACGAATAAAAGTGTATTACCAGCTACACAGCCAACACAACAACCCCAAAACCAACCAGCAAACATCGGCTACCGCAAAGTTCAGCGTGCAGACAAAGGATTTGATTTCTATAACGGCGACCAGAAAATCAACGTCGACGACTATGTAAAGGGCACAGGCGCAGATAAAACCCTCATGGTCACCGACATGGCAAATCAGGGCGATAAGGTGTCGCAGGATTATTTGAAGAGAACCATGCCTGGTGAAAAGACAACCAGCGCGCTCGACCCATACCTCAACCCATTCCACGAAAAGGGCTTATTCGGTAGTGAGAACCAGCAAAACTTTCAGCGCCTTTATAAGAAAGTCCAAAAACCAGTCTCTGATGCTTTAGACAGTTATAACAAGTGGGTAGACAGCAGTGATAAGGAGGAGGGCTTTCAGTGGAATGACCTCGGAGACTACGGGCGATTTGCTGCAAAGCTGCCGAGCGGTATCGCCCAAAGTTTTCTCGATACGCCACTACAAATCTCGCGTGCAACATCCGGTAAAAGAGTCAATGATGATGGGACGGTAAGCACGCTTAGCGACACGCAAAAAGGCGGCGAGCTGCTTAACGCGGGCGTTAATATCGGAGGACTGCCATTAGGCGGTTCAGGCACGTTATTGAAAGCTATCGGGCTCGGTGCTAAAGGAGCTGCCACACAAGTCGGTAAGCAAGGTCTCAAAACCATCGCAGCCAACGCAGCCAAAGAAGGCTTAAAGAAAGCCGGCGAAGAGGGGCTTGAAGAGTTTGTCCAGGCGTATGCAGACGACATGGCTGATGATGGCAAACGTAATACTGATTTCAAAAATTATCTTGAAGCCGGTGCGCTCGGTGCACTCGGCGGCGGTATGATGCATGGCGCTGGTAAAGGTATCCAGCATGGAAGAAGCGCCATGTCAAATGTAATCAACCAGCATGCGCAGAATAGGAACAGCGGTAATGTAAACCAAGCTCTTAACCCAAACACCAACCAAGACCAAACACTCGCTAATACCGCAGCTAACCCAGCGCTCAATCAAGACCAAGCAGTAGGACAGGCGGCAAGTATAAACCCTGATACCGCGCGCAATACCGCCCCAGAACGCGTAGAATCGCGCGTAACCGAACGCGACCCGGATCTGCCGGACGTAACATCTATTGAACCACGCAACCGCTATGAGACGCGCGCGGCTATAGAAAATGGCGTCGTGACACCGCGTACGAAGTTCTTAAGCGTGGCTGAGAAAGTGGAAACCGCTCTAAACAGCAGTATTCCAGCAAAGTATGGCTTAACAACAAATACCACAGAGAATACCCCTGCTACAATCAACCAAAACCAAGCCACTGCGCAATCTGCTCCACAAAGCATACAAGGCGTCGAACAGCCCCAAGCACAACCAGTCCAAGCCGGCGTACAGAACACAACCCAAGGCTATCAGAATAACGTAAGCCCCGTCTACAACCAGCAGGCGCAGTTTGCTCAAGATGCTCCAGTAGCGCAATCAATCCAGCCAACTAGCCTAGATACCGGCAGCCAAGACCTGCGTATGACTCCTGCCCTTGAAGCCGCATACCGCGCTGGTACAACCCCTGGTACTGCAACGCGTGCAGATATGCTTGCCGTACAGCGCGCAAACAACCAGCTCTTTGGTATGGATGCGCCAAACGTAGAGTTTGCCGATAACCTCCGTACCAGTACCGGCGAACCGGCAATGGGCGAAACAATCGATACCCCGAACGGTCCAAGTAAAATCCGTATTGCCCGCGATCAGGGCAACGTAGAAGCCACGTATTTCCATGAAGCTGTCCATAAAGCCCTCAACGACTTCATGACAAGCCAAGAGCGTACCGACATCATGATGAGCTACGCTGCGGACAACCGGGTAGATCCTTCCATGACAGAAACGCAAGTTGAAGAGCTCGTAGCAGAGGACTTCATCCAATACGTCGCTGCACGTAACAACGAGAAGTTCGCTAAACCGCGTATCACCGACCAAATCAAAGCAGTCTTTGAAAAGGTATTACGCCGTATACAACATATCGTTGCCCAAGCAACTCACCAGGGTACTATCACACCGGAATATCAACAATTCTACAATGACCTCTACAGCGGCAAGTACGCCGATGAACAGGTCATTGATAAGTCTATCCGAGACGGTGCTACCCCCGAACAGCTCCAACTACAAGACCACCGTACCAACCTCCAGCGCGCCTGGGACAACACGCTAGACCCCCAAACCCGCCGAGCCATCAGCCAGCAAATCGCACAGGTGAATGAGGAGATACGAGGACTCATGCGCCAGGAGTCTAAAGCATACCGGATAGATCCGGATACTGGGGTAGTGGAAATCGACAACAACATTCTTAATGGCGTTCCGAAGAGTCAGCACGCCAAAGTCATCCGTAAGTATCTACAAGACAACTTGCAGGGCAAATCATACGACCTTAACTATGGGGCGGATGGGGAAGCTCGTGTCAATAGCAAGACAACTCGTAAATTTGTCGACCCTGATCGCGACTTAGCGATGCGAGGTCAGCTCGTTGGAGATTTACCTGATATATTGAAAGTATCAAAGCGAATTGGCAGTGCACGAGACAAGAAAGCTCATTCATTTGCCAAACAAGGCTTTGAATATAGGACTGCAACTGTAAAAGTTGGCGACTCATACTACGATGTACGTATTAACATAGGTACCGGCAAGAACGGCAAGCTGTTGTATACAATCAATGGCATAAAAGAAAGCTCCCAAAACGGTCTGAATAGACCATTTCGCGGGGAGCTGTCTAACCGTAGTATATCAAACTTCCCTCAAAATGTCAACCGCAACACAGATACAGACTCCCGCTACCGCCTTAAAACCCCGCGTGTCTCACGTGCAGAATTAGATAGCGTCAATGCCGACCTTGCTCCGTATGGACTATCTGCTACGAAAGCGGACTATAACGCCGCACTGGAAACCGTTGCGTATCAATCAGACCCTGAGCTCTTTGAAACATACAACACCACCAAGGAAGTCCTGGATGGTATATTAGAGAACTACCATAACGTAAAGATACGCCCGCAAGATGCCGAACACCTCTATGGCAAGACCTGGCGCGAAATCGTACCGCTCGCATACGTCCGCAAAGACGCCCTCCCACTTGATATCCTCGCAGCAGAAGCCGGCTATGATGGCAGAGTAGAAGAGTTCACGGACATTATCATGAAGCCGATCGAACTGCATAAGCAGATACGAGCAATGGAAGAGCAAATCCGTGGGTTATACGCTAATGAGAACATCCGCCAGCAGGCAATAGCAGTAGCGCAAAACGATGTATACGACCACGCATCAAACGAGGTAGGAGATGAAGAACTCGAACGCCGCCAGGAAGCATGGGAAGTCAAAAACAACAATACAATCCAGGAGATGAAGCAGACTGGCAGGGAACTAAGTAAACAACAGCAAGAGCAACAAGAACCTGAGGCTAGTGTGAGTGATAGGCAGGCTGAGGTTGAGCAGCAGAAGTTTGATAAGCAGCGGCAGCACAATGAACGTATACGCCAAGCAGATGAACTCATTCGCCGCGCCTATGAAGAGGGTTCGCGCCACCTACTGAAAGATATACGCGAGAATGTCTCTCGCGCGACGGGACTGAAAGAGTCTGATGTAACAAAGGCAATGGAGCGTATTGCCGCCGAGCAGAAGCTTGATATCACCGGAGACCGCGCATTCCGCCATTCAAACGAAGTGCCAACCGTAATGGACGCAAGTGGTAAAATGCGCCCGATTAGTGAGCTTGTACCGGACAAAGTTCTGCAAAAAAGCCTGAAACCTGGCGTAGAGCATGCTATTCCTGCTGATGTAAGCAACCCTGAACTGCGAAACGAGAACTACCGCCAGATGATATATAAGAATGATGATGGTACGTGGGGTTCATTCTATGAATATCGTACGAAAGATGGAGCATGGCATACGACTGGCGATGTAAAAATCAAGTCTGTCCACAGCAAATTCATTGATGACCTTGCTGATGATGCGACACTTAACGAAGAAGCGAAGCGTGCTCATGAGGAAGGCATCGGTGCGCAATATATTTGGCGCGAGAATGACCGCGGCACGAATGCGCAGCTCGTATCTGAATTCGATAATATGATGACAACGGGCGATAAAAAGGAAGGTATACCAGCAGAGAAGCTTGTTGAGTATGATCCTGATGTCCACTATATCGATGCTGGTAGGGTTGTAGACGGACGTACTGGGCAGATCCTCGGCAATTATGTAGAAATTAGCCCTAAGGGTGATGTAACTCTTTATGCTGGTAGGAAGAAGTATAGTCTCAGCCAGAAAGATATCGATTGGAAAACAATACGAAAGACGAAGTTTGGCAGCGGCGTGACCTGGACGACCGAGGGTATGATTGACCGTATCACTGGCGCATTGCGCAGCGGAAAGATTAAATCTAACTCAATTGACTACTTCAAGAGTGGAATAAACAGGACGAAAGAAGCCTTGATGAAAATCATGGTGGAGTTACCGCGTAAAATGCAGCGCGAAGCATTGAAAGAGCAGGAAGTTATCGGTAATGAAATAAATAAGTTTGAGAATAATTTTCTCAAAACTTTACCAAAGCGCGTACGAAAGCAAGCTCAGCGCGAAGCAGTATACGTGCTTGAACCAGCCCGTCCGCCGCGCGGCGAGAAAGCGCCAAGCTATGAATCGCGCCTAGAGTCGTTTAGAGAAGTGTACGGTGATAAAGCCGCCGAAGCGCTTGATGAGTATCGTTCATTCATGCGTGCGCTTTATAAGAACCTGCTGCTGCGCCAAAACCAAAAGCGCGCGGAAATCGGACAACCGCCTATTCTGGAGCGTAAGGATTACATAACCCATATTAGCGAAATGCAAACCGATGGCGTCGCGCGATCTATCATAGACGGTGTCCGGAGTGCGGCTATGGGAGACACGACTGCAAGCGGACGCGGTGATTTGCCGGCACATTTAGTGGGGCGAACCGACTCATTTAAGCCAAACCAACGATTTAATCAGTTCGCGCAAGCACGTTTCGGAGATGTGAAACCAGAAAATCCGTTCGACCCAGTGAGAGAATATAGCAAGACCGCTCTCCATAACATTCACATGACAGACGCCGTAACAATGAACCGGTCGCTTGAAATGGCAGCGCGCGCCCTTAGCGAAGCAAAAGAACAATTCGCAAAGCTCGGTCCAGCAGGTATGGAATCGCTTGCAACGCAGGTAGACAACATAGCGCAAGATGCCCAGAATGGCAGATTTGACAAAGAGCATGCAACAACGCTGATGAAGAAGCTGTATGGTTTTCAGCGCGCGGTCGGTAAGGAGTTAGACGGTTATACGCAATTTAGGCGCAAACTAAACTATATCGCAAAGAAAGGTACCGATAAGCTAACCAGCGAAGACCTGAGTGTACTGAAGAACGCCGCCGACAGTATATCAAACGACCTAGTCGAAACAGCAAATGACGTAGAAACACTCCAAGATCTATCGAAGACAGCGCAGGGACTCGGACAATTCGTTAACTTCGTACAGGAACACGCTAACCGCTTAGCAGGTAAAAGCGATGCCTTTGAACGTGCCTGGAAGAATGAAAATGTAGATGCCATGAGTAAGCTCGGACGTAAGACACTACGCGGCGCGCAAAAGATGGCAGCGCTATCGAAAATTGTCGGTAACGTGAACTCTGCAATGGCGCAGACTCTCAGCATAACTGACTTGGTTGGTACAACCGATACAAAGTCAATGATGAAGGCATTCAAAACAATGCGCGATCCGAAAATCATGGAGGCGTCCGACGCAGTGGTATCGCGGTATATTAAAGATACGCTGAGTAAAAAGGGCAAGTTCGACAAAGCAATGGAGGTTGGCGGCGCGCTGATGGACGTCATAGAGTCTAACACGATCCGCTTTGAATTTGCCGCAAAATACAATCAAGGTAAACAGCATGGATTAAACCATGATGAAGCTGTTAAATACGCTGAGCGTTTCATCAACGATACAGTAACATTCCGCGACAGTATATCAACCCCAAGAGCATACAATCGGACGATATGGTCGACATTACTCCAGTTTACGCGCGAAGTAGCGCAGCAAAACCGCTATCGGTGGAATCAGATGACGCCGCGCCAGCAGATAAAAACACTCGTTACGACAACCCTGATGTACAGCTTATATGAAGCAATCACCGGAAATAAACCAGGCTCCGATATACTAGGCGTGCTCATACAAACGGCATTTGACTTCGCTGGGCAGGGTGATGACGATCGTGATGACGACGAAAAAACACTTGAAGCTCGTTTAGGGCGCGCGTTGCAACGAGTCGGAGCTGAAACGGTGTCGGGTATACCTACGATTGCTGGTGCCATGAACGTAATATTGCCATCAAAGGAAGACCGTAAAAAGATATTTGGCACTGATAGTAGTCTCGGACGATATGACGGCGGCGTAGCGCTTGCCTCGCCGATAAAATCACTTCTTAACACAGGAGAATCTATTGGCAAAGCGCTGAGCGCGGACGATGATGATGAACGAGCCGGACGTGCGGAGAATGCCATGTGGAATGTTGTGAAAGAGCTGCCTATGGGTAGCCAGGCACGTAAAACAGGGCAAGCTATCGCAGCACTTATGCGCGGTCATACACAGAAAGCAAATGGTGATATTGGCGTTGAGATAGACAGAGGCAATATACTTGGCGATGTGCAGAGTTTACTGTTTGGTCCTAACGCGCGCTGGGAAGTGCAGAAGGATAAAGGCACGGACAACTGGCTGATAGCAGCAACGCCGACAAATGCTGCCGGTGCACCGTCGACTGTGCAAGGCGTCAAGGCAGGCGAGCTATCGCTTGACGGGTTGAGTAAGAAAGACGTTAAGTCGCTGAAGAAGTCTATTAAAAAAGGCGACACAGTGATATCCGATGGCGTCGCTCTCACCAAAGACGGCGAAATCAAGCGCTCTCTACATAAGCAGCTCGCTAAGGCGCAAGGCGAATCAGATAGCGCCTATAAGAACTATCTGCTCGGCTATGGATTAGAGGAGGGTACAGACTTCGATCCGAAGAAAGACGCCAAATCGAAATCCACCGGCGATGAAACCTTAGATAAAATGCTTGACTCGAAAAAGAAAGCAAGTTCATCATCAAAAGCCACAAACGCAATCAACATGTTCTTAAATAAGGATAAACTGAAAGAACTGCCGGACTGGGTAAAGAAGCGCTACTACAAAGAGTCTGGATACAGTGAGGGCGATATAAAGTATGGCGCGCTTGCCTCATTCAGTACAGACGTGAAGATGGATAATTTCTATCGCCCGCTTGCTGAGGAGAAAGACCATGATACCTTGCTAAATACTCTGCGCGACCATCGTAAGAAGAGTATCTACAAGAACGGATATCTTGCCGCGAGCAACGCAGTGATATCGCAATTGCAAAAAGAGGGCTATCTATCGAAAGATGAAGCCAAAGCGCTAAAAGCCCTGAAAATTGAGCGGGATGGCAAGGAAGTCGTAACGCAGACCGGTAGTGGTAACGGACGCGGCGGTAGGGGACGAAATGGAATCACCAGTGCTGACATTAGCAGCTTTATGAAAACCATTAAAAACACCGGTGCGGTCGATATAAACTCACTGATCAAGAAATACTCAGGTACGAGCCTGTCGCACGGTAGCGTGACGTCGCGTATGCCAAATATGCGCAAGATGTCGTCAAGCAGAGGAAACACGAAGAAAAGCAAGAGCAACTTGGAGCTGCGCCGGTTATAAGGCTTGCGAAAACGCTCGTGTTGTGCAAAAATATAAGTAAAGAACGCCGCCCCGACGTGGGAGTGTTCCGAAAGGAATATTCATGAGTCAAGCGGCGTTTTACTTATACACGGGAGTACGTAAATGAACGTACGAACCCTCATTGCGAAAATACATTTGGCGTATAAAGGCAAGCAGTCCAGCAAAGCGCCAAAACCAAGCGAACCGAAATATGAAGTATATTTATCGCTCGCTAATGATAATCAAGACCGCTGGGCTGAAGATCCCGACCATGATTGGGAAAGTCTATATGCTGGAGCGCTTACACTACCTATCGTAAACGGGCAGATAAGCCTGCCGGAAGAAACCTGCAAAGTAATATCCTGCACATACCAAAATAAGCAAGTACCTATTGTGTATTTCAAACAGAGGTATGACGTAAAATCTGGAGCGTATATCACCGGTCCAAAGGGCGAGAAAATACTACACCTTATCAATCCGGAAGATTACACCGGATCGGCGGTTGTAGAGACGCTTGCATACCCGGAGGAGATGAGGAGAGAGAACGATACAGTCGCGTGCGACAATCCGCGTTGGCTTGCTCTACAAACAGCAGCAATGCTTGCGCGAAACGACCCCGCGAAAGACGATGAGGCGGATCGTATATTTGAATTAGCCAACAACGAATATCAGGAAATGGCAGCACGCGACATGAAGTCGCAAATTAGTGGTGGGCGAAAACTTAAGCGGGCGTATAGCCGTATGCCGAGGTTGTAATGAAAACAACAAAGACAAATCGCCAGCGCCGCACGAAACCACCCGTTAATATTGCTCTAAAAGAGTGGAGCAGCGGGTATATGTCATTTGTCGATGCAATCCGCGCCCGCAAGAACTGTCTGCTTGATATGACGAACATGGAGCTGACTCAGGACGGTATACCGCAAGTACGCCCAGGTACAACGCGCTATGGCACGCAGCCGCTCGGGGAAGTTATTGGTGTAAGTACGTTTATAAAAGTCGTACCGTCAACGGCGCCGGAGCACTACGTGATTACGATGCAGGTGATCAATGGCAAAGGACATGTTCTATACAACCGAGACGGCGGACAATGGACGGATGTAGGCGGTACGTACAATCCACATCGTCAAGTGCAATTCGTGCAAGAGAATAACCGCGTATATATCAGTAATGGTAGCGATAAAATGTCGTACTTCGACATTAAAGAGAATAAGCTTGTTGATTACACGTCAATCCAAACGCCCGCCAAACCTACAGTAAGCGCAAAAGGGCTTGATGGCGCAACGGTAACCTACCGTATACGAGTAAGCGCGAACAACACGGTAGGCGAGACAGCAGCAAGCGAAGCAGCGCTTATAACCGTAGGGAGCTATCGAAATTCATGGGATCCAAACACACAATACATCACTGTAACGTTCCCGAAAGTAGCAGGTGCAACGAGCTATAACATTTACTTCGGTACGGTTGCTGGTGAAGAACAGTATCTTGGAAACGTCCCGCAGCCAAGCGAGGCTGCCACGGCGACAGTAAAATTTGTCGACAACAACCGCGCAGCACTTAATCCATATAAGAAAGCACCTGAAGGAAACTCAACAGAAGGTCCAGTTATTACATTCTTGAGTGCAACAAACGATGGAATGTATGGCGTCGGCGACATGAAAGACAGATACCGCCTATGGTACTCTGCGGCTGGCGATAAAGCCGGTAACTTTTCGCCGTTTGATGGCGGCGGCTGGGTAGACATTAACTATGGTGGTGACAGTATACCGGTATGTGCGAAGCCGTTCCGTGACGGGCAAGGTAAATACGCCGTGACGATACTCACTCATGGCTCGGCGGGAACAGGTGATTTGTACCACATGTCGTTTGTCGACCAGGCAGTAGGGGATTATACCATTACGTATCCAAGCATCCTGCGTGCAAATGGCCAGTCCGGCACATACTCACCCCTAGCAGTCGTAGAGGCAAATAACTCGCTCTATTACCCGACAGGAAGAACATTCAAGACAACCGGCTCAAAAGCGCAGCTGATCAATATTTTGGTAACAAATAACATCACTGATACGATTCAGCCGGACTGCGACAAACTGAACTTATCAGCACTATCAAGAGCTATAGGATTAGACCTCGATGGACGTATTGCCTGGTGTTTGCCAGTTGGTGCAGATAAAAACAATGAGATTTGGATATACGACTACTCGCGAAATGGCGCATGGACACTGCGCTGGACGATATCAGCTGATTTTATGTGGAAATATGAAGACTCAAGCGGTGCGACCCACTGGTGCATCGTGAGTGAGAATCGAATACTTGAGTTTAATAAATCTGCACTTGATGACGATGGAACGCCGTTCAGGACGCGGTTATCATTGCCGGCAGTAACATTTGACGACTCGGCACTACAGATGGCGTCGATAGATATGGTTCGGTGGCTTTTGCTACGTCCTCTTGGTGAAATAAGCGTCAATATCTATGGAATCGGTGAAGATAATGAGGAAACCGCCCTCCTTACGACAAGAAAAATAACGCCGGCTATATCTGCAACAGGCTGGGACGATACAGAGTGGTCGACGATGGAGTGGGATTATCCGCTTAAAGCGTCAACAAGTCGTGCAAAGGGTCAATTGCCATCAAACGAAGAAGTTGGAGAGATATTGTCGCAGCTACAGGTGGAGTTTTCAACCGATAGCAGAGCCTCGTATGCGCTTAACTCTGTGTTTATAACAGGGAAAGTCATACCAGGATTGTATCAGGGGGACGATTAAATGAAAGGAGAAGAATAAATGCCTGCACAGATACATGATAAACTGCTGCGCGTCGGTAAGCGCGGTACAAAGACAACGCTTGCTAACCCAGGTAAACCCGTTGGCGCAACATCGCTGACGATTGATAACCCGAACAACTGGGAAACACGAACGGCGATAATATTCAGCATATATCGCGAAACTTCAGAAGGTAAAGAAGAGGAAGGGTCGTATACCGTATGGAAAGGCGTGCTGAATAATTCAGATATTACCGGCTTAAAATTACTACAAGGTACAGACCAGGCGTACGAACCCGGTGGAAAAACGGTCGTAGTGATGCATATTAGTTCATCTTGGGTCGACGAACTGATGGACGCGCTTGATATAACATTCAATACAGATGGAACGATCAAAGACAAAGCCGTGTCGTTAAAATCTATCCACGGCGGCTCCACAGCTGGAATTTTGCAGACGGATAGTTCGGGCGCGGTGACATCCGGCAAAGTTTCTAGTAACTATTTCAACATAGAAGAACGCAAACTTAAGTTGCCACTTACGGGCGGGTTTTCAATAGACCTTATTCGCCGAGGAGACCTAGTGACGGCTCGTATGGACTGCACAGCCGATGTCAATGACAAGGACGACAACCCATTCAGTATAAAACTCCCTGAGGGGTGGCGTCCTGTCGAGCCTGCTAATATGGCTTACGCGCTTCTCAATAACCGTGTAATCACGGGTCATGGGTTGATGAGATTTTTACCGGACGGCACAATCAGAAACGCATGTAGCCGAACAGGTTTAGACGAACGTCATGGTTCTGTTTTTTGGTTTACTAACGACTCAATGCCAGGAGCTTAAAGAGCAATGCCAATGCAAGACCAAATCAACAAGTTCATGCTTGAGCAAGCCGAAAAGAACGGTGTTATGCAAGCAGACATTGCACATATTAAAGCCGCCGTCGATGATATTCAAGACGCTATTAAATCTATCTCAGTCGTACCGCGCAATGAATATGATACAACCATTAAAGCTATCGAAAGCATTCACCAAGACCATGAACACCGTATCTCTACGTTAGAGAATAAAGAGATGTTGCGCGAACAAAGCATGTGGACGAAGTTCAAGGTAGCTTTTGAGACACGTACGATTAGTATTGTTATCGCCGGCGCGCTTGCGATAGGGGGCTACGCCGCAGCAGAATACTATGCTAATCATTTTATCAATCATGTAGATAGCCAGGTTAAGGAGGGCAAAAAATAATGGCAACCAACCCAAACGCAGACGATTACGCAGCAAAACGCTTAGGAATATTCTTTCCAGGCAGTTCCAATGGAACGATGGACGACGGAGACCTTACAGGTCAATGCGTCAGCCTGGTTAAGTGGTTCGGCGCAGAGATGTGCGACCTACCGAACCCAGGCGCAGCGAGAGGCAACGCGAAAGACTTTGGTAATACGTTAGTTAATCAAGGACTAGCCTACGAAGTAGCCGCTAACCAACGCGCTCAAGGCGATATCGTCGTCTGGCAACAGGATGGCGGCGGATACGGACACATCGGCGTGTTATTGAGCGGAGACCGCGTCTTCGAGCAGAATGTAGCCTTGCCAGGCTCATCAACTCGTGTTATAGCCGGTAACACTGTTTATTCATCGCGTATCGACCCGCTCTATGCTAACTGGCGGCGGGGCGGTGTACGAGTTTATCGTATGAGGAACTATGTCGGTAATCGCCCAAGCGTATCAGACGACCAAATTAAACAGGCGTATCGCGACATCCTAGAGCGCGAAGCCGATGAGGGCGGTATTAACCACTACCGCCAGCAAGCAGCGGGGGGTTGGAGCATCGACCAAATCCGCAGCGACCTCATGAACAGTAATGAACGCAGGGCACTAGAAGCCAATAAAGCTCAGGCAGCTCAAGCAGCAGCCGCACAGAAAGACGCTGAGACCACAGCAGCAATTAAACAAGCTTACCATGACATCTTAGAACGCGACGCAGACGAGGGCGGTATCGCTCATTACAAGTCTCAGATTGCAAAAGGCTGGACGCTAGACCAAGTCAGGCAAGACTTATTAAACTCTCGGGAACACACTCAATTGATAGCGAATAAGCAAGCCGAAGCAGAACGAAGAGCGTTAGAAGCTGAAGCACGCCGCGAAGCAGCTGAGAAAGCCCGCCAGGCTGAGGAAAAGGCGAAAGCTGAGCAGGAAGCCAAAAACAAAGCCAAAGAGGCTGAGGACGCCAAAAAACGCGCTGAAGAAGAAGCTAAAAAGGCGAATAACGCGGGTCAAAGCAATAAAAACCAGTCATTAACGCAGGAGGATAAAAAAATGACAGAAAAACCAGCACCAGCAGCAGGATTAAGCAAGGAGGAGTTTGAGAAAATGAAAGAAGACAACAAATTTACCGAAGTAGACGGCTGGAAGCCGACAATCCCTGATAATGTACGGCTGGTTGTTTATCTAATGGGCGTTATCGGTATACCTGTCACCGTCATGATAATGAGCCTACTTGCGGTGTTCGGTGTTACAAGCTATGAATTAAGCAACCAAGTATCAACAATCGTAGCGAGCGCCGTTGGTACAATCGCCAGCGCGTTAGGTATCTCGCACTTCACAAGGGGGAAATAGTGTACGAACAATTAGCCTTTGAGACACTGCCAAAACCGGACGAAGAACAGACCCTTGCCGCTGAGTGGCAGCACGCCAAAGAAATGCAAGAATACTGGCATGAAGTGCAGCTAGAGCTGGAGGATAGGCACTTTAAGATGAACGCCGGTAAGCTTGCGCTAGAAGCTATCGCATTAGGAGTAGAACAATGACCCCCGAATTAAAACTAAAGCGCGGCGACAGTGCTGTCCATTTCGTTAAAATCCCAATCGCTATGTATCAAGCTGGTATGAATGTCTACTTCATGGTAAAGCCGGCAGCCGATGATGACGACAAAGATACGAGAGCCGTCATATCAAAGCACCTTACAGATAGCGATATTATCACCAAAGATGCTACGAGTGTAAAATACAAGCTTTCATTCACGCCGGACGACACCAATAAGATTATGCTTAACGGTGAGAAGAAGCAAGTCCTTTTCGGCGAGTTTGAGTTTCGCGCAGGCGACCAAGTATACACCTACCCATCAGGCGATAAATTCATTAAAGTAACCGTCTATTCGGATATAAGGAGGGGGCAATAATGTTAAACGACGCACTACCCCAAGTCACCTTTGAAATAGGCGCTTGGGCGGTTGGAGATAAGGGAGAAAAAGGCGACACCGGTCCGCAAGGTATTCAAGGTATCCAGGGCGAACGCGGTCCAAAAGGAGACCGTGGTGAACAAGGCTTGAAGGGGGACACAGGTCCGAAAGGTGCTACCGGTGAGCGCGGTCCTCAAGGACTCAAGGGGGATACTGGTCCCGCTGGTCCAAGGGGAGATAGAGGCGCTACCGGATTAACAGGACAGACAGGTCCTAAGGGTGATAAGGGTGAACCTGGAGTCACTCAAGATATTTCTGGTAAAGCCAATAAGGCTGGCGATACGTTTTCCGGCGAGGTTATCGTTAATTCAAATAAAGCTACCCTCGGCTTTCGCCAAATCAGAGCCGGTAAAGACCTGTCGTGGGGGTTGAACTCAGTTGGCGAGTTCTTAATCTGGGATAATCTTAATAACAAGAACGTCTGCCGGATCGACCCAGACCTTAAATACGTCAAAATCGGCGATGTCCAGCACCTCTACGGCACCGGTCAGCCAAACGGCGTCATCTCAGCTCCTCCAGGCTCTACCTACACCGACACCGCCGTCACCTGTGGCGCAGTGAAGTGGATTAAGATGTGGGGCACTGGTAATACTGGTTGGACAGTTCTCTACGGTGATACGGGGTGGCGAGATATTAAAACTTTACTCGACCCGTTCTGGGATAGAACAAGCAATCTGCAGCTGCGACGTATCAATAGGGTCGTGTACCTGCGCTCACACGGATTAAAAGTCGGTGATAACCCTACCGGTGCGCATGCCGTGCTGAAACGCATTCTTAAAGAGAACATGTTCCCAAACGGTTTCCACAACTCAGGTTGGGGTACGGCGCACGGTTTCGTAAATGTCAACGGCGTCCAGCTTGGCACAATCTACTCGCAGAGCGATACGTTTGACCTCGCAATCCGCGCCATTCCTGGCTATGACACCTGGACGAAAGGCGAGTCATGTTCGTTTAACCTGTCATATGTCACTGAGAACGACTGGCCAACGGTACTACCTGGGGGGGGTGAGTGGATAATTTAACCGTCTAGCGATTATTTAACATTCATAATAGGTTGATATATGAATCTTTTATAACAAATCGGCAAATATTATTTAATAAAGGAGACTATTATGTCAGACTACAACGCAATTAAAAAACTGCATGAAATTTGAAAAAGTGTTGACACTGTATAAATAGTTTGATATTGTAAGGATACAATTCACTGATTGGCGACCTCACTGGGTAACACCAGGGAGGTTTGTTTTTATATAAACAAAAATAACCCTCTGAATCGTTAAATCTACTAAATTCTGTCAATAAGATTAGTGGATTTTACAACATATTCTTATGGTCAGTCCTCTGTTCTGACCAGAAAAATAAAGCAGAAAGGATAACTTTGTAGGCTGAGCTTCAAGTGCTGGCACTGCCACCCCGCAACCAGCGACCTGCTCAGTCTATAAGGAATTACCAAACACATCGTGTCATATGGAGAGCAGTATGCTCAAGGGAGGCACGATTGCATGGTTGAGAATATTTCGGAGGGTTGCAGTCTCTGCTCGTAGGGTATAGCAGGGACAAGGGGAGCTAATGGTTAAAAAAATGGTAATAGGAGGTAAGATGTATTAAATTTAGCGGAGGGTAGAGGAGTTCCTATGCTACTATCAGAAGCGATAGAGCGTTACATGCGCTACATGATTGAGCGTCGTGATGCTACCGAAACAACAGATATCACTTACCGCAGTATCCTACGGAAACTAAAGCGTTATATGGGTGATGTTGACATATCAGAATTGACCCTGCAAGCTATAGACGAGTATGCAATTTACCTCGCTGATTGCGGACTCGCACAAAAAACCAGGCACACGAATATATCTACGATCCGTAGCTTTATGCGTTACTTGTATGGACGCGGTTTTACTGATGTGCGTCCTGAGGGAATTGATGTACCGCGACCAGGAAATAGAGAGGCAAACTTTCTGACAGCAGAAGAACAGGAATTACTCTACAAACAGTTAAGGTATGAATTAGTGCGTACAAGAGCAATTGTCCGTACTATCATAGCAAGCGGCTTACGAGTATCTGAATTGGTTAACCTGCATTATGACGATATCTATAAACGATCCGTGATTGTAAGAAGCGGTAAGGGAAGAAAGCCTCGTATAACGTTTATTACTCAGGCTGCTCGCACCGCCATAAACAACTATCTAAAAACAAAACCTCGTACGGAGTATTTATTTACAAATAAAGACGGCGATAAGCTATCGCGCCAATATATTACGCAGATTATTACCGCTTGTGCTGAGCGCGCCGGTATAGTCAAGCATGTTTCGCCGCATACATTGCGCCACACATTCGCGACTAACCTGCTCATGAACGGTGCGCGCGCTGAGGTAGTGCAACCTATGATGGGGCACGAAAACATCCGCTCAACGCTCATTTACATGCACTTCACGAATCCTTATTTACAGAGAGAATACGAGAAATACGCGCCATAGTATTGACATAAGCGCATTTATTTGTTACACTAAGAGCCATGTTAGGGCTGGCGCCCGCGCAGAACATTACAAATCAATAGTTATCACATTGAGTATACTAATAGATTTAGTTACCGTGCCGACTTAGCTCAGCTGGCTAGAGCAGCTGTTTTGTAAACAGCAGGTCCTCGGTTCGAGTCCGAGAGTCGGCTCCATAATTCATGCCGGAGTCGTCTAGTGGCAATGACAGGAGACTGTAAATCTCCCGCTTTTTAGCTTCGTAGGTTCGAGTCCTACCTCCGGTACCATGCATAGAATTTTAGGCCGTCCGCTGCTCGCGGGCGGTTTTTATTGACTTTATACAGTGTATATGCTATAATATATAGTATGTACGAGTTTATTAAGCAGTCGCTGAGCAGTTGGAGCCACCAAAAAGATCAGCGCCGCAAATTACAGCAAGCTTATCTAACAGTAGTTTTCATTGGGCTGGTTCTAGCTGGATTGCTGACGCTCCTAAATGTACCGCAAAGCCGCTTGGCCGCGATGATTGCTGCCGGATTCGCAGTAGTTTACTTGGTAAACGGCATCGCCTGGGCGCTACTGGAAGCGTTCGTAGCGCCGAACTTGCCGAAACCCGAATCGACAACCAGCAAGAAGACCCGCCGCCAGAAGTAGCTTGCCTCGACCGCGGCAAATATGTTAGAATTAGTAGGCTTTCATGCCGCGATAGCTCAGTTGGTAGAGCGCATCCATGGTAAGGATGAGGTCTCGGGTTCAAGCCCCGATCGTGGCTCCAGAATAGAGTCTTTTTATTTATAAATAGTGGCGTTTGTGTTATTTTTTGTAATTCGCCTCTGAATTATCTTAGGAAATAAACTCTATTCACTATAAAATATTTTTATTTTTTGACACATAGCGGTGCAGCGCATTTCTAAAATATTGAAAAATGGTTTGAATAGTATAACAAAATAATGCTTGATCTAAATATCAATCTTAAAATGTAAGCAAGAGATAAATGTCATATGTCTAAAAGAGAAAATATAGCTAGACGATTATACGTACAGTGTCAAAGAGCCTACGATAGCGTAAAAGATTCAAGCGGCATAATAAAAAACGGTATTCCTGCACCAGGCTATTTTGATGATGCATATAATATACCAGAGGAGCTATTGTTCAATGAGTTGTATAGATCTAGAGATACTTCACAAGATATACGCATAGACTTTGACTATAAACTTCTTGAGTTGATTAATAAAAATGCCACATTTAACTTAAACAGCCTATTGCTGGGTGCGGGAAAAAATACGCCGCTAAAGAAGTTTGAGGTTTTCTTTCAAATTTATTTTCGCAAAGATCCATCTGTGCCCGACCTGTTTCAGAAACAAATTATTTTAGATGATATCAAGTTTGCGTGGTGTAGTGAACGTTCTTTTTCTCGCTTAGTATCTCAATTTGAAAGTGATGAGAATCTTACGGAAGGAGAGTCAAATACACTAGTCTATGATAAGTCGAATTTATATAAAAGATTTAGGAACGAAAGATTTCCGCAGCTTAAAGACGAATCAAATCTACACGCTATAAAGGCTACTGTACGAGCTAATCATATAATTGACGCCACAAACAAAGCAGCAACCGCATTTCGCAACTTTATGAGTTGTGCTAATGTAGCGCAGGCTTTCAGCTCTCAAAGCGTTAGCTTATCAAAAAATGTACCGAAGATAAAATCCGCAGTTGTCTATACGGGCGTTTTTCTCGTAAAGAATAGTGCTGATAAGAAAATAGAAATACTACGGACTGACAGTAAAAGACATAATTTACCTGACCAGAGCTTTAAGCTGACAGCATATCAAGGTAAAATGGCGTTATTCAATAATTTGCTCAAGGCCTTTCGAGATAAGTCTTCGCCGGCTGCTAAGCGTGTGCGCTATGTCACTCTAGAATTTGCGTCGGCAATAGATACAGACGATCCTAATCTACGTCAACTTGGATTTTGGAGGTGCCTAGAGATTGCTACGAGAAGATCTAGTGAGAACCGTAAAGAGAAAGATATAATTAAGATATTTCAGAACTATCACTCTAGAGCTCTACATTGGCAGCAACAAGGCCAGTTGATATTAGATATGCGCAATATCTATGTTCATCAAGGTGTTTCTTCCAATACCAATAAGCCAAATGATTTTTATCTAAATTGGTCACAACAATATGCTGAAGCAGCCCTTAGGGTGCTCGTATATCTCTATAATAACCGTTCGATATGGAAAACTGAAGATGATATTGATATATTCTTTAATCACTATTCTCAATCTGACCGAGCACTAGAGCTTGCAGGTAAGCTTTTAGCTGCACGCAATAAATCGAGAGAAACTGTATAAATTTGCCTTGGCTAACGACACGGCAATTTGCATAGCCTCCTATAGTAAAAACACCGTATTTTAAGCCTGTATTCTACTTATCATTATCTATCGTCGGTAAGATTACCGTGATTAGTTCGTCGGTTTGTTCTTGTTTTTTCTGCTCATTCTGGTCGTTGATAATGCGCGCAGATTCCGCTGGTTTACGTTTGCTAGCGATTGCGAGCAAGACAAGTAGTACTAATACGATTAGTAATATTTCCATTTATACTATTATATCATTTTATTATTCGCGAAGTTATCGTAAATGCACAGCGTTATTTGTGCGCTCAATAATTCCGCCTAAGAGCAGTTTGATTGGTTTTATTTATGAAGGTTTGCTAAAATGAACCTTAGAAGATTCGAGAAAATCGCTCTGTTTTGATGTTTTTTTCAATTGCGCAATGATTATTAAGACTCCAGTTTCATCTAATCAAGACCTGATCCCAGATATTTTTCTAGCGGGCGGGGTGACGTATAGTCCAGACTGGCAGAAAGAAGCGCTTGAAATCTAGGAATTGTAAATATGCACGATCGTATTAAAGCTCAACTGACAGACCTCGCTCAAGGCAACGAATCCTACGCCGCCTTTAACAAGCGTATCGTCAACACCAAGATGCCGGTCATCGGCGTGCGGGTGCCGGATTTGCGGCGGTTTGCGAGGGAATTGGCGCCTGATATGAGTGCAGCGGACATCAGCAAACTACTAACGGCCAAGAACAAATCATTTGACTACGTGCTGCTATGCGGGCTATTGATCACGCACGCTCGGCTTGATGATCAAACGGCAATTAACCTAACCAAGCAATATCTGCCGCACGTTGATTCGTGGGCGCACATTGATACGTTTGTCGAGAAAAAGCGGCGGTTCGCTGGCGATATTTGGTGGGATTTTGCGCTGGAATGCTTGCAGAGCGAGGCCGAATTTACAGTGCGCTACGGCGTGATTTCTTTGATGACTAATTTCCTAGACGAAGCACATATCG
>ERZ773069.133-NODE-133-length-53012-cov-14.616198_pt1 | contig 53012 bp, 62 predicted proteins | sample MGYA00580619_ERZ773069 | MGnify/ENA primary metagenome ERZ773069 (study PRJEB29015, sample SAMEA2738007) | human oral metagenome | biome: human oral; feature: human-associated habitat; material: dental | place: China | collected 2108 ...
TGACTACATTGGTGAAGAGAAAAATGTAAATCAAAAAATAGAAGAATAGTATGGCTAATTTTTCAATAGCGGAGCTGGTGCAATCCAGCACCGCTGAACAATTAAAGATAAACAATAACCCTCCTTCTATTGTAAGGGTTCATTTGACAGAAACGATAACTCTATTAGAGTGTATCCGTGCAGAGTGGGCAGAATATTGCGAGCGTCACGACCTCGGTACTCCTGCTATCCGCATCACAAGCGGATACCGCTCACCAGAACTGAACAAGGCCGTAGGAGGAGTAAAGAACTCTGCTCATGTCACGGGATATGCCGCTGACTTGCAGCCTGTCAATGGTAAGCAGGACGAGTTTGAACGCTTCTTTGCAACAGAGTTCTCTCTGATGGGTTATGCTTTCGACCAAATCATCATCGAGAGGTCTAAGTCGTCTCGTTGGGTGCATGTAGGATATAAGCGTGCGGATGGAAAGCAAAGAAGGCAATGTTTCACATTAAAGGTTTAGTTATGGACGATAAAGAAATTAAATACTACGTGTATTCAATATTAATCCTCATAGGGTTACTTGCACTTACATCGCTCTGCTTCACAAGCTGCTCGCATAGAGTGTATGTACCTGTGCAGTCTATCCGCACAGACACTATCTACATGTCAAGGAAGGACAGCGTACATATCAAGGATAGTTTAGTCACTCGACAGGTGATTAACATCCGTGACAGCATTGCTATCCATGACAGTGTGGTGATTGTCAAGGACGAGCAAGGCAACATCAAGGAGAAATTGATAGTTCGTTATCGTGATAGATGGCATGCGACACAGGACAATCTGACGCTTCTAAGATTGATTGACAGGTATAAGGCGAGCAATGACAGTTTGCGTGCTACCAAGAAGGAACACATCGAGGTTCCTAAGGTCATTGAGCGAGAGTTAAGTAGGTGGCAGAAGATAAAGATGGATGTAGGCGGATGGGCAATAGGCGCACTCTCTGCAACTATGTTAGCTTCTATTGCTTATATCATTATTTGGCTTCTGAAAAAGTATAGGCGGATTTAATGAAGCACATCAAGGTCTATATAACAGAGAGCCGTACGAAAGATAACCGCTTCGCACAAGCTTCTATCCGTGGCATTGAAGACAATACGGGTGAGAGTTATTCTTCCTCTCACCCTAAACTACTTCAAGATATCATCTGTCACGCTCTATCTCTTGCACATGGAGTTGATATAGAAGGCAATAACGGTTTTACTTATACATTCCCATTCAATCTATCATAATATGTCAATAGAAAAACTCTACTTAGAACATAAACGGACAGGCGGACGACTGACCGCTGACGAATTTAACAAGTTGCCTGAAAAGGTCAACGAGTTAATCGACGCACAGAACACAGAGGAGGAACGTGTGAAGAAGACGATTGCAAAGAACCGTCCTTCGCTCGGACAGATTTCAAACGTAAATTCTGAGGTTGACGAACTCACATCCGAGACCTGTGTACTCGTATGGAATGGCGACCAGTGGGTCCCTATGAAACTGTCTGAACTCGGCATTGGGCAAGGCGGTGGTGGCGGTCAGCAGACCATCCTCTATTATCTCCGTGCTGTCAATCAATCTCCTTCTACTACTCTCTCTGCTTCTAAGTCAGCAGGCGAGTGTACGATTAAGTTTATGTTCGTGTCTCGCACTAAGGATGTCGGGCAAGCGGATTATATAGATAGCGGTGAGTGGGGAACATACGAAATCTTCGCTAAGGCTGGTGATGGAACTTTCGTTAGTAAGGCTCGTGGTAGATGTCAGTCTAATACCGTGACGACTGTTGATGTATTCAAGTTCCTTGAGAGTGGTCAGAATAACATCATGGTGAAGATTACAGGTGAGGTGACGGGGCAAACCTCCCCTGCGTTAGTGTATTCAATCACGTTGTCTGCCCTCTTCCTGTCTATCTCTGAGTTCAACTGGTGGAAGGCGTACCAAGGCGACATTGTTCTTCCATGCTACATCAGTGGTAACATATCTAAGACGCTGCACGTAAAGATAACGGGTGAGGGCTATGAGCAGACGTATGAGCGTCAATTCGGAACAGCCACTTATACATCTTCGCCAGTTGCCTACACTGTGCCATTCACGAACAAGACTGGTATCTTCCACTTATCTGCTTGGTTGTCGAATGAAGACAACACCGTACAGACTACACCAGTAGGCTACGACTTTATGGCGGTGGCTAATAACGAAACGGTGAAAATGGTTGTTGTAAACAACAAAGCCGAAAAGCTGCTGAACTGGTATGAGAACAAAGTGCTGGAGTACGCTGTATATGACGGCAAAGCTGTTACAACACCACTGTCTATCCTCATGAAGAAAGATAACGAGGTGTTGCAAGAGAATGTGTCAGAAAACACACTGACGCAGACCAAGATGCAATACACACTATCTCTTGAAGTCGAAACCATTGATAACTCTGATTTTACAGCATTAATCGGATTCCGTACTCGCCCTACAGATGAGGTGCGTCTGCGTGACGCTATTCCTTTCCCTGTGGACAACTCGCAGGGATATTCAGCTACTGCTGGAGCTGTGTTCTTCTTCAATGCGAAAAACAGAAACAACACGGATACTGATAGAAATATCCTCCGCAATCTCATCAACTCTGAGCGTATCGGTGCTGAGTGGCAGAGCGTTGCCTTTTCACGTGACGGATGGGTTACTGACGAAGAGGGAGCACGCACATTGCGCTTGCTCGCTGGTTCACGATTGACTATCGATTACAAGCCTTTCGCCAAGGAGGCAGCACAGAGTGGAAAAACCATTGAGATTGACTATCAGATTAACAACACGTCTGATTACGATGCAGAGTGTATCTCGATAGCTATGCCTTACCAGAAGGCTTATATCGGATTAAAGGTGAAGCCTTCTTCTATTATGTTCGCAACCCGTAGCGAGCGCAATGCTGACGTACAGGCGATGAGTACTGACGATGGCGTGCGTATTCGATTGGCTCTCGTGATTAGTCCTAAGAAGTACACGTATGTACTCAATGGCAACACGTACTACTTGAACCTTGTCTATCTCTACATTGACGGCATTGAAGCTCGTAAGTTCGCCTACTTGCTTACAGACTCTATGCAGATAGGTTCAGGTGGTGACATTGTTATTGGCTCAGAGAAAGCGGATGTTGACCTCTATTCCATTCGTATATACGACAGCGCAATGGACGCTGCTAACGTCCATCAAGACTATATCAACGCCTTGTCGACCGTAGGTGAGAAGAGTGCCGAGAAATTGGATAATGACATCTACGACACGCTCGGTACCACAGTCGATTTCGACAAGGTCCGTGGTAAGGTAAATGTCTTTACTTTTGATAAACCACTCCCTGCGTATGAGTATGGTAAGTCTTATCGTCCAAAGGGTACACTTGAGATTTATCCGAAAGACGGTAATACGAATCTTAACCGTTTGACGATTACCAATCTTCAATTACAAGGTCAAGGTACATCGTCTATGCTCTATTATCTATGGAATTGGAAGGCGAAAGTAGCTAAGGATACGACCATCGTGTATGAAGATGGTCAGACTGCACAAAAGAAGTTTGAGCTGTTCAAGAACCTGCCGAAAATATCTAAGCTGACAGGAAAGAAGAATATCGCATCTTCTATGCAATACCACAAGATGGGTTCTGTGAACTCATATACGGACCTATGGAAGACAGTTGGCTTGACTAATGAGGGTATCGAGCAGGATAGCGAAGCACGAGTATCTATATACCAAGAGACCTTCGTAGGCTTCGAGAAACAGACAGCAGAAGACGGTACTGTTACATACAAGTTCGTCGGTTTGTTCACTATAGGACCAGACAAAGGAGATGCTGCTACTTTTGGATATGATAAAGACTTGTTTCCTGATCTCTTATCTATCGAGGGCTCTGATAACTCGCCACGCCTTACCTTGTATCAAGTGCCTTGGGATAAGCGAAGAATACGCTACAACACGGAGGAAGAAGCATATCAGTACCAAGTTTCTGAACTTTCGTGGGAGAATTGTTGGGACTTGGATTATGCAGACCTCCCTGTCGATGATAAGACTACAGCAGACAATGAGACACGACAGCGTGCAGAGCAACTCGTTGAGTCGTATATCACGGCTTACAATATTGTGTATTCGTGCAATACATTCATTGAGGCTTTCAATGGTACGCTTGAGGAATTGAATGCTGATCCACACTCAACACATATCGAGTATTGGATAGCGAAGGCTGGCGACCCTAACCAATACAACCTATACTATTACGATAGCTTGTATAAGAAATTCTGTCCTTCAACACTCGATAGCGGTGTGTCGATAGTTAATCTCCGCCAGCAGTTAGTCGGTGATAAGTACGGCTTAACCGAGACGATATTCAACTCGGTTAGTGATGCAGCTAAGCTCAATGAGTTATTCAAGTCAGCACGCATTCAGAAGTTCCGTGCAGAGCAGTCGCAGTACTGGGACATCAGTGATCTACTTTATCATCAACTATATGTTGAAGCGGTGGCAGCGACCGATAACTGCGCAAAGAACATATATCCGTATAATTTCAATGCAGAATAGATATGGCAAAGAGTAAATGGAAGTTTCGTCAGGATGACCTTGATACAATCCTGACGGTAATCAACCAAGGTTTAATGAAGAAACCTTACCACGTAGAATATCACGACACCTACGAGGACGGAACGCCAGTATGGAATGGTGAGAAGTCTGTGTTGTGGAACTTAATGGAACAAGCGTATCCAGAGGAACGTGCACAGATGATGAGACGAATGATGTCTAAGATGGAGGAACTGGGAGGATTGCAGAAAGGTACGCACCAACAGAAACTCTTTGCATACTTTGAGAAGTATTATTTCTCTGTGATTGATAAATTCTCATCTATGCTCTACAATGAGGATGGCAAGCTGTACGAGAAGATGAAACTCGCCATGCTGCAAGGTACATATACTAACGACACCGACCCACTTGGTCAGTCGCTTGGTGATGGAAAATCACCTGAGGTAGCGTGGGTCAAGAAACGTATCCAATACCTTATGTCTAAGTACAGCTTCGGTGATTACGACGCAAAGACGGCTGAAGGTGCGATTACTGTTCGTACCTCTGCACAGGCTGATGCTACAACTAACTCAATCATTTTGCGATTAACACCTGCAATGAAGCTATACCCTACAATCGCATACGGTACCACAATTATGCGTGGTGCTCGCACTGATGCAGGTAAACCTTGCGAGATTGTCGTAGATATTAACGGTACTTCTGATCAGCAGCTCTCTGTCAAGTCTGCTGACTACCTGCTCGATATAGGCGATTGGAGTTCCTATGTCATCAATGGTGCGCTCTCTATCATTGGTAAACGATTGAAGCGTCTTAAATTAGGAGATGAGAATGAAGAGAATGTGAAGATTCTTATATCTTCGCTTACGCTCGGTAATACAACATCCTTAGAGGAGATTGATGTGCAGAATATCTCGACCCTTGGAGGTGCGCTCGATATGCGTGCTAATTATCGTTTGCGTAAGTTCCTCGCTGGTGGCTCATCACTTACAGAAGCACACTTCGCTGATGGTGGTGCGCTCGAAGAAGTAGATTATCCAGCTACGACTTCATACGTCGAGTTAAAAAACCTCGACAAGCTCACCAATGAGAAGTGCAACACAGAAGCGTGTGCGCCTAACGTTATGAGTTACTTCGTCAGTGGTTGCGACAATCTACAGCCTATTAAGATGCTCATTGGAATTATGGATGCACAAGTCGGGCAAGTGCCTCACGCTCTGCGATACGTGCGCTGTGTGGGCTTCAACGAGACCTTCACGGATGGAAGGACCTTCGATAAGCTTTCCCAGCTTGTCGATGGTACATATCAGGGCATCGACGCTGAAGGTCAGTACGGCAACGACCCTTATCCTGTGCTTGACGGTACTATCAATCTAACAACTGGTGCATATCGTGACACTTACGATGCCTTAATGACGCACTATCCAAAGCTCAAACTGAACATCGCTAAATGGTGGATTCGCTTTGAGGACCCAGAGGTGAAGCGTATCTGCGTGGAGAACTGGGACAAGGACGGTGACGGCGAGCTCTCTATGGAGGAAGCCGCAGCTGTTAGTTCCATCGGGACTATCTTTCAAAATAATACTAAAATCAAATCATTTGATGAATTAGCTAAATTCAAAGGCTCGCTCTTGCGAGGAGGTATGTTTGAAGGATGTAGCAATCTTCAATTTATCTCGATTCCTTACACAACTACTCCCTTGTTTAATGACAATGTATCATCTTATAAGCGTATTCTATTAAAAGGGGAATGGAGTCGAATTCCTAACACTTTTATATGGGGGGCTGAAAAGAAAAATCTTCAATCAATTATATTAGAAAGTAATAATCCTCCTGAAATAACAAATGTCAGTGGTTTTTTCTACGGAAACAGAACGACCAATTTCGCTAAAATATATGTACCTGATAGTAGTATTGAGAAATACAAACAGGCTGACGTTTGGAAGGATTATAAGGACTTTATCTATCCATTAAGTGATTATCATGGACGATAATCACTTAGTGAATGAAGCCGAGACAGATAAGGAAAATTCTTTCCAATCTTGCAAACATTGGAAAGAACTAACAATAATTTTTATTCCAAAATTTCATGAATAAATATACTCTTTCTCTTGCATTTTTCACAATAATTTGCTAACTTTGTAGGAGTTAGGTATTGAATTTGTTTTTACATAGATTTAGGTTTTTAGTTATTATTAAGGTAAGATTATTTTTAGGATAACCCTGCAATCCGAGAGGACAGGCAGGGTTTTTCGTATAAACAAAAAAGGGAGCACCTACTTGGCACTCCCTTTGTAAATTCTAAACTTCTGAATGACTATATTCAGTGGAACATTCATAAGGTCATTGGACCTTGCAAATTCCATCAGCTCTTGAAAATCCCCTTTTCCCATATTATCTTTTGATTGTTAATATTTTACCTACGATTGCTTTGTCGAACGTCACCCAATCAACGGCAATCTTTTCTTTCCTATTGCGAAACGAAAGGGTGACGAAATACTTAGATTTGATATACCTCTGCTCGTAAGGTAAGACACCTTTATCTATCGTTTCGTAGTGTTCGGGTATCTCCGACTTTTCGATAACTATACCCCTTACAAATCTGTTACCACTATGTACGTAAACAGCAAACCCAAATATAGCAAGGGTTACGACTGCCATTAGACAAAACTTTGTTCTACTCATGCCACTTTCTTTTTTGTTAAACCTAATTCCTTCGCAAACTCACGTAACTTTGTAAGACCACAGCCGATTGTTTCAGCGAGTTCCTTATTTGTCTTTAGGTGATAATTATCACGCAGATAGTTTACTTGCCTATCAGTGAGTTCGTATTTCTTATGGTTTTTCTTGTCCCACTCCATCATGTGGCGGTCTGCTTCCATTCTTGCATCTGGATTGAGTTCAAGGGCAGCTGTTCCGCTTTCGTTGATATACTTCTCTGATACAAGATTTAGATCGATAACATCAAGCGAACACCTGCAATTCTCGTCCTTGTTAAGATCAATGTTCACGCAGTCTTTACAGAGTATTTCCTCAACTTGTCCCCACGCTTGGCGCACTGGATGAAGTCGTGCAGGCTTAAAGGTAAGTCCGAAGTTTACAGGAGGACACGATGGACATCCTTCGATGAACTTATCGAATAGCTCTACAGAGTAGTTGATAAGCTCGTATGCAAGGATAATATATGACTTTAAGTCACTATCCTTTATCATGTTCCTATCGAGAACTCTTTTTATTGCTTGGCGGAAGAGAAAGATATGCAGCTTCAATCTTTCATCGACACTATCAAGAAAGTCCATATAAAGCTGACGTTTATCTATCTCCGCATTTTGCATATCCTGCATGTTGAGCTTTTCAAAGACATCATATCGGGACATTGCATCTTTGCACGCTTTCTTCACTCTTTGCCTATATAATCCTTTCTCCTTTATTTTCTCTATTGCATCACGCATATAGGTATGGGCGATATCGTTCGTTCCACCTACGATAGTATGAAATAGGGCTGAAACATGATTGAATGTTTCCCTATGCTTTTCTGTTATCTTCATGAAGTCAACTATCTCGTTTTTAGCCAACTTCTTTGCGTTAAATTCATTCATGTGCGTACTTTCCTCCTTTAATGATTTTATCGGCTGCTTCTGAACCGTACACCTGCCACAGTCCACTCTCATATTGGCAAATATGGTCGCCAAGTCGGGCTATCGTCCGTCCTTTGGTGTGTGTCTTCTTGAGGATTACAGCAGGCTTTCCTCCTGCATCTTTCGTCACTGCCATTACACACGGCAGGTTGTAAATGTCATTGATGTTTCTACCGTCAAATGATATATCTAAAATTACTCTCATTAGCTAAACCATTCTTTATAAAGTTCATTCTTGCGAGTTTCATAGTCAGCACCACGATGCTCGCTTTCCAATTGTGCAATCTGTCTAAGTCTTGCCTTGACACAGCGAGGAAAGAATTTCCTGTTTATCTTCATCGTCTGCCCAACAAGTGCAGCACGTCTTTCTGTGTATTCTTCTTTTGTCATAATTTAAGCCCGTATCAGAGAACGTTAGCGCATACTCGTTCGTTTTTTGTGTGTTAGTATCTAAACCTTATATGGTTGCAAGTCTTTCGCTTCTTCCTCCCACATGTCCCCTTCGTTCCCATTGAAGTCAAGGTAAACTGTGCCATTCTTTAAGTCTGCAAGAGTTGAATGAATCCCCACGACTATCATAGGGAATCCGTCTTCTTTATTGCAGACCTTGTCACCGATATTTATCTTACGAATATCCATGATTACTCTCCTATCTCCTCGTGGTACTTTTGCAACGTCTCTTTCACTCGCCTTGCAGCTTCTTTGGTTTGTTCATATGTGCGGAATTGGTTAAAGAAATTATACCTCTCTAAACTTGTAAGCACCATTCCATTTTCAACCACTGACTTACAAATTGTACCAATAGATGAAACAAAGTAGTAGTATTCATTCATATTCGCTCGCCACCGATACTTCTCCACTCGCTTCTTTTCTGCATTCCATTGCAAACCTTGCTCTTTCATTTTATCGAAGAGCTTGGCTTTCTCTTCTTTGGTGGCGTGACGAAAACTTTTCACTGCCCAGTCAAACCCCGCAGCATTTAATGTGCTGTAATGAGACGTAAAAGAATAATAGGTGCTATATTTTTCGAATATGAGCGTTATATCGGCATACACAGAGTGCAGCACACCCCCTTCCTTAAACTCCTGTACTTTCTCTTTTTCTTCTTTCTCAAATTCCACACTCCCGTCCTTAACGATTGCCTTGCAACCTTCAGGAATGGTGATTGTATCACCGCATTGTAATTCTACTTTCATAGTTTATTTTGTTTTATATATTTTCTCTATAGCTTTAAATATCTCGAATGCCACTTGTGGTACCCACGCATTTCCTAACGCTTCGATGCTTTTGCTTCGCCACTTTGGGAAAGAAATGGTAAGGTCAGCCATTCTAAAGGGTAGCCCATCATCTCTGTTACATACAGGGGATTGAGTTGGGAAGTTCCGCCACCAACTTTGTGGGCAATCTGCTCTGCCAAATTGGCTTTCGGCTTGCCATGTTTCTTCAGGGCGTCCATTGTCATACCTGAGCGCATTCCATCCTTTGCCATTGGTGTTAAAAGAAGTCCTGAACATGCCATTGCCGTCAGTCCTTTCCCCATTTGACTGTTCGTATTGTACTTTGATGTCCACTTCGTTCCTTCCGACGCATTGGGTGTCGGGAGAAGCTGCATCTTTGCACATTTTGCCAATGTTGGTCGCTCTGTTGCATTTTTGCTCAATGATTTGTTTATGCGTCCTGACCCTTTGTCTATTGCTGTCGGTGTTGGCAGCAATAGAGGACTTAGAAATTCCGTTTTGCCCTCCTTGTTGCAAACTTTCAGCCCTTGCGTCTGTACGGTGGGCAACAATCCACACCCTATCTCGTCTGTGTGGAGCTCCGATGCCACAAGCCGGAATAACAATCGGCTGGACTGAATATCCTGCATGCTCAAGGTCTTCGCAGATGACATCAATAGTGAATTGTTGCTCTGTTCTATATATGTAATTCTCTTCGAATAAATCATCCGTGCGTCCCACTTTAACCGCATTACAGGGCTGTACCATTGAGAGGATTCCATTAACGTTTTCACCAACAACCCAAGTGGGCTGAATTTGCCGTATTGCTCGTAGCATTTCACCCCAGAGGTAGCGGTTATCTTCCGCTCCCTTTCGTTTTCCTGCAACACTGAATGGTTGACAAGGGAATCCTCCTGTGAGAACATCAATGCGTCCTCTCCATTTGGTGAAATCTGTTTTTGTAATGTCTTCATAAGAAATACTATTAGGAAACCAATACTCTAAAACTTTCCGTTGAAACTCTTGTATTTCACAATGAAACACATTAGTCCAGCCCATCCATGATGCAGCGAGTTCTGCTCCACCAATACCCGAAAAGAGGCTTGCGTGAGTATGTTCCATACGCTAATCTACTAATTCAAAACTATACGCTACCACCCAAGGATTACTCTCCCACGTGCGCCCACCGATGATTTTATACATAAGCGACGCAAAGGCTCTACGTGGGGTTGAATTATATATCGGCTCAACACATCGTTTCTTATCACGAACAAAGGTTCTATCGTAGAAGAACATACTTCCGCCACCAGCAAAATGTTCCTCCCTTATTCCCTCTCGCATAATATCATCATCTGATATATTCTGCAAGTATTCCACCTTAACATCTGTAATTCTGATGTGATGTGGGAGCAAATCAGCACGGACAAACATTTTATTCGTCCAGCCTGCTTTAAACTCCTTGCGTGGCATACCCACTTCATCAAGTATAGCATCGCTGTGCATCGGCAGACGTTCAATAATATCCTTGTATGGCTGTGCTATTGCTACAACCTCGCCGACCTTGTGAGGAAGATGTTTCTTTGTTTCTTCCCAATTACCAAGCGGTGTACCCTCTTTCAGTACTCGCCTTGTCATTGTCTTTGTGCCGTCAAGCACTGCCTGTGTCAGGCAAAATTTATCATTAAAAAGAATCTTCTTCATAATTAATCTTCTATTTTGATTGGTACTCCATATCCGTCCATAGCTCCTAAGACGATGATACATCCAGCCTCTACTTTGAAACATGCTTTAACGTTGCCGTCAAAGTCAATTTCGATAATACCGCTTTCGTTTGGTTTGTTTACTCTTTTCATATTACTTTTCTGTTTTTAGTTCCTTGAACACTCCGTACCCGCCACGTCCACGTGTTAACCTATGAAAGTTTTCACACAAAACATCGCATGATAAAGAGTATCCATCTTTGTTTAAATCACACTTATCACAATGGATTCCATAATCTTCGATTGTTGCAATGAAGATGTACTGCTTATCGTTTATCGTTATTCCGTTCATAATTGTTTCTTTTTATTCTGTTGGTAACTCGGGTATCTCCATCCAATAGTTAATATCATTAATGCTTAAAGAAAGATCTAAATTGTTTTCCAAATATAGACTTTCATCACCACGAACGAAACCTATATATGTAGTTCCATTACAATTGAATAGGCAAGCCTTATTAAATGGTGGCAAATCACCTTCTTTCACGGAGTGCCAACGGTTTGCAGAGTGGCTATCTGCCCACTTTGCGCCATCAATAAACCCACATGCAACATCATCAAGGTCGACATTGAAATAACCATAATCATCAGTGTATTCTTTCGCCGCTTGCTTTATTTCTTTTTCTCTATTCATGACTTTAATTGTTTGCCAGCGCAACAGCTATATTGCCATTGTACTTTATATTTTTTACTTTGAAGATTTCATAATGGTATCTTTCAACACCAGTCCAATCTGTATCTTCAACAACCACTTCGACATCTCCATACTTTTCGTACACTTCTTGAAGTTTCTTTTGTAATTCTGTTATTGTCATAACCCCAATGCTTGTTTAATTCGTGTCTTGTAATCCTTTTCCGCAAATAGTTTTATATCATTCAGCAATTTGAAGTCATTAGATACTTTTTCATCTGCGAAGAATAACACATACGTTTTGCTGTAATAAAAGTATCTAATGGAATATTCTCCAAAAGGGGTGGTGGTAATACATTCCTCACAGAACACTTCCTCAAATTCATCTACTATATTTAAACCATCAATCCATTCCAACTCTGGCATATCCTTAACCACGCTCTCACGTCCTGCGTTGAAAGCTGCCTTGATGTCGCTTTCTTGAAACAAAGGCATATTTGGGAACTTGCCACCTTTGAAGTATATGGCATTTTCTTTTGCCTTGACGAGATAATCTTCTGCTAAGTCTTTCTTTTCCATACTATTCCTCAACTTCATTAAATTCACCGTCAACCAACTTGTAGAAAGTGTCAGCTTTGATACGCTCACCATCCACTTGTTCGGTCTTTACACAGACAGGTTTCCATTTCCCATCTTCATGGTCTCTCTTCCATTCGGCAAGTGTTATCCAACTCCCTTTTTTTGCTTTCGCAATGGAGTTGTAGCCAGCAGCCATTACAACAGAGTCTTCTCCTGTACTTTCAATCTGAGCATAGTCACCACTTGAGCCAATCTGAGCATAGTAACCACTTGAGCCAATCTTAGCATAGTAACCACTTGAGCCAATCTGAGCAGAGTAACCACTTGAGCCAATCTTAGCATAGTAACCACTTGAGCCAATCTGAGCATAGTAACCACTTGAGCCAATCTTAGCAGAGTAACCACTTGAGCCAATCTTAGCAGAGTAACCACTTGAGCCAATCTTAGCATAGTAACAACCATTATCATTTAACTTGTCATCTTTCTTCACTTTAGCAGGGGAAGTTACTTCTTTTATCCACTCAACTCCAAGATTAATCATATCAGCTAATTTCAACTCAGCCTTTACCTTAATCTTTGAAGAACATACTTTTGTAGTATTTTCTTTCTTGTCTATTTCACCAGACTGCTCTACCTTTGCAAAGCGAGACGTGAGCATATCGTAGTGGTCAAATACCTCTAATGGAGACTCACAAGCGTGAAATCCTCTCTTACAGCATTTAATATCCCCGTCCATTTCGTACTCCTTGCCGACTTCATACTGAAAGCCACGGCACTTCAAATCCTTGTCAAAACCCTTGTAGGCTGTAATTTTCTTTTCTTCCATATTGATTTTTGTTTTGTTTTAGTTATTTACTTTGAAAATGAATACACGTGTTAGTATTCTCTTTGTATTCTACTGCTACCCACCACAGCCTTGCATCGGGAGGGTCTGGCAAGTATCTATTGCATTGCTTGCGAAGTTTGCAAGCTACGCCTGAACAATAGGCGTAATCATTACTAATTGTCATTGCTTTATTTTCTATTTGATTTACCTGTTATCGTTACTCTTCTTGTTATAGCGTGTAGTCTATCAACCACCCTATCGCCATATTTAGCTTTCAAATGATCTTCGTCTAAGTTGGTAGAGAACATTAGCAGCTTGCCGTCACGTTCCGCTGCATCAACGAGTTCTGCAAATGGTACTCGCTTGTTGCCGTAGATGTTAGATATATCCTCTGTTCCCACGTCATCAATATAAATAACGTATCTGTTGATAATCTCATCAGGTGACTTGTTTAGTTCGTTTGCCGTGCAGATTGTTACTACCTTACGGTAATAGTGATTGAGCAGCAAGGGAATTATCCTCATGCCAATCAGTGTCTTTCCGACACCGCATCCACCCACCAGCATCAAACCCCTGCCTTTGTTGTCGGAGAGCCACTGAACTATCTTCTCATAGTCAGCGTTCCACTTTGCAGCATCACCGCAAAAGTACTTTAATCCTCCTTTAAGGTGCGTTCCTGCATTTGGTATGCTAATTTGCATCTTGTCGGGCAGTGGCTTATACGTTGTATCTCGTAACCGCTCAATGGCGGATTTGAAGTCTATTTGTTCCATTACCAATCACTATCTTTATCGTAGTTCATTTCAGATGATTTAAGGGTGGTAGATGGAGTCGATGTTTTTAGTTCAAACAATCCGCTCCAATTATTTGTCATACTCTGTTCGATGATAAGCGTTGCCTTCTCCGCATTACCATCGCTAAACTTTTTCAGTTTCTTATAACAAAGTTCAAGATCACATTGACGTTTGAACATTTGTTTTTTAGACCGCTTATATTTGAGCCATTCCTCAAATGGCTTTCTGAATTGCGGTTCAATGAAAGAGTAATCAAAAGAGTTCTTCTTTGTAACCTTTGCCTTTTCTTTGTTTTGTTTTTGTTTCGTTTTTGTTTCAGAAGCATTCAAAGTTTTCTCATAAAACTCATAATTACGGATACTTATTAAACTACCTCCTTTGTTACCTTTTTGTTTCGTTTTTGTTTCACAAGCACCAAGAGTTTCCAGTTCGTTAAGCGCATCAGAAACGCGCCTTGTGCTTAATTCGTTATCTTCCGCCATCTGTCGAAGCGTGGTCTTAATATTACCATCGTTATCAGATATGAAAAGCAGATAGAAAAAGAATTGCGCAACTCTATGAGATGAAAATTTCTTGTACAGTTCTTTAGGTATATTCATTTCAAGTGTTTCATTGGATTAATCACTACATCGCCAACACGTGGTTTGAAGTGTTCGCATTTAAGTAGTGTACTTGCAATCTCACGCACCTTTGTTATGGTGCATTCAGAAACTATAGGATTGACGGGTATTGACCGCATTAGATAACCAAATTTGCAATCAAAGCACCGTTGCGCTTCTAACTTTCTTGATTTACCCATGCTTCTGTACATCTTAAATAACCTTCCTTAAAAGCTTCTGCTAATGTAGATTTTGGGTTTTTCTTAACCCACTCGTCAGTTAATCTGTCTAATTTACTTCTCATACATAAAAGATTTTAGTGCGCACTTGTGGAATCGAACCACATCGGGGCAAGTTTCTATCTGCATGCCATTTTCTTTCAGGTCTACCATTCCTGTACCAGATGCGCAAAATATACGGCAGACAAACTATCATGTCAACCTCCACGCCCATCGTGGTGTGCAAGACGCTACTTCGGAAATTTTCAAGCCATACTTATTCGCGAATTTTTCTGCCTTTACTGATTTTCTTTTTGCGCTCCACCCTCATCGGATTGTACACTTCCTAACTTCGGATTTATTACACCATGCCGTATTAGTCAAGGTAGACGGACTCGAACCGCCACTAACAGAACCAAAATCTATTGTGCTACCATTACACCATACCTCGTTTATCGGTCTTTCCAGATTGTCAGAACTACGAAACTTAACATGTCCAGCTCGTTCCACATGTCTGTCCTTCCATGCGCTGGTATGAATCACTAAGATTCGTGCTTTGAGCAGGACTCGAACCTGCATGAATTATATCAAGTGTTAGCCGTTACCAACTAAGCGTTGCACAAGTCTTAATATTTTCACTTGACTTATAGGGATATACCATGTTAGAGGTGCTTACACGGCTTCTGTTCTAATGGTCTCGTCCATATCCCTTTCTCACCGACTTAAGTTTAGCGTCTACCAATTCCGCCACCAAAGCAAGTGTGGGGACGCTTCCCCACGAGTTCTAAATATTACTATAAAGAAGTGAACAAGAATTATTCTTTTTCAAAAATATCTAATACCTGTGTTTCTGAGATTGATGCCACATCATAATCGCTCATTGAACTGTTCATAAACTCTTTAATATAAGAGCGAGCCTTATCAATGTTTGCTGCTTGGAAAAGATATGTAACAAGTGTTCTCTTTTCCTTATCAGTACGCTCATCAAGCGTAATGAAAGCAAGTTTCACGCGATACCACTTATCATCTTTACTATCATCAGAGAAAAGAACCTCTGAATATGGCGCACGTGTGATCGCCTTGATGAATGTTTCTCCACTTGTGTATGCGGATAGTTCTTCTGTTATCTTCGCTTCTGCTTCCGAGAACGAAAGAGCATCAACCACAAACACTTCTGTTACTTTCTTCTCACGTCCGTCATCCATTGTTTTGTCGTAACGGACTTTGGTTTCAAACCATGTAGATGTTTTACTTCTCATATTGTTTCTTTTTTATTGAATACGACCTTATCAGAAGGGCAAGTCATCTGCTTGTCCTTGTTGTTGCGGTACTGTTTGTTGCGGAGCCGCCTGTTGTGGTGTAGACTGACTACCAGTATTGGCAGACTGCGTTTGTTGCGTAGTCTTTGCACCTTCATGTATTACGTTAAAACACGTTACACGATTATAGAACTTACCTTGCCATTCGTTCGTGTTGAAGTCAAGTTGAACAGTCACCATAAGTCCTTCTGCAAGCTGAAACGAGTCAATTCTCTCTTGCCCAAAGACATTAAACACTATTGATTGATTGTAACGTTGCCCGACTTCTTCAATAACAAAGTCTTGGCTAACCCAATCCTTCCCATTTTTCGTTCCAGAATTAGCAGGGAGTACTTTTTTTATTACACCTTTGAAATCCATTTGTTTTATATTATTGCTTTCGCATTACTGATTTGATTAATTTTCTCTTTGAAATACTCAACCGCCAACTGTGTGCGTTCGAGTAATTGATGTTGCATTTCTTCGTCCTTTGGTATGCGGAGAACTTTTAGTTGCTTGCTTTTTGATGTCCGTGGGTCGTATGAAACGAAATCTCCAAACGGCACATCAACGCCTGTTTCACGTTCAACGCAAATCATATTGTATTGAATCTGACAGTAATATTGAAGGTTATCACTCTTCAAATCCTCCGCTTTTTCGTATAAGAAATGTGTTAAATGAACGGTAGGATTAAACGGACACTTAATTTCAATTATCCCTCCCGAACGGATAATGCCGTCTGGACTGCCACCTGCAAACTTCTCAAATTCCTTAAGAGAAACAAATGGCGCATCAAGTACTTCATTCTCTGTTTCCTCTTGATAGCGAGTGCGAGCCGAATCCTCCATAAGCGTTCCCCAATCCATAGCGCGTGAACGTGGCGCGCTATCCTCCATATATTCAAGGAAAGCATCGTTTGGCATAAACTGCTCGGCAATCTTTCCGTCAAGATAAGAGAATGTTCCTTGTGAAAAAGGCACTTCCTTTGTGCGTACTCTTGATTTGGGGTTATCTTTTTTGAATTGTTCAAGTTCAACTTCCGTCATATCCTCCTTGTGATTAGCAAGGAGGATATATATTTCAGATGCGGTTAACTTGCCTTTCCGTGAAAGATACCAATCCGAAGTTCTCTGGAGGTCGTTCATTACTTCTTATCCTCCTTTTTCTTCTCGACCTTTCCCTCTTTTTCTCCACCGAATAAGTCTTTTGAAGGATCAACTTCCTCTGCTACTGCTTCAACAGGCTGCGCTTCGTTATCAACATACTCAGCATTGAATACGTCAATATTGAGTTCCTCGACATTGTCAGAGTTTGTTTTAACTTTCGCTTGGTCAAACTTAATAGCCGTTTGCATTGCAACCGACTTAGGAGCATACTTTGAAAGAAGAGCCTTAACAACTGTCTTTTTTGCCATTGAAAGGTAGTCTGTCTTCCATGGGCTATTGTAGCCAGAGCGATATGCTTGGGAGAATTTCTTTGCGTGCGCTTCAATCTCCTCAATAGCCCAGAAGATTGTCTTACTGAAGCCATTAACAAGGTCAAAGCGAGCCATAACACCGATAGGCTTGTCAGACTTCTTTGCATCTTCATCGAATACATATTCGCCAGTAAAGCGGTTTTTGCTTATAAGCTGTCCTTCGTACACCACCTCGTCGATAATATTCTGGAACTCTCCGCTTCGCATAGCAAGTTCAAGAATGCCCTTGTAACCTATCTGAAAGGTTGCCGTGCCTTTGTATGGAAGGATATAAGCCATACCGAGCGTTGGAACAACAGGAAGGTCGAGTGTCGCCGCAATCATTGCCGATGAAAGGATAGACATTGGCTGGCACATTCGGAGTTGTTTATTCCCATTCGCTACTGATATGACACTGGAAATAAAAGCGGATGCTTTCTTTTCGCTTCCGAGAACCTCGTTGAGTTTTTTTGCTACCGCACTTGAACCCATCAAGGTTTGCAGTGTTTGTGGTTGCTGGGTTGTTGTTACTTGATTTTCCATTATTTTATTTATTCTTTTAATTATTAATACCTTTGTCCGATTGACACATATCCTTCCTTTATTGTCGAAGAAAGGAAAAACTTTCCGTTTCCTGGTCGACTATGAGCAATATCATTCTGCCTTGTTCTTTCTGTCGCCAAAGCGTTGTAATTATACAAACCATCCTTGACGTGCAGATAATTTCCTTTTCCTCCCACCATTTCAAATAATTGGCGGTAGGTGTAATTTCTTTCCTTAATAACCTTTTCCATTACATCTATCTTTGCTTTAATTCTCGTCTTATATCGTTATAAACTGCTTTAATACATTTTATTTCACTCCAAACATACTTGGCTACAGAAACGGTACAAACGACTGCGCCAACTACAAAAAATACATATACCGCCATATCTTTTTTATTAAGAGCCGTACGCCCATTTTTCAAAATCTCCATGATGAGGAAAAGCAGGGTCACACCCCGAATCAACGCCTCGCCACTCATCATTATCATAAGCTACTTGCCAAGACATTTGTGGGTTAGCCTTTTCTGACAAGAAAGCCTCTATCGCTTTCTCGATATTGGGATATTCGTTATTTCCATAGATAGCAACTTCATATTTATTGCTGCCAAAGGCTGATATTTCAATCTGAATGTTATCGTTCAAAAAGAACCGACATCCACAACCATTAAAGCAATCAGAGTTATCTCCATTATGATAGCTTTCATAAGCAGCGTCTTCGATTTCTTCTTTGCATATTTCTGATAAATCGGCTAAGAGTTTATTCATAATAAAAGTACTTATAAAAGTAGTACGCACGCCCTAATCGAATAGAAACAACCATATCTCAGTTGTAGCGTGCGTTATTGTTATGAATATATAGCTTAGCGGCTTCCGTTGCCCAAGCGGACTACTCACTGCGTTAATGGACGTTTCGCACTATTACTATATATTCAAGACTCATTCACATATTAGCCGCCTAATCAGTCCACTACGAGGTCACGGCACTTCTGCTACTCATAGCACCTTTCGGCTTTATTATTTCAATATATCAAAGAGCACCGTTCAATAATCGTGGACGGTAAGGGGTCGAACCTTAATAGCCCTAACTTTGCTCCGCCCATTGGTGGAATGCTCATCACAAGTTAACCACCACCTGAAATTTAATCTACAAACCTAATTCTATAACTAAGGTAAAAAACACTACACAACTTTATTTTTAATAACAAGCTTATCAAGGTCGTTAACTTCATAAAGAATATGCCCTCCGACCTTATAAAATCGCAACTGACCTGTTTGGCGAAGATTTCTCAAAAATCTTTCCTTACAACCAAGATACCTTTCAGCCTCATGATTATTAAGCCACCTTTTCGAGACCTCGCTTACTATCGTATGTACATTTTTTGCCATTTTACTTGCTTTATTTATATATTATATATACCTTTGCGGCAAACGTATATCGTATATGTTTGCAAAGATAGTATATAAAATCTATACACACAAATAAAATACATAAAAAATATACAGTTTAACGTTTATTAATAATAAACATATAATAGTAGGTAAAAAGTGCATTGAAAACTTAGCTAAGAGCGGTGGGGATGGTGAAAATAAAAAATAAGACCCACTTTAATAGCTTTCAACAAACAAAAAGGATTAAAAGCTACGCTTTCAGTTGAATATATCAAACAACTATAAAGATATGAAGTATTGAAAACGTACAGTGTATAGACAGTAATAATGTTTAGCACTTGTCAAAAAACCTATCAGTAATCGAAGTATATATATGATATACATAACGTATATATATCTTCAATACACATATATATAATGTAACAACAAACAATATGCGAGAAAGATTTAATGCAATTTCAGAACGGTTCATAGAACAGTTGAAATCAAAAAACATATCCTCTTCCCAGATGAAGAGAGACGGTGTGATAAAATCAAGATCGTCAATCACAAATATACGATTTGGGCGACAAGGGGTCAGTTTGAAAATGTTGGAAGATTGCGCAAGGCTCTATGGCATTGATAAGACGTACGTGTTGCTTGGTGAAGGCGGAAATGGTGTCAATAGTGGTGACGGTCCAATAATGATAAATACGTCAAATTCTACAATTATCGGTTCAACCAACAATGGAAACTCTAACACAAAGATTTCGACTGTGCAGCCTGTCGGTTCTTACTTCAGAGAAGAACTTATCAATATACCTTTGGTGCAACAGGATGCAGCAGCTTCTTTTATAGAGCATTTTGGCGACACAGAACATTCTTACACAGAGTTTTATGGGGTGATGCAGGAGGAAGGAGAGGATATTTCAAATGGTAAGTACGTAGTATTTCAGATAAAAGGAGATAGTATGTTGCCGAACATTCCAGATAATACAAAAGTTCTTGCACGAATGATTGATACGTCAAAATGGGAAGAAGTCAATGGAGTCGTATTTGTGGCATACGGCAAAACACTGACAATAAAAAGGGTTTTGAAAAACTCTTTATACTTAAATAACAAAATTACATTAAAAGCAGATAATCCTATCTATGGACAGTTGGATATTGCTAGAAAAGAAATTAGAGGTATATGGAAGGCTGAAAGGATTATTAGTCAAAAAATAAAATAGAAAATGATAGACGAAACAGTTTTAGCACAATCTGTATCAGCAGATAGAAGTGCAATTATGGATTCAAACAACAGGGGTAACGCTGGGCGTGACATTATTAATAATTATAGCACAAATGATTTTTACAAAGGGAAAGCTCCAAGGCAGATTGATATTATCAAAAGCCAGCGTGCTGTAATAGAGAAGTTGCAACGTCAAATCGACAGAATGCAGGACCAGATGGAAGAGTATCAGCGTCAGTTTTCAAAAGCGCAGCAGATTAAAGAGCAATTAATGCAGATGCTTCTTGACGATAGAGACATACTCCGTGACCGTTTTATCAACGAAAACAGTACGAATAATAGTACCCATAAGAAAAAATAATATTCAATATTAATGATTTTCAGAGCTTTATAGATTTGCAAAAAGGCTTCCCAAGCCTGGGAGGCGGGTTCGATTCCCGTATTCCGCTCACCGATTATTAGATATAATAATAAGGACAACTTTCTTAAGTTGTCCTTATTTATTATTATAAGATTCAAAAACAGCTAAACAGTGACTTTGGTTTAGACATGCTCTTCCATTAGACACTACTACTAATCCCAACCTTTAATTTCTACAATATTATAATCTACATATTTCTTATCAACGACGATAATGAAAAATGGTTGTGTAAAGTAGGTTTGCGCCTTTCCTTGTTCTAACTTGTATTGCAATTCAAGATGCTTCTTCTTTAAAGTCAATGAAAGAGGTGCCAAGTCTGTCTTCCGATTTGTTTGCGGGAGAATATAAGCAATTGCAAAGTTCTTATTAAAATCAATCTTGGTTGGTTCACCACCCTTACCCATAAAAGCTGCCTCACCAAACTCTTTTGCAAGAGTCTCCTGTGAAGTAATCTTCTTTATTATCGGTTTGGTCTCATTACCAATATGAAAATAATTACGAGCTTCTGTATAACTTACAATATTAGATCTCTCTACCCCCATTTTAGAAGTGCCACATGAAGATAACAACAACATTGTAGTTGCAAAAGCAAGCAAAAGTTTCTTCATCATAATATAATTACTATCAAATATTTTTATAAACACTATACTTCTCTAAGTGAATATGAAAGAGTCACTTAAGTAGTTTTTTCATCAATTGTGACTGACATTTTACCAATAATATCTGTCAGTAAAGACAAAAGTAATTAAATTATGTCATATTATCACTTTTAAGCAATTAAAATTAGTTAATTTAACACATGGCACATCTTTTGCTTGTATAAGATTGTGCAAAGAATGATTCAATGCACGAATTTATTAACAAAATAGAATAAAATATGGCACATGGACATGATGTACTCCATATGATGGAGGGTAATAGTTATGAAACAAAAGAAGATTTAGTAAAGGCAATTATAGAGCACTTCGGTGAAGAGGAGCGTTTTCATACTTGTTCTGTAGACGGAATGAACGCTGAGGAATTAGTAGATTTCTTGACAGAACGTGGTAAGTTTATGCCTGCTAAGGGGGGATTCACTGTTGATACAACTAAGATTTGTAATCACTAAGACAGTGAAAAATTTGAGGTAAAAAATATAATAAACTTTAGAGTTGATTCTAAAAACATTTGATTATGATTAAAATATATGGAATGAATACTTGTCCTGACTGTATTGCAGTTGACAAGCATGTAGAAGGTGACAACCGTTACGAGGTAATTGATATTGGCTCACATATAAAGTATCTTAAAGAATTCCTCCGTCTTCGCGATAACAATGCAGTGTTTGATGAAGCCAAGAAGCACGGCTATGCTGGAGTTCCTTGCTTTGTCCTTGAGGATGGTACTGTGACACTGTCACCTGAAGAAGCAGGTATCAACCTTAATGAGGCTCCTGCAGCATCTTGTCGCCTTAATGGTTCTGGATGCTAATAGAGTAGATAAAAATAGAATAAAAGTCCTCGACAGTCCGTGGAAATAACTCCATGCATTGCGAGGGCTTTTGCTATTCATATAAATTACTTCAAATATATGAATAGTAAAACAAAAAAGCACTCCATATTGGAGTGCTTTCTATAATAATTCAAATTACTTCAAACTTTACTTTGCATAAGCAACAGAACGAATCTCACGAATAACCGTAATCTTAACCTGTCCTGGATAGGTCATTTCATTCTGTATCTTCTCTGCAATCTCAGAACTAAGCTTCTCGCTTTCTGCATCATCCATCTTATCAGCACCAACGATTACACGGAGTTCGCGACCAGCCTGAATAGCATAAGTCTTTGTTACACCTGGATAACTCATTGCAATCGCTTCAAGATCATTCAGACGCTTGATATAAGCTTCCACAATCTCACGACGAGCACCTGGACGAGCACCAGAGATGGCATCACATACCTGAACGATTGGTGCAAGAAGTGTAGTCATCTCAACCTCATCGTGGTGAGCTGCAATGGCATTGCAAATATCTGGTTTCTCCTTATACTTCTCAGCAATCTTACCTCCATAAAGAGCATGTGGTAAATCTGTCTCTTCGTCTGGTACCTTACCGATATCATGCAATAAGCCGGCACGCTTTGCCTTCTTTGGATTCAAACCTAACTCACTTGCCATAACAGCACAAAGATTTGCTGTTTCACGGGCATGCTGCAAAAGGTTCTGACCATATGAAGAACGATATTTCATCTTACCAACAATACGAATCAACTCTGGATGGAGACCATGAATTCCAAGGTCAATAGCAGTACGCTTACCTGTTTCAATAATCTCATTATCAAGTTGTTTCTTAACCTTAGCAACAACTTCCTCGATACGTGCTGGATGAATTCGTCCGTCAGCAACAAGCTGATGAAGTGCCAAACGACAAATCTCACGACGAACAGGATCAAAAGCTGAAATAACAATAGCTTCCGGGGTATCATCAACAACAATCTCAACACCTGTTGCAGCCTCCAAAGCACGGATATTACGACCTTCACGACCAATAATACGTCCCTTCACCTCATCACTATCAATATGGAAAACACTTACTGAATTCTCAATAGCTGTTTCGGTTGCAACACGCTGGATAGTCTGGATGACTATTCTCTTAGCCTGCTGATTAGCATTTAGTTTTGCTTCATCAACAATCTCATTAATATATGAAGCTGCGTCAAGCTTTGCTTGATCTTTTAAACTTTCAATCAAACGCTTCTTAGCTTCTTCTGAACTAAGACCAGAGAGTTCCTCGAGTTTCATTCGCTCCTGCTCCTGCATCTTCTCAAGATCCTGCTGCTTAATCTGCAGCAGCTTCTTCTCATTATCAACACGCTGCTGCTGCTGATCAACATCCTGCTTACGACGATTAATCTCTTCTTGACGTTGATTCAATGCAACCTCACGCTGCTTCAAGCGATTCTCACCCTGCTGAATCTTCAATGTGCGCTGTTGAACCTCTTTTTCGAGTTCACTTTTCTTATTAAGAAACTTCTCCTTAACTTCAAGAAGTTTCTTTTCTTTAATTACCTCTGCAGCTTTCTCTGCTTTATCCATTGTATCTTTGTATTTTCCAGTTAAGATATAACGGAAAATAGCAAATCCACCAGCACATCCTGCTGAAAGGCATACCACAGCTATTATAACTGTTACTATTGGACTCATTGATTCTTTTTATGATTTAAATTAAATATTCTCATTATTACTTCAGTGCATCTTCAATTTCTGAAGTGAGTTTACTGAGAATATCATTGAATGGAGCAGTATCATTACGTACACCTTCTTTCTTATATCGCAATGCAATATCCAACATTGCCATATATATAATATCCTTATCCCCCTTCTTACCCTTAAAAAGAGTTGAATAAGTATTAATTGTGTCGGTAATAAGCTTGGCTGCCGAACGATAATACTCCTCATCCTCTCGTGGAACGTTTACGGAGAGTTCTGCATCATAGACATGCAATCTTATATGTAACTTATCGTCTGCCATTATATTCTGTTTTATTTCTCACTTAGAAGTGTAATACACTTATTTACATCTCGGATAAGTTTGGCCACACGCTTTTGTGCAGTTTCCATATCACCATCCGTAACTTCAAGCATTTTAGCCATCTTCAACGAGTTATAATCAGCTTCTGCTTGAGATAACTCACCCTGCAGTTGCTTTATCTCCTGTTCACGTTGGTCGACAAGCACATATAATTCGTCATTTTCCTTCTTCAGTGCTTCGTACTGAAGGATCATCTGACGAACACGCGTCGCAAACGTATTCAGAATCTTCTCATTTGCATTCATAGCTAATCTATTCGTTTTGGCTACAAAATTACATTAAAGTTTCTATTTAAACAAATATATGCTTAATTATTTTGACTCTGCCTCTTCAGCAGGTTTAGGTTCCTTCTTAGCAAGTGAAACTACTTGATAAACGAAGTCTGTAGTCCATTTACGACTAAATCCAAGACGCTGATTATATTGGCGAACTGACATAACAGCCTTAATAACACCTGGATCAGAGAAACTATTCTTATCGTATATGTCATTTACAGTCTTCTCTGTCATTGTATAGATAGCTTTCTTGAAAAAGCCTGGTACACGCAACTTAAACTTCATCAAATTACCCACAAGCATCATCAAATCTTGTGTGAAACCTTGGAATTGATAAAGATAAGGCTGAATATCCTGCATCTTCTTACAATTCTTTTTGATACTTGCATCTATCTCATCAAAGAAGTTATCATCAACATTATAAATATTTTTCATAGTCTTTCGTACGCTTGCTTTTTCGCCAGGTCCCAACTTCTTATTCAACGTAGGGACACGGAAAGTCTGCTTGTAGGTACGTAAATCTGGAAGCATTGCTAAATTATTGATACCCAAACGAGTTGCAAGCACTGCTTGAAAATAAACTCGAACAAGTGTCATATAGTCCTCCATACCACCAGTCTTTGACTGTGTAGCATCATTCTTCCCAAAGAGTTTTGATAAGAATCCCATATCTTTTGTTTAAAGTTTTAAAGTAATTAAGATGAACTTTTAATTTTTACTCGATTGCAAAGTTAATAAAAAAACATGAAATTCACCTATTAAGTAAATGATTTCTCATTTTCACAGCTTTTAATTAAATTAAATTTATTACCTTTGCAATCAAGATAGCAATATTGCAAATGAAAGCGTGTAACGACAAATACTTAACGAAAGGATTGGTTGTCCTCAATGACTTGTTCATATTGAGTACAGCCCTATTACCACCCATATTTGCACTTAAAGCACATATGGTAGGATACGATTATAGGTATTTAGCGTTAAAGCATATAAAGGTAAACAATAACTACTAATTTAAAAACAGATATCAAACCACACTATTATGAAAGGAATAGTTCTCGCTGGCGGTTCAGGCACACGCCTCTACCCTATCACAAAAGGAATAAGCAAGCAGCTTATACCAATTTACGATAAACCAATGATTTACTATCCGGTATCAGTTTTGATGCTGGCTGGAATTAAAGATATCCTAATCATCTCTACCCCATTTGACTTACCAGGCTTTAAACGTCTTTTAGGAGATGGAAGTAGTTTTGGAGTACGCTTTGAATACGCAGAACAACCTTCACCAGATGGGCTTGCGCAAGCATTTATCATAGGCGAGAAGTTTATTGGGAATGATTCTGTTTGCTTGGTCTTGGGAGATAATATTTTCTATGGAGCAGGCTTCAGTTCATTATTACAGAATAGCGTACAAATGGCTGAAAAAGAGAACAAAGCTACAGTATTTGGCTATTATGTAAATGATCCTGAGAGATATGGTGTTGCTGAATTTGATAAGACTGGAAAATGTCTTAGCATAGAAGAAAAGCCCGAACATCCAAAGAGTAACTACGCTGTTGTAGGACTTTACTTCTACCCTAATAGTGTTGTTGAGATTGCGAAGAATATTAAACCATCTCCACGAGGAGAGTTAGAGATTACAACTGTCAATCAGTGTTATCTTAAAGAAGATAAATTAATGGTACAGACTCTACAACGTGGTTTTGCATGGCTTGATACTGGCACACATGACAGTTTGTCTGAGGCAAGTACTTTTATAGAATGTATCGAGAAACGACAAGGACTTAAGGTTGCATGCTTGGAAGAAATAGCATACAAAAAAGGCTGGATAACTACAGAGAAGCTTCGAGAAGAAGCACAACCAATGATTAAGAATAACTATGGTAAATATCTCCTTCAGCTTGCTGAGGAGAAGAGTAATCCAAAATAAATTCCTTACTGAATAATAAGAAAAGTAATAAATATGGAAGAAACAACTAAATTAGAGCAAGGGAAGGAACTTGAAGTTAATGAAGGTAACTCCTCCTTTGATTTTGCCACCTTGTATCGAACCATTGTACTCAACTGGTACTGGTTTGTACTGTCATTAATTATTTTCGGTAGCTTAGGAGCAATTTATCTTAGATATGCCACACCAATGTATCAGTCTACTGCAAAGTTGCTGATCAAGGACGAAAGTAATAGCAATAGACGTGGTTCCTCTTTACAGAACATGTCAAATCTTGGTATTATATCAAACTCAACTGGTATTGATAATGAGATGGAGATTCTGACATCACACTCTATTGCAGAAGATGCTATTAGAGACTTGAAGTTATATGTTAACTACTCAACAAAGGGAAGAGTAAAAGACATTATTCTTTATCGCAATCAACCTCTTAACGTTGATGTAGACCAGGCTCATCTTGAGAGATTGAATGCTCCCATTAACTTGAGCATAACAAGAGACAGTTTAACATATACTGTTACTGGAACTTACTATGTACTAACTAACGACAACTCAAATGAAGGTCCATACTCTATCAATAGAAAGTTCACCAGCCTTCCTGCAACAATAGCAACTCGTGCGGGTATTATTACGATTAGTCCTAATTACGGACATTCATTAAAGAATGCAGATGTACTTAATGCAAGCATTCTCTCACCAAGAATGGCATCTAATAAGTATGTCAACGAACTTCAAGTTGCACAGACAGCAAAGTCAACCTCTATTGCGCAGCTGCAGCTTACAGACGAAGTACCACAGCGTTCTCTTGATTACTTGAAGCAGTTAGCAATTGTATATAACCGTCAAGCAAATGAGGACAAGAATACCATTGCACTTCGTACAGACAAGTTCATCAATGATCGTTTGGGTAAGATTAATGCCGAGCTGGGCAAGACTGAAGGTCAGTTGCAGAACTATAAACAGCAAAATGGTATTGTAGAGTTGAAGATGAACGCAGGTAACTCTGTAGCAAATCAGAATAGCTCTGAATTAAAGCTTGCAGAGGTTGAGACACAGATTGAACTATTCAATACAATTGCAAGAGAGGTAGAAAGTTCATCTCGTAATCTTTCTCAAGTAATTCCTTCTAATGTAGGTTTGGATGACCAAAGTTCTACAACCCTGATTAACAAATATAACGAGTTAGTACTTGAGCGTAATCGTTTACTCCGTAGTGCTTCAGAAAGTTCTCCTGTAGTAGAACCACTTACAGCTCAGATTCGAGAGTTAAATAGTAACATCCGCCGTGCTATTTCAGCTGCTCGTCAAAACTTACAGATTCAGCGTGATGCCGTTTCAGCACAGGTTAATAAATTCAATGGGCAGGTTGCTGAGACTCCACAGCAGGAACGTATGCTGACACAGATTGATCGTCAGCAGGAGGTTAAGTCTGGACTTTACCTTATGTTGCTTCAAAAACGTGAGGAAAACAATATTTCTTTGGCCGCAACAGCCGATAAGGGTAAGCTTATTGATGACCCACAGCTAATTGGTAAGATTAGTCCTAAGTCAACAATAATTATGCTTATTGCATTGATTATTGGTTTGCTTATCCCTGTATTAGTAATTTTTATTCTTCAATTCTTCCGCTATAAGATTGAAGGTCATGATGATGTTGCACGCCTTACTAAATTACCAATCATTGCTGACGTTGCTGTTGCAAGTAACAAGGCGAAGGGAAAAGCTGACATCGTTGTACATGAAAATCAGAACAACCAGATGGAAGAAATCTTCCGTTCAATGCGTACCAACCTTCAGTTTATGCTTAAGGAAGGACAGAAGGTTGTACTCTTCACTTCATCTACTTCTGGTGAGGGTAAGACCTTTAACGCAGCAAACCTTTCTGTTAGTTTCGGTCTCTTAGGCAAGAAAGTTATCTTGATTGGTCTTGATATTCGTCGTCCACGTTTGGCAGAGTTGTTCGGTATCAACGATCACAAGCATGGTATTACAAACCTTCTTGTAAAGGATAATCCAACGATAGAAGATATACAGGAGCAGATTTTGCCTTCAGGAGTTAATAAGAATCTGGATCTCCTCATGGCAGGTCCAATTCCTCCAAACCCTGCAGAGCTTATTGCGCGTAATTCATTAGAGATTATTATTAATCTCTTGAAAGAGAAGTATGATTATATCATGATTGATACTGCTCCAGTAGGTTTGGTTACGGATACTCTTCAGATTGCACGTGTTGCAGATGCATCTATTTATATGTGTCGTGCAGACTATACACCAAAGTCAAGCTTCAACTTGATTAATGCTCTTGCAAACGAGAAGAAGTTCCCTAACATGGCTATTGTTCTTAATGGTATCGACATGTCGAAGAGAAAGTATAGCTATTACTACGGATATGGTGGTTATGGTAAGTACGGTAGGTATGGTAAAGCAAGCTATGGTACAAGCTATGGACAGTATGGGAACTATGGCAACTACGGTAACTATACTAACAGTCACTATGGTAATAAGAATGACAACTCTGTAAAGAGATAAAATCTAAAACAAGAGAATAATTCTAGAGATACAATGATTATTGCAGTTGACTTCGATGGAACCATCGTAGAACATAAATATCCTAAAATCGGTAGCGAAATCCCCTTCGCTACCGAGACGCTTAAAATGTTGATAAAAGACGGTCACCAACTTATCTTATGGAGCGTCAGAGAAGGCGAACTACTCCAAGAGGCTGTTGATTGGTGCCATGAACGTGGGGTAGATTTTTGGGCTGTAAACAAGGATTATCCTGAAGAAGAAAAAGAGAAGAACAATCATTTTTCAAGAAAGCTAAAGGTAGAAATGTTTATCGATGACCGTAATCTTGGTGGCTTACCAGACTGGGGAACTATCTATCAAATGATTACCAATAACGAAACATGGGAAAGCCGTAACTTTGCGCATCGTTCGTTTGAAGATCATAAACCACCTAAGAAAAAGCACTGGTGGAATTTCTAACAAATAAAATAGGATACTCTACAAGGGTATCCTATTTTATTTGTACTATTATTACCAACAACACTACGTGTGTGGAGCATCAGCACCACATGTGCGGAGTTTTAACACAATATGTGCTAACATACAACACTTTCATAAAGAACGAATAGTGAGAGGCGTTATAGCAAAAGAGTATATTGGAAAACATAAACACTAAACCTATATAAGAAGAACTTGCAAAACAAAAATAAGTTTCAATAAAAAAAGATGTATCAAATATATTCATAGAATTACAATATATTTGATACATCCCTTATCGGAATATGTTCAGATTTTAATAAGCCTATTTTGATTAAAGTTTACCAGCTTCACCCAAATAACTATCCTTAAAACCAAGAAAGTAAAGTACACCATCTAAACCGATAGTAGTAATATTTTGTTCAGCATTAGCTTGTACACGTGGTTTAGCATGAAAGGCAATACCCAAGCCAGCTTCAGAAAGCATAGGAAGATCGTTAGCACCATCACCAACAGCTATAGTCTGAGCGAGATTAACCTTCTCTACTTGTGCTAATAACTTCAATAACTCAGCCTTACGTTTACCATCAACAATATCACCAATGTAGCGCCCTGTAAGTTTATTATTTTCATCTATCTCAAGTTCATTAGCATATACATAATCAATACCATACTTGCGCTGTAGATACTCTCCAAAATAAGTAAAGCCACCACTTAATATGGCTATCTTATATCCACACTGCTTCAAAACTGTCATTAAGCGATCAACGCCCTCTGTTATAGGCATTGTTTCGGCAATATCCTTCATGACATCAGCATCGAGCCCCTTCAACAAAGCAACTCGTTCTGTAAAGCTTTTCTTAAAATCAATTTCACCACGCATTGCACGTTCAGTAATAGCAGCAACCTGCTCTCCTACCCCAGCACGTTTTGCTAATTCGTCAATACATTCTGTCTGAATAAGTGTAGAGTCCATATCAAAACATATTAGACGGCGCATACGCCTGTACATATTGTCTTTCTGCAAAGAAAAATCAATTCCTTGCTCGTGACTCATCTGCATGAGGTCAGCCTGCATCTGTCTATAGTCTTTAGGAGTACCACGCAATGAAAACTCTATACATACTCTGACATTTTGATTACTTTTGCGAATACTCTGACGCCCTGTCAAGCGAAGAATAGAATCTATATTCACACCTTGTTCTGTAATCACCCGAGTAGCCTCCTCGATATTACGAGCTGATAAAGACCTACCAATAATCGTGAGAATATAACGATTTTTCCCTTGTCTGTTAACCCAATCTTCGTATTCATCATCTGTTACAGGAGCAAAACCGATATTTACACCAAGTTCCGTAGCCTTGAATAACAGTTCTTTCATTACCTGCCCAGCACCCTGCTCATTAATACGAATAAGAATACCAAGTGATAAAGTCGAATGGATATCAGCTTGACCAATATCTAAAACATGGGCATTATAACAAGCCAGAATAGACATCACCGCTGTTGTCAATCCTGGTCTATCTTGTCCTGTTATACGTATAAGTATTAGTTCCTCCCTTTTTACGTTTGCTTCGTTCATAATATGTTTTTTACAGATACAAAAGTAATCATTTCTGACGAAGTAAACAAATAGCAATTATCATTTATACATACGCTACCAGTTACTATAAGTAAGAATCACTAAAATAAGTATGGAACCAGTATAATTGCCCTATTGAGACAATATGAAACGTTTAAACAAAATAAAAAACGCACTTAAACTCATAGAGCAAGTGCGTTCCTAAAATCAATTATAAAATATATAATCTAAACTCATACAACATTAGTTGTACCAAATTTCACCACCAAGCGTTTCATTCGCATCGGTATGTTCCTGACTGTTCTGATTCTCGAAATCATAATTTTCGAAGAACTCTCGTGTTTTGCTTTCTTTCATGCTTATACCTCCTATTAATTAGACTAAATGGTAAATATATTACGTTATCCGCTAAATGACTGATACAAATATAGGTAAAATGAAAATAAAAAGCAAGTCAAACACTGAATTAATTAATTATTTAAACATTTTTTACTGCATAATGAATTTTTTATACAATTATATTCATTTATGATATCAAAACTATTATCTGTGATTAAGATGTGCCAGTAAAGAAGAAATAAAATAATACTTAATACCAAGTGTAAGTCAAAATGTACTTTGAAGAACACTCACATTGAAACTTAAGCGTGATATTACGCTTCATATTAGTTACTAAGCTTGACTGCGGGTCTACTTTTATATCTTTTAAAGCTAAATGTTCAGAAGAAAAGAGCTTATACATAGTTTCCTTGGCACACCAAGCAATAAGCTTATCTTTTGTATCAGCAAAGAGCTCATCATCTCTTAGGAAACGTGATGATATACGGTTTACTCTATCAGAAACGTATTCTATATCAACACCAACTTCATAGTCACGAGAAAGAATAACAGCAACATAACCAAGAGTATGAGATATGCTTATATGATAGCCCTCTATCATTGGTTTACCGTCCTCATTATGTTCTACTAAAGGTTCATAGCCTAACATTTCCGTTAAGACACAATGTACCCCATCGTTCTCAGCCCGTCTTCCTCTCTCTATCTCCAACAGACCAATGACGACTTTACCCTCAGCATCATTCGTTATCCTTACCACAAACAGTAACCTTAACTTTACTAATACGACGCTCTTCAATAGCTAAGACTTCAAACTTATAGTTCTTATAGTCCAGCATTTCATGTACTGCAGGGAAATCTCCTTTGATTTCTAATAGTAAACCTGCCACGGAGTCAGCATCACCTTCTATCTCATCAAACTCATCATCTGGGAGATTAAGAATCTTAGAGAAGTCTTTTAAGAGAGTTTTACCCTCAAATATGTAGATATTAGAACCTAACTTTGTATAGTTACGCTCTTCTTCATCAAACTCATCATTAATCTCTCCGACAATTTCCTCAAGAATATCTTCTAATGTTACAATACCACTCGTGCCGCCAAACTCATCAACGACAATAGCTATATGAACTTTATTCTCCTGGAAGTCACGTAAGAGATCATCTATCTTCTTCGTCTCTGGAACAAAATAAGGTGGTCGAATCAAACTCTGCCATCTAAAGTTAGTCGGCTTAGATAGGTGAGGCAGAAGATCCTTAATATAAAGTACACCTCGTATGTTATCTTGATTATCTTGATAAACAGGAATACGAGAATAGTTATTATCAACGATACATTTCAAGACATCTTCATATGAACAGCGAATATCCAAATCTATAATATCCTGACGAGAAGTCATTACCTCTTTTGCAGTCTCATCTCCAAAACGGATAATACCTTGCAGCATACCCTGCTCATCCTTAATATCATTCTTATCAGTCAATTCTAAAGCCTGTTCAAGATCATCAACAGACAACTGACGATTCTCCTTTTGAACTACTTTTTCAGCAAAAGCACCACTTTTCAACAGTATAGTTTCAATAGGCCAAAACAACTTACGAAAGAAAACAATGCCTTTGACACCACTTCTACAGAATGCCAATGGATTTCTTCTACTATAAACCTTCGGAACTATCTCACCAAAAAGTAAAAGCAAAAAGGTTAAAAGAATTGTAACACAGAGAAACTGTAACCACTCTTCCTTAAAGGTAAACACACTGGAAAAGATATAATTACACAGCATAATAATCGCAACATTGACAAGATTATTCGTAATCAGAATTGTTGCCAACGTACGTTCACTATCGTCTCTAAACTGCTGAATAAGTTTATCAGAAGCATTCTTATCTGGGTCAAGCGACTCTATATCAGTTGGAGATAAACTAAAAAAAGCTATCTCGGATGCACTTGCAAAAGCCGAAAGACTTAGTAGAAAAACTGCCAATAGAATGGCAAGAATCACACTAATATCTATTGGATTAACACTTATATAAGAAGAAAGATCTACTAAAAAACTATCCATTAAAAAGGTAAATTAGAATTATCTGTAGTATCAGAAGCATTATCGTCTACTTTCTCTCCAGACACACTTTCAGATTTACGGGATGCGGAAAGCCATTCAAGGTTGTCACCATAAATCTCTGTAACATATCGGCGCATACCTTTCTTATCATCATAAGTACGATAACGCACACGCCCCTCAATATAAAGTTTATCACCTTTGTGAATATACTTCTCAGCATACTTAGCCAATGCCTTAAAGAGAACTATGTTATGCCAATCAGTATGATCAGGTACAACTGTACCATTTGGAAGTGTATAGCCACGCTCCGTTGTTGCCAAAGTAAAAGAGGCAACACATTGGTCTGCCTCATAATATTTTATCTCTGGCTCTCGACCAACATTACCAATTAACATCACTTTATTCATAAGAAAGCAATAACAAAAAGGCATGTGGAATTACTTCCACATACCTAAATATCTAAACTTAAAATTCTTACCTTTAGCAGAAGGGAACTGACTTCTATTGTCAACCCTATCTTTAAGATACTCAACGATACGATTATAGCAGTCCCATCCTGAAACAGCCTTACACTGTGCTACGAAATGAGTATCACGATATTCATGTTTACCAGAAGTAGGAATGAGAACAACACGCTTAAAATCAAGTTCACCTTCATACCATCCCTCACGTTCCTCATTGAGATGCATAATAGCAGGATTATCCTTACGAACAATACCATCAACTACTGGACGAAGAGCTTTCTTCTGCTTAAAGTCCATCATTGTAGCCGCCTCAGTCTTAATGACTATAAAATAAACTCGAGGACGAACCTTATAACGTTTTGGATAAAAGACATCGTTGGAAGCATAATTTCTGATATCATCTTCCAATTCTGGAGTGAGTTGAATGTCGGGAATAGAACTTAAAAAATCCAAAGCTTCCTCAACATTGTGTACTAATACTTCATTATCGAAATATCGCAAATATAAATTCATAAAGAAATTGCTATGTATGTTTCTCTAAAAAAGAGCGGCAAACGAGGCTCGAACTCGCGACCCCGACCTTGGCAAGGTCGTGCTCTACCAACTGAGCTATTGCCGCATTTAACGTCTCTCTTTCTCTAAAGAGTTAGACAAAAAGTCGGGGTGACAGGATTCGAACCTGCGACCGCCTGGTCCCAAACCAGATGCGCTACCGAGCTGCGCTACACCCCGTTGCATATTCATTAGTGATTGACTCATTTCTGAATTGCGAGTGCAAAGGTACTACATATTTCCGATACCTCCAAACTTTTCCATGTTTTTTTTTCAATAAAAATTAATACTTTCTTTACGTTTTCCGCTTGCATATAGCATCAAATAAGTGCAAAGTTATTGATAAACAAGCAAGTAAGAAGATAGAATACTTATAAAGTCCAAACTCAAAAAATATCTTATTTTTTAATCAAAACAATATTTTCATACAACAATGTACTTTTCAAGCAAGATAACAATAGATGCAAAAGAACGAACATTCCTATCCTTGTAAGCCCTAAATCACCAAAAAAAACTCTATGTCTTCAATCATAATAACAGCCCGGCCACAACTTTTATACCCATTACCAACAAATTCTTTTCATAAAAACTTCTCATCATGAAAGAATATCCTTCACAATAAAAGAAATAAAAGCGAATGAGCCCAAAGAAACAGTTATTAAATAAATATCTTTTGTTATATGCCCTATTAGGCTTATTAGGCCAATTGGGCTTATTGGGTTATTAGGCATATTGGGCTAATTAGTCTAATAATACCATAATCTTAATTATTCCCATACACCACCCTCTACACTCAAGCATCTACAAAACATCAACACCCAACACCCATCACCCAACACTATATATATTAAGGTATAAACAAAAAACGATGGGTTTACTCTATAAGAATAACCCATCGTTTTAATATTATAAATCCCTTTAAATAAGGAAATAAATATACTTATTTAATAATACCTTGCGCCTTGAAAATCTTAGTCAAAGCCTGAACACCACGTTCAACCTGCTCCTCTGTATGAGTAGCCATCAAAGCAAAACGCACCAAGGTGTCTTGTGGAGCACATGCTGGAGGAATTACTGGATTGATAAACACACCAGCCTCATACGCCAACTTTGTTACCACAAAGGTCTTTTCAATATCACGAACATAAAGAGGGATGATAGGACTCTCTGTTTCACCTATCTCAAAGCCCTCCTCTTTAAAACGCTTCAGAGCATAATTAGTTACCTTCCACAACTGTTCCAAACGTTCTGGCTCCTGCTCTATGATATGGAGTGCCTCCAAAGCTGCAGCAGTTGCAGCAGGTGCATTACTTGCAGAGAAGATATATGTACGGCAGGTATGACGGAGATAATTAATAGTATCCTTATCACCAGCTATAAAACCACCGATTGAAGCCAAACTCTTTGAGAAAGTACCCATAATGAGGTCTACCTCATCTGTCAAACCAAAATGATCACAAACACCTCTACCCTGACGACCAAAGACACCTAAACCATGTGCCTCATCAACCATGATTGAGCAGTTATACTTGTGCTTCAATTCAACAATTGCTGGCAGATTAGCTAAATCACCCTCCATCGAGAAGACGCCATCAACAACAATCAGCTTAACAGCTTCATGAGGAAGTCTCTGAAGAACACGCTCCAAATCTTCCATATCATTGTGCTTGTAACGAAGTTGAGTAGCAAAACTCAAACGACGTCCATCAACAATACTTGCGTGATCACGGTCATCACAGATAATATAATCACCACGTCCTACTACAACAGAGAGGACACCAGCGTTTACAGAAAAACCTGTTGAAAAAACAAGAGCCTCATCCTTGCCTTCAAAAGCAGCAAGCTCTTTCTCCAACTGAACATGAAGATCAAGTGTACCATTTAAGAAACGACTTCCGGCACAACCTGAGCCATACTTCTCAAGGGCACACTGAGCAGCATTAATCACACGTGGATCGTTTGGAAGACCTGTATAGGCGTTAGAACCAAACATAAGAATCTCGTTGCCATCAATATCTGTAACTTCTGTTCCTTGCTTACTTGTAATCTCGCGGAAGTATGGATAAACACCTGCATCCATAAACTTCTGCGGCTCGCGGTAGCTTTTGTACTTGTCTTGTAACTGTCCCATTATTTTTTAATGTGGTGTAGTCATTGACTACTTAAATATTATTTTTAGGCTGCAAAGATACTAATTTAGAATGACAAAAAAGTCTTTTTGATTAGAAAAGTGATTTTTAAACATTTTTACTCTCATAATATCCACGATATAACTGATAAATATGTATCTTTGTACAAATAAACCATGCGCTGATTATTTGGCACAATGAATAAGAAAAAAGTAGTTTTTATCCTAAATCCTATATCGGGTACAGTTAGTAAAGCGGGTATTCCAAACCTTATTGAAGAACGACTCGATAAAGACCAGTTTGACTATCGCATTGCTGAAACGCAACATGCGGGTCATGCGACCAACCTTGCCCGAGAAGCTGTGAAAGAAGGTATAGACCTCGTTGTAGCTGTGGGTGGAGATGGCACGGTCAACGAAGTTGGAAGGTCACTTATCAATACTAAGTCAGCTTTAGGCATACTCCCTTGCGGTTCAGGAAATGGACTTGCAAGGCATCTAAACCTACCGATGAACCTAAAGAAATGTATTGACATCATAAACTGTTATGATGTTAAAGCACTCGACTATGGTATCATCAACAACCATCCGTTCTTCTGCACGTGTGGAATGGGCTTTGATGCTTTCATTTCGATGAAATTTGCAGAGGCTGGCAAACGTGGACCTATCACTTATATGCAGAAAGTTCTTGAAGAAGGATTAAGCTATGAGCCTGAAACCTATGTAATAGAAGATGAGGACGGAACGCATCGTTATAAGGCTTTCCTCGTATCAGCTGCCAATGCTTCACAATATGGTAACAATGCCTATATCGCTCCGCAAGCATCTATGAGCGATGGTCTGCTGGATATTATTATCATGGAACCATTTGACCTCATTGAAGCCCCACAGGTTGCCATTGAACTTTTCAACAAAACGTTGGATAAAAACTTAAAGATAAAGACTTTTAAAGCCAAACATATTCATATACGCCGCAAGAAAGAAGGAGTTATTCATTACGACGGCGATCCTATCACATCTGACGCTGACGTAGACATCTCTGTGGTACCAAAGGGAATAAATATCGTAGTCAATCCAAAAGGAGGGAAAGATTGTAGACAACCCAATATGCTACAAACTGCCTTCTCTGAAATATTCTACAACATTGATTTGATGAGACAAGACCTCACAAAACAAAGTAGAAAAGTACAGGCACTCAACAAAAATCTGCTCCGTAAACTGGGTGTATAAGTCCTGAAACGAGACGAATGGGATTTACTTTCAAGCAATTTCATATCATTGATGATCACACGGCCATGAAGGTCGGGACAGATGGTGTATTGCTCGGAGCTTGGGCAAAAGGTGGTACAAGAATCCTTGATATAGGAACAGGAACCGGACTTATTGCCCTTATGATGGCACAACGTTTCTCTACAGCACAGATTGATGCTATCGAGATTGACAAGGGAGCGCTTGAAGATGCGCATCTTAATGTTTCAGCATCTCCATTTAATGATAGAATAAACATTCTCAATAGTTCCCTACAAGATTACGCCTCTTGCAGTGAAAACCAAGAAGAAGGAATTTACGATGCAATTGTATGCAATCCACCTTATTTTATTAATTCATTAAAAAATCCTTTACAACAAAGAACAACTGCAAGACACACTGACACCCTCTCTCACCAAGAACTAATCTACCATTCTAAAAGGCTCCTTAAAGCAAACGGAACACTATCCGTTATCATCCCTTCTGACAACAAAGATATACTTGAAGCAGAAGCTATATTTAACGGATTATCAATACTAAAGATAACTAATATTAAAACAAAGTATTCAAAACCTATTAAACGTTGCTTAATAGAGTTTGGAAAAGATACTACCGCAGTATGTAAGATAGAAGAACAATTACTAAACGACAATAATGGAGTACGCACAATGTGGTATCAAAATCTTACACAAGCGTTCTACATTAAGTAAGTAAGAAGGCAATAAACGATAAGATAAGAACTATCTTTCTGTAAAGAAACGTATTTAAAGCTATCGGCATCTAAAAACACATAAACAAACAAGTAAGACATTAAGGGTTTACTGTAGTTTATTATACTTACTATAGTAGACTTACTTACCAACTTTTATCGATTTAAAGAGGCTCAGCACACATGGTGCGGAGGCTTAACACCAATGGTGCGAAGCATCAACACCAAATGTTCGGAGTACAAACACCCTACTATTTGTCACCTGTTTCTTACGTACATAACCCCACCTTTTTACAAGATAGCTAATTAAAGCACTATTATTCTTTTAGTCTTTCGGTTTTATTTTGTACCTTTGCAAGCTAAAAGTAGGTATAAAAGAACTTTATGAAACAAAATAGCTCTATACAAATGATTACTGATTACGAAGGAGACATGCCAAACTTGGACGTACAAGTTGATGGCGAAATCCCTATTTTCGTAACCCGTAACCTCGTTATGTTCCCAGGGATTCTCTCCCCTATCCTCGTTGGCAGAAAACCAACTTTGGCTCTTGTCGAGCACTTGGAGGAGAACCCAAACACGATTATAGCAATTGTTAGTCAGAAAGATAGCAACATTAATGATCCTCAAGTAGACGATGTCTATATGACAGGTATCTATGCACGCTTCGTTCGTGCCTTTGATATGCCTGGTAATTACGAGGGGAACAACCGCACGGTCATCTTGCAGGGACTTGGTAAGTGTAAGATTAAGGAAATCACAGCTACCGAACCCTACATGAAGGGATATACCGTTGCTATACCAGAAGAAGCTGAGCCAAAGAGAGACAAGGAATTCTCTACGGCTGTTGAGGACATGAAGATGGTCGCTAAGGAGTATATCCATGGTAGCGATGACATCCCAGATGACACACAGTTTGCACTCGACAATATCAACAATCCTGTTGTCGCAGTGAATTATGTGTGTTCAACTATGCCATTCCCTGTAACAGACAAGATTCAAATGTTAGAAGAAAATTCTATCAAGGATCGTCTGTTTGCGTTGATGAAGGTGCTGAATCGTGAAATTCAGTTCCAGCATCTCCGTCAGGATATACGCTCAAAAACACGCGAGGACCTTGACGAACAGCAGCGCGAATACTTCCTACATCAGCAGATTAAGAACATTAAGGAAGAATTGGGTGATGGCGATTCTGCACCTGACAAGAAAGAACTGCTTGAAAAGGCTAAGAATAAAAAGTGGTCAGAAGATATTGCCAAGATATTCCAAAAGGAATTAGACAAACTTGACACCTTAAACCCACAAAGTCCTGATTATAGTGTGCAAGTAAATTATCTGCAGACAATGGTCAACCTACCGTGGAATGAATACACCAAGGATGATCTTGACTTGAAGCGTGCAAAACGTATTCTTGACAAGGATCACTATGGTATGGAGAAGGTGAAGGAACGTATCCTTGAATACATTGCAGTCCTTCAGTTGCGTGGCAATTTGAAGTCACCAATCCTCTGTCTTTACGGTCCTCCAGGTGTTGGTAAGACCAGTTTGGGTAAGAGTATTGCTGAAGCAATGAAGCGTAAATATGTACGTGTGTCTCTCGGTGGTCTCCACGACGAATCAGAAATCAGAGGTCATCGTAAGACTTACATTGGTGCTATGCCTGGACGTATCATCAAGAATATTCAAAAGGCAGGCTCATCAAATCCTGTTTTCATTCTTGACGAGATTGACAAAGTTACTCAGAACACTGTTAATGGCGACCCTTCATCAGCCTTGTTGGAGGTTCTCGACCCTGAGCAGAACAATGCTTTCCATGATAATTATCTGGATATGGACTATGACTTGTCAAAGGTTTTGTTCATAGCTACAGCAAACGACCTCAACACTATTCCACGTCCACTACTCGACCGTATGGAACTTATTGAGGTTTCAGGTTATATCACGGAAGAGAAGGTTGAGATAGCAAAACGCCATCTCGTACCAAAAGAACTCGAAAACACAGGTTTAGACCAGTTAGAAGAGAAGCCTAAGTTTGCCAAAGCAACGTTGGAGAAGATTATTGAAAGCTATACCCGTGAAAGTGGTGTGCGTCAACTTGAGAAGCAAATCAACAAAGCTATGCGCAAGTTGGCTTTCAAGCAGGCAATGGATAAGCAACTTCCTTATACGAAGATTACACCAGATAAGTTAGAGGATTTATTAGGTAAGCCACCTTTCACACGTGATATCTATCAGGGCAACAAATATGCTGGTGTGGTAACAGGTCTTGCATGGACCAGTGTTGGCGGTGAGATTCTCTTTATTGAGACCTCACTTTCTAAGGGTAAAGCGGGTAAGTTAACACTGACCGGTAACCTTGGTGATGTCATGAAAGAGTCTGCTGTCATTGCATTGGAGTATGTCAAGGCACATATCAACGCATTGAACGTTGATTATCGCATCTTTGAACAGTGGAACATCCATATCCACGTACCAGAAGGAGCAACTCCAAAGGATGGTCCTTCAGCTGGTATAACGATTGCGACAAGTATTGCTTCAGCACTTACACAGCGTAAGGTGCGTAAGAACACTGCTATGACGGGTGAAATAACCCTACGTGGTAAGGTTCTTCCAGTGGGTGGTATCAAGGAAAAGATACTTGCTGCTAAACGTGCAGGAATTACTGATATCGTGATGTGTTCAGAGAATAAGAAGGACGTTGAGGAGATTCCTGAGGTTTATCGTAAGGGGCTTCAATTCCACTTCGTTGAGAACATTCAGCAGGTATGGGACTTTGCTTTGACCGATGAAAAGGTAGAGCACCCTGTAGACTTTACTATTGTTGAAGAAAAGAAGGAGGAAACAAAATAATGACATTTGAGCTTCAGCATACAGATAATGCCAGCGATGCACGCACAGGTATCATCACAACCGACCACGGACAGATAAAGACTCCTATCTTTATGCCTGTTGGTACAGTCGGTTCTGTTAAGGGTGTACACTTTGAGGAGTTGCGTAAACAGGTCAAGGCACAGATTATCTTGGGTAATACCTATCACCTTTACCTGCGTCCAGGACTTGATATCATCAAGGCTGCAGGTGGTCTGCATGGTTTCAATGGTTGGGATCGTCCAATCCTGACAGACTCTGGTGGTTTCCAAGTTTTCTCATTGACAGGTATTCGTAAACTGTCAGAAGAGGGCTGTGAGTTCAGAAGTCACATCGATGGTTCTAAGCATATCTTCACACCAGAGAACGTGATGGACACCGAACGAATCATTGGTGCTGATATCATCATGGCTTTCGACGAGTGTCCTCCAGGACAGAGTGATTACCAATATGCCAAAAAGAGTTTGGAAATGACACAGCGTTGGCTTGACCGTTGTATCAAACGATTCAACGAAACAGAGCCACTCTATGGTCATAATCAAAGTCTCTTCCCTATCGTTCAGGGCTGTACTTACAAGGACTTGCGCCGTGAAGCGGCAAAGTTTGTGGCTGACAAGGGTGCTGATGGTAATGCTATCGGTGGCTTGGCAGTTGGTGAACCAACAGAGGTGATGTATGAAATGATTGAGGTAGTCAATGAGATTCTTCCAAAGGACAAGCCTCGTTACCTGATGGGAGTTGGTACACCACAGAACATTCTTGAAGCTATTGAGCGCGGTGTGGATATGTTCGATTGTGTTATGCCTACTCGTAACGGCCGTAATGCAATGCTCTTCACCTACAATGGTACGATGAACATGAAGAATAAGAAGTGGGAAAATGACTTCTCACCGATTGATCCTGACGGCTGTGATATTGATATCATCACAAGCAAAGCCTATCTTCATCACCTTTTCAAGGCAGGAGAGCTGCTTGCAATGCAGATTGCCAGCATCCATAACCTTGCATTCTATCTACGCCTCGTAACCGATGCGCGTACACATATTGAGCAAGGTGACTTCGTACAGTGGAAAGCCTCTGTCATTGAACAGTTGGGAAGAAGAATTTAAGAAGAAACCAAATGAGTAAGGTTAAAGAGATTGTTGATAAAGTTAAGAAACTAATTAATCATTTCGGGCAACGTTTTTTTACACGCTTTCCTGTCTTGAAGAAGGTAGGACATCTACTTCAGATGCTCTCCCCTTCGCGTTTTATCGGTATTCTGGACTGGTATATCATTAAGAAATTCATAGGTACATACATCTATGCTATCTTATTGATTATCTCCATTGCTATTGTGTTCGACTTCAACGAGAACCTCTCTAAGTTCACGCAATATCACGCCCCATGGCGAGCAATCATCTTTGATTACTACGCCAACTTCGTCCCTTACTATTCTAATCTCTTCTCACCACTATTCGTATTCATTGCAGTAATCTTCTTTACTTCCAAACTGGCGGGTAATTCTGAGATTATATCAATGATGGCAGCAGGCATGTCTATCAGACGACTGATGCGCCCTTACATGATTTCATGTATTCTTATTGCAGGCTTAACATTCTATCTTAACAGCTTTGTGATACCTCATGGCACTGTTATTCGCCAAAACTTTGAGTCTCTCTATCGTAATTCTAAAAAGAACACATCGGCAGAGAACGTACAACTGTTTGTTGCAAAGAATACTACCGCTTATATTCAGCATTACGACGACCAGTATAAACGAGGCTATGGATTCTCACTTGTAAAGACTAAAAACAAGAAGATTGTCAGCCACATGACTGCAATGGAGATTCAGTATGATACCGTTGCTGACACAAAGTATCATTGGAAGGTAAGTAACTGGAAGATACGTACACTCAAAGGATTAAAGGAGCATATCCAAAGTGGAGCCTCAAAGGACACCGTTCTACTCATGGAACCGACCGACCTTGTCTACTCTAAAGGTCAACAGGAGACCTTTACCTCTCCAGAACTACTAAACTATATCTCCAAGCAGACCAGCCGTGGCTCTGGTAATGTGGTACAGTATGAAGTTGAGTTCCACAAACGAATAGCGATGTCGTTCTCGTCTTTCATCCTCACCATCATCGGTCTCTCCCTCTCTTCACGTAAGAGGAAAGGTGGAATGGGACTCTATCTTGGAATCGGTTTGGCATTAAGTTTCGGCTATATCATGCTCCAGACCGTTTCAGCAACCTTTGCTATTCAGGCTGACACACCGCCTATATTGGCAGCGTGGATACCAAATATTATCTTTGCTATCATCGCCTACTTCTGCTACAGACATGCACCAAGTTAATAAGGCGGACAAAACAAAAGTAAAAACTACCCTCATTGAAGAAGGGCAAAACAGTAGAATATGTATTTTGAAGATTTAGATTTAAACGATAACGTACTTGACGCACTATATGACATGCGTTTTGATGAATGTACTCCAGTTCAGGAGAAGTGCATTCCCGAAATATTAAAAGGACACGACGTATTGGGTGTTGCCCAGACTGGAACAGGTAAAACAGCGGCTTACCTCCTTCCAGTTCTCTCTAAACTGGCTGATGGTGGCTACCCTGAGTCAGCAATTAATTGTGTCATCATGTCGCCTACTCGCGAGTTAGCACAGCAGATTGACCAAGGTATGCAGGGCTTTGCCTACTATCTTGATGGTGTATCTTGTGTTGCTGTCTATGGCGGTAATGATGGTAATAGATACGACCAAGAGTTGAAGAGTCTCGCATTAGGAGCAGATGTAGTGATTGCTACACCGGGGCGCTTCATCTCTCATATTTCTCTCGGTAACGTAGACTTGTCGAAGGTAAGTTTCTTCATCCTTGACGAAGCCGACCGTATGCTCGACATGGGTTTTGCTGATGACATTATGACTATTGCAAAGAAATTGCCTGCTACATGTCAGACAATTATGTTCTCTGCTACGATGCCTGCAAAGATTGAAGAACTTGCGAAGACATTGCTAAAGAATCCTGTTGAGATTAAACTCGCTGTTAGTAAGCCTGCAGAAAAGATTCAACAGACAGCATACGTATGCTATGAGACGCAGAAAATGGGTATCATTAAGGATATCTTCAAGGCTGGAGATCTCAAGCGTGTCATTATCTTCTCAGGTTCAAAACAGAAGGTAAAGCAGATTGCAGGATCGCTTAATCGCATGCACATCAACTGTGGTGAGATGCATTCCGACCTCGATCAAGAACAGCGTAATGACGTTATGTTTAAGTTCAAGAGCGGACAAATTGATGTGTTGGTGGCTACTGACATCGTTTCACGTGGTATTGATATCGACGACATAGCAATGGTCATCAACTATGATGTACCTCATGACGCAGAGGATTACGTACACCGCATCGGTCGTACAGCACGTGCTGACCGTGACGGAAAGGCGATTACCTTCGTGAATGAAGACGATATCTATTTCTTCCAACAGATTGAATCATTCTTAGAGAAGGAGATTGAGAAGGCGCAACTACCTGCAGAACTTGGCGAAGGTCCTGAATACAAGAGCAACGGAAAGCCTAAGAAGGGTGGCAATAGTGCCAAGAGCCGTCGCCGTAAGGACCGTGACCATCAGAGTCATAAGGACAAGAAACAGGGAAATAACAAGCAGCGCAACAGACGTCCTGCACCACAGACTCAGAACAACACTGACGAGAACAACGCGAACCAACAGGAGCGTAAGGCTGGAAACAAACAGAACCATAGACCTCAAAAGCAGCAAGATAACAAGCCTGCAGCAACTGAGGGTAAACCAGTAAACAAGAAGAATAACCGTCAGAATAAGGGTAAGCAGCAGGAGCGTCAGCCAAAAACTGAGAACGAGAGACGCAATGACAGAAAGCCTGCCAATAATAAAGGCAATGCTGAAAACACTACCAATCAGCAGAATAAGAAGCCTAACAATAAGCGTAAGAAACGTAACAACCGCCAGCGTACACCAGAAGACAAGTCTGTAAGAAGGAGTACGAAATATGATATTCGTGAGGAGTTGCCATCAACATCCAACAACGAATCAGGCTTAAAAGCACTTATTAAAAAGCCTCTGAAGTGGCTTCGCGGACTCGGTAAGAAGTAAAGCGAGTATGTTTACACATTATTATATAATGCCCGTAATCCCAAACAAGGATTATGAGCATTGTTATATCGCTATCAAACCTTTACCGTATTATACGCATAAAACATAGTTTTTTAGTGTTTCGTCAGCGGTATGATGGTAATTGGGTATAGAAAACAAAAGAGTTGTAATCATTTGATTACAACTCTTTTGTGGGTAGTGATGGATTCGAACCACCGAAGCTAGAAGCAGCAGATTTACAGTCTGCCCCATTTGGCCACTCTGGAAACTACCCAAGATGGTGGGCGTTGACGGATTCGAACCGCCGACCCTCTGCTTGTAAGGCAGATGCTCTAAACCAGCTGAGCTAAACGCCCTTACTTTTCGTAAGCGGTTGCAAAAGTAGTCATTTTATTTTAATTGTGCAAACTTTATCATGGTTTTTTCTTCTTTTTTCTATTATATGACAAAGAAATGTTCTTTTAGAGTAGGTGTGGTATGGTGATATAAATAAAAACTCCCTATGAGTAGCTTTATGACTCATAGGGAGTTGCTTATTTTAAAGTCGTTGTTAGCTTCTCACAAAGTTCAGGATAAAGAGAACTGCTAATACAACGAGTGTCCAGTTCAGATCCTTCCACTGACGTGTAAAAGTCTTCATGAATACATATGCAATGATTCCTAAGCAAATACCATCAGCGATAGAATAGCAAAGCACCATTGTAATCATTGTGATGAAGGCTGGGAATGATTCTGTAATATCCTGAAGATTGATTTTCTTTACAGAGTCAATCATCAGTACACCTACCATAACCAAAGCTCCACTTGTTGCTGCACTTGGGATGAGTAAGAAGATAGGGGAGAGGAAGAGTGATACGATGAAGAAAATACCTACTGTAAATGCTGTTACACCAGATCGACCACCTTCTGCAATACCGCTTGCGCTCTCAACGTATGTTGTCAGCGTTGAACTACCCAACATAGCACCACAAGTTGTACCGATAGCATCACTCATCATGGCTTCCTTTACATGAGGGATGTTGCTATTTGCTTCAACAATACCTGTCTTATCAGCTAAACCCATCAGAGTGCCGATAGTATCAAAGATGTTAATTAACAGTAGAGAGAAGATTACCAATACAGTCTTAAGATTCAGAAGACCTGAAAAGTCAAACTTACAGAAGATAGGAGTTATGTCTTGTGGTGCAGAAACTGGTAGCCATCCATTAGGAAAAACCGTTACACCCATTGGTATACCTATAATTGTTGTGATGATGATACCCCAGAACAAAGAGCCTTTGACGTTTCTTGCCATGAGCGCACCACTGAGTAAGATAGCAATGATACCAAGAATACAGGTAGGCGTGAACGCTCCTAAGCCAACGAGGGTTGCATCGTTATTAACGATAATGTTTGCATTCTTCAGACCGATAAAAGCAATGAACATACCAATACCAGCTGATATGGCATAGCGCAAATTTGTCGGGATAGCATTGAGAATCATCTCTCGCACATTGAAAAAAGTAATTGCAATGAAGAGAACACCCTCAATGAGCATGATAGCAAGCGACTGCTGCCATGTAAACTTTAAAGATACGCAGAGTGTATAGGCAAAGAAGGCGTTAAGACCCATAGATGGAGCTTGTGCAAAAGGAAGCTTTGCCATAAATGCTAACAACAATGTAGCTATAGCTGCTGCCAGTGCTGTACCAGTGAAGAGTGCTCCCTTGTCCATACCAGTACTTGCAAGAATACTTGGATTGACAGCTAAGATATAGCTCATAGTTAAGAATGTTGTTGCTCCTGCAATAATCTCAGTGCGGAGCTTCATAGATTTGGAATCAAATCCGAGGGCTTTTTCTAAGAAAGTCATCATTGTTTTAAGGTTTAAATACTCTTTAGTTTATATTGATGTTTTATTTATCCAATCATCAAGAATCATTCTTGCTATTGATAAAGGCTCAGGAATGGTTGGTAGATTGTCTTTATTAAACCAGGCCCCTTTTGACAGTTCGCTTTGTTGTAGATGAATGTCTCCACCATCATAATCGGCATTAAAACCTACCATCAGACCACAAGGATAGGGCCAAGGTTGTGAACCAAAGTATCGGATGTTCTTTATCTTGATTCCTGTTTCTTCTTCTACCTCACGATGTACAGCTTCTTCGAGTGTTTCACCAGTCTCAACAAAGCCGGCTACCAGTCCATAGAAATCGGTCTTAAAGTTACGAGCATGTACCAAAAGGACTTCGTTGCCTCGGTGTACAAGAACGATGACTGCTGTTGCCAATTGTGGCCATACTTCTTTTCCACAGTTCGTGCAACGCTTTGATATATCGGTGTGCATCTTCATCGGTGCACCACAAACGCCACAGAACTTAGTGTTATTATCCCAGTAAAGTAGTTCATGACACTTACCAGCCTTGAGATAAAGTTCTTTGGAAAGGTGGTAGAAGGAAGGACGTAAACCACACATCTCATAGAGAGGATTGTCTGTAATTGGTTGGTCTATCATGACCGCCTTCACTTCTGTACCGTCTTCCATTGGTGTGACGTTCAGTACGTGTGTCCAAGAATGTAGTGTTACTGGAGCTTCTTCAGAAAGTGAAATGGTATAGCCTTTACCCACTTTCTCAAGCATAATATCTGTCTTACAGAAAACAAACCAGTATTTCTTCATAGGTCTAAGTATTAATCTTTTGCCTAATTCTATTAACCTTAAACGCTAAACTGTCTTTATGTTTATTGCTCTTTGGTTACTTTACCTTCTTATTTGTTTATTCGCCAAAAAGAAGTTTGCTGTCACGTGCTGCAGCAGAAACGGTCCATGTCTCTGGAATAAACTTCCAGTTATGGTTTGGCTGTGGGTTCATGACACCAGCTTTCTTTATCTCTTCCATCAAATAATGGCGTTGGTCTTTTGGACTTTCCCAAATGATTCGACTCTTCAAAGAGTCACGTGGAATACCAGCACCCTTGGTTAATAACTCGCCACCACCATTAGCACGATAGCTATTAACTGCTACTGTGTACCACTTATTCTCATCAAATGGTTCTCCATTACTCATGCGAAGGATACGTACCTTTTGACCATCAGGTTTTGTAACATCGACTTCATAATCAATGCCAGCTGCTGAATCAAAGTTGAATGAGAAGTTCTTGAAGCCAAGACGTTGTGCATCATTCTGTGTATTAGATAGTAAAAGAAGATGGTCTTCAGGACTCTTCATGGTGTTACACCACAGATCATAACTCATTTCAAGATGCTTACGAATCTCCTTACCAGTCAAACGCATGGTGCAGAGATTGTTCTCATATTTATAAAGATTGAACATATCAGCAACTGTGATAGGACCAGCTTTGATAGATGCGTTGAATAATAAAGGTGCATTGAAAGCAATATCCGCTTTAGTAATCTCCAACTCCAAGTTGAGGATAAGGTCGTTGAAAGCAGAGTTGCCGAAGTAACTATCTTTTGTATAGATAGTATTTTCAAATCTTCCAATTACCTGGTCGCTCCATGCCTTTACAGCATCAATCTCTGGTTGGAAGTGTTGAATGAAAGCATCATCAGCTTTGAGTTCCTTTACATCAACTAATTCACCTGTAGCTTTTGTTACGGTGTATTGACGCTTACCTTTGACAGTCTTAGGTCTAAGGGTTAATGTTGCTATCGCTACACGTTGTGCATTGTTAGCAGGGTCAAGACAGATTACGTCTTTACCAACAATATTCTTTTCAATAGAACTATGTGGAGTATGGTCATGTCCGAAGAAAACAATATCAAAACCAGGCACTTCCTTTGCTACTTTCTTCGAAGCATCTTCATCGTATTCAGGTGTCTTGATACCACCATCCCAACCAGAATGGAACAAACCAACAATAACGTCTGGCTTCTCTTTCGTCTTCACTTCTACCATTGTTCGCTTGGCACAAGATACCATTTCTTCAAAACGTAGACCACTCCAAATGCTCTCTTTTAACCAGTTAGGTATGGCAGGGGTGAGCATACCAATGACACAAACCTTAATACCATTCTTTTTTTTGATAGTATAATAAGGTAAAATATAAGGCTTATTAGTCTTTGTGTCGATAATATTTGCACCAAGGATAGGGAACTTCAGCTCCTTAAACCATTTATCATAAACCTTATGTCCTGTTTCAATATCGTGGTTTCCTACCGTTGCTACGTCATATCCCATATAGTTAAGTACGCTTGCAGCGATGTTAGTCTTCTCTGGTACAACGTAATTATAGTAGTAGGAGATAGGCTGACCTTGTAGGATATCGCCATTATCCAATAAATAGACATTGTCTTTTCCGTCCTTCTTACGCAGTTCTTCTACTAATGTATAGACTCTTGCCATAGAACCGCTCTTAGGCTTTCGAGTGATGAAATCGTATGGAAAGAAGGAACCATGCACGTCAGTTGTTTCGATAAGTTTGATGGTAACATCCTTCTGTTGTGCCATAGTTGAAGAACTGAGTCCTAACATGATGGAAAGTACTATTGTTGAAAGTTTCATAATCTTAATTTTAATTCAGCTACAAAAGTACTAAATTATACGGAAAAAAACGAACTTGTTTTGTTATGTTTCAACGTCTCGTTTGAAGGTTCGTTGAGTTGAAATAGGCGTGTTTTATGGGTAAATATAGAATTGTTTGATAATGTAGGAATATGTAATTCATTTAAGGTTGATTGTAGGAAAATAATAGGAGCACATAACTTAAAATCTTTTATCACGCTTTCAAACATTCATGGTAGAGAATTTACCGATTGAATGCTTTGAGCATATATAAAAGTTTAAGTTGTGTGCTCCTATCTTTAATTACGGTTCTAACCGTAAAGAATCTAAATAACGCCTTGCGCCATCATTGCCTTAGCAACCTTGATGAAGCCTGCAACGTTAGCACCTTTTACATAGTTGATATATCCATCGGCTTCTGTACCATATTTGACACAGTTTGCGTGGATATCATCCATAATCTGATGGAGTTTTTGGTCAACCTCTTCACGACTCCATTTTAGTCGTCCTGAGTTCTGACTCATCTCAAGTCCTGATACAGCTACACCGCCAGCATTGCTTGCCTTACCTGGACAATAAAGCACTTTTGCCTCTTGGAAAATCTTTACAGCCTCTGGTGTAGAAGGCATGTTTGCACCTTCTGTCACTGCAATAACACCATTCTTTACGAGTTCTGCAGCTGCTTCTCCGTTGATTTCATTCTGTGTTGCACATGGAGTTGCGATGTCAGCTTTCTCAGACCAAGGTCTTCCTCCTGGAACATACTTCACATTATACTTCTCTGCATACTCACGAATACGCCCACGCTCAATGTTCTTAAGTTCCATTATATAAGCCAACTTCTCCTCATCTATACCATCTGGGTCGTAGATATAACCATCAGAATCAGAACAGGTAAGGGGCTTTGCACCTAATTCAAGCAACTTTTCTATTGTGTACTGTGCTACATTACCTGAACCAGAGACGAGGACAGTCTTACCTTTGAGGTCAATATTACGAGTCTTGAGCATGTTCTGTAAGAAGTATACATTGCCATATCCTGTTGCTTCAGGACGGATAAGTGAACCACCGAACTCCTGACCTTTACCCGTAAGGATACCAACGAACTGATTCGTCAGTTTCTTATATTGTCCAAACATATAGCCAACTTCGCGTCCACCAACACCGATGTCGCCAGCAGGAACATCACAGTCTGGACCTATGTAATTCCACAACTCTCTCATGAAAGCCTGACAGAAACTCATTACCTCAGCATTCGATTTGCCTCGAGGAGAGAAGTCTGAACCACCCTTAGCACCGCCCATAGGGAGTGTTGTCAGTGAGTTCTTGAATGTCTGTTCAAAGGCAAGGAATTTTAAGATAGACTCATTAACCGATACATGGAAACGTAATCCACCTTTGTAAGGACCAATAGTGTTGTTATGCTGTACACGGAAGCCCATATTGGTTTGTACATTTCCTCTGTCATCAACCCAGTTTACACGGAACTTTATGATTCTGTCTGGCACACAGAGTCGCTCGATAAGATTGGCTTGTTCAAAACCTGGATGTTTATTGTATTCATCTTCAATCGTATCTAATACCTGTGAAACAGCCTGAATATATTCTGGCTCATTTGGAAAACGCTGTTTTAATCTCTCTACGACTTCTGTTGCTTTCATAAATAGTTGTTTTTATTATTATACCCTGAAATGTTTTATTTTTAGAATTACGCTTGCTTAAGTTGCAAAGATAAATATTTTTGCTTAAATATCTATCTTTTTGTTGTAAAATATTTGATTATGGTGTGAATAAGTCATTACCAACTCTCTTTCGATTTTAGTAGAATACCTGTTATCTTTTTTGCAAGATGAAGAGCGTATTGTTAGTACTACATATACGTAAACATCTTACCTTATTACACTATTTTTTATAATTCATGTTGCTGTCACTTTTAACATATTGTACAAGTATTTGTAAACTAAATAGTTACCTATATATAGGTAATGACAGTAGTGACAGGAAAATTAATCTTGATAAAAGCCACTTTGCTATGGTTTCTTATCTTAATGCATAATTACTGCATTACAAGTCGGATAAGTATGTTTGGGTTTAAATATTTTAAGTGAGGTTGTATTTTCCATTTTTACAAGTCTTCTCCCTACATTTTAATGCTTAGCACATTATGTGCGAACACTCCGCACATGTTGTGCGGAGGATAAGCACCAATGGTGCGGAGGAATATTACTAATTTCTTTAGCCACAGAATCTGTTGCATGGGACTCCTGATATATTGATTAATAAGGCTTAGTAATGAAGGAGAGTATTCCTTTTTGAGCATTTGAGGACTTCTTCATTTATTAATACCGTAGATAGACAGAGTTCTTGGCAGGTTTTGTAACTCGAAATAGTGTGCAACGTCTTTGTTTCAAAAACAAACAAGCTATTCGATAATAGCATACAATCTGTTTAGCCCAAGTTTAACACCCACTTTCGCCTAATTGTTACTGTCACCATACTTTCCTCGT
>ERZ773069.136-NODE-136-length-51717-cov-11.685223_pt1 | contig 51717 bp, 59 predicted proteins | sample MGYA00580619_ERZ773069 | MGnify/ENA primary metagenome ERZ773069 (study PRJEB29015, sample SAMEA2738007) | human oral metagenome | biome: human oral; feature: human-associated habitat; material: dental | place: China | collected 2108 ...
ATTTAAGTTCTTGCAAATTAGCATCACTTAAATATTGATAATTTGCTATTATTCCCATTTTAATCTCCTCCTTATTTTTTAGTTAATTTTATTTGAATTCCCACTTTTTTCCGAATTTTTCTTTTTCTGCTTTTTAAAATCAAACTATAAACTCAATTCTTTATCAATCATTTTAAAAATTGATATATTTATCTTGTTATAGCCGTCAGCAAAGCTTTTAGATTGGAACAGATAGCGGGTATGCGTTTTTAAATAGGTTTACTGAATATAAAGCTAGCCAGTAAAGTGGGGATATATAAATTTTTATCAACCATATTTATTATAATATTAATTTTCACAAACCTAGAAAAACTAGCATACCTTATATAATTGAATATTAAACACTAAATTATTTCTATTCCCCCCTAGGTATAATAAACGCATTTTCAGCTTTGTTTAAACCAATTTTAGGATAGTAGCCCATCGCACTTGGAGCAGAAAGTAATATAATTGCAACCTTCCCTCCTAATATTTTTCTACTCATACTAATAAGGTTTTTTCCTATACCTTGTTTTTGATATTCTTTATCTATTGCTAAATCAGACAAATAGCAGGCATAAGAAAAGTCTGTCATTCCACGTAAGATACCAACTAATTTATCATTATCCCATGCCGTTAATACAAAATTAGAGTTATTTAACATTAATTCCAATCTTTTCAAATCACTTGTAGGTCTTCCTATTCCTGATTTAATTAAAACCTGCTTATACTCTTCTACTATTACTTTTTTATTACTAAAATATTCAATCATATCTTATTATCCCTCAATAAATTCCAATTTATTTCAACTATATCATCCATTTTATTTTCTAGATTTTTCATAAATAGACAATTCCTTTATTGCAATATCCAAAGAACGTCGTACTCTATTCTTTTCTTTATTTTCCTTTACAGAGCTAACCAATACTATTCTGTATTGAGGAATTTTTAATATGTAGGTTCCATACCAAAAAGGCTGAGGTTTAGGAATCTTAATATCCAATTCTCCTTTTTTAATATGTACTTTTCTATCATTCCAATTTAGTTCAGCGTAATCTTCGTAAAGGTCAATATATGCTTCTTGATCCTCATGACTCCAAATTTTCTTTGCAATCCATGTAGGAAATAACATAAATATAGGAATCAAGGCAAATATCAAGTAAACAGCATGTATTGGATGTTCTCTAAAATATATAGGTCCGTATTCTGGCCCTTTGTCTATATCAGAAATTGTTAAAAATCCGAAAAAAGCCAATATCCCAACTGCTACTCCAAATATAACCAAAATATATAAGACGCCTGGTGAATATTTATTATATCTAAACTCTATTCTTTTCATTTTTAAAATCCCTCTTTATAAGTCTGAATTGTACTTTTTCGGAGAATGAAATATAAGATTTTGTATTATCTTTATTTCTACTATCTCTTCATAATCTCTAAGTAATTTTTAAGCTAACTCTAGATTTAAAATTTCTCTAATAATTTCGTCTTCATCTATTGCTGATATTTTAATGTAGTCAAATCCATCTTTTTTAACATCCTCAAAAGAAATTTCTTCTCCATTGATTGTTTCCAAATAGTCATTATCATCAAATTCAAAATCTTCTTTTTCCGCATCATAATCTATACTATAACCTAAATCAATTTCTATTTTAGAGTTGTGGGAATATCTAATTTTACAAGTGGCCGATTATCAACCGTCTCTAAATCAAATTTATCACAAAATAGTGAGTTATATCCATATTTTAATTAATCATAAAGTAAAATTTCTTTTCCTGTTTGAATACATTTCGCTACAACCTTACAAGGTTTTATAGCTGAAGTTTTTTTATCAAAAATTTCAGTAATCATAGCATCAGAATCCAATTTACCAAAGTAATAGATTTCAAAGAACTCATTGTACTTGTCTTTTTCTACTTCATTAACTATCCTAATAGACGAAAAATCTTCTTCTACTTCAACAATTTTATAGTTACTTTCTTTAAAATAAGTTGGTATTTTCATATAAAAACTCCTTAAGTCACGTGCAAATATTTTATAATTAGATTATATATAATTCTATTTTAGTAAGTCAAAAAACAACTCGAGATTCGCCTTTAGCAATATCATCTTATTTCACTAAATTCAATTTTATTTTTCTATTTCAATACCATTCAGATAAGCAAATTTAATCATAATGGCTCCAGAAAATTCCGAATAATTCAAATTAATGTTTTCTGGAGGTATACTTTTCAATGATTCATAGAAACTGATATATTTATTTTTTAATTTATTCTCCTTTAGAATTCTATTGAAATACTGCTGTGCTTTATTTTTACCACCAAAATAGTACATATAGTATAACAAACTATCCAACGTGCAATTTCCTTCTAAAATTCTATCAATATTTGCTTGAGTGTCCTCGAAATAATCAAAGATTGGAATAACGTGTATTTTGATAAGCTTGCTTACTTCTTCCACAGTATATTTATAGCTCGCCCCAGCAAGTTGCCACCACTTATGCGATTTTCTTGAACTTAACGAGCCTAAATCCCCACCATAGATAAAACCATTATTGATTCCTGCCCTTTTTATTGATTTGGAGTAAATACGAATATGTGGAATAAATTCTACGCTATACTTATCATTATGTCTATTTGCCTGAAAATATATTTCAAAGAAAATATCCTTATCATTCGCAACTTTTTTTAATTTTTGTCCATTTGAAAGCAACTTAAAATCCGTGAAATGACTTGCTATTTCTTGCCAAGCCTCTTCACATAATGTTCTAGGCTCCATTTTCCCCAACTCTTCCTTTTTTATTTTCAAATATATCATCTCCTTAATCATCTATTTACTCAAATCATTTTCTTAAAATTTATTTTTATCTGCTTAATGTGCTTTCTAACAAGTTATTCATCAGACTCTGTAAATTCCTTGACATGATTTTTAATGCATATTCCCCACGAACTCAAATTTATCAAACTGCTTTATCACTTCTTACACTTTATTCTATTGTATAATATTCCTTAAAATTCATAAAGTAAAAAGGCAGAACCTAAGTTCCGCCTTACATCAACACCATTTATCTTTTGGCTGTATAATAAATTCGGGGCATGGAAAAAACCATGCTCCGGATTTTAATTCTATATACAAAAAGACAAATATCCAATAAAATATAAAGTGAGCCTAAATACTAAGAAAGGATATTTGTCATGAATAATTGTATCACAGGATTACTACAAATAAAAGATAAAAATATAATATTAGATCATACCTTCAAAAAAGAAAAAATAAAAGGACAAACACACTTTATATTCAAAGGTGTTCTATCGTATAAACCAACAAAATGCGAATGTTGTAATAGTAATAAAGTAGTAAAAAATGGATTTAATGAACCTACTACAATAAACCTACTGAAACTATCAGGCATACCCTCACGATTAAGTTTAAAGAAACAAAGGTTTAAATGTAAACAATGCAATAAAAAGTTTGTAGCTAGAACATCTCTAGTACTCAAACATTGTCACATCTCTCAAAATGTAAAACTATCAATCTTAAAAGCTTTAACAGCTACACTATCATTTAAATAAATATCTAAAGATCATAACGTATCAGAAAATACAACAATAAGGATACTTAAATCTTGTAGAAAACAAGTAGAAGTAAATTGTTATAAAAGCCTTCCGTAACACTTATGCTTTGATGAAATAAAATCAACAAAAGATAGTAAACATTCAATGAGCTTTGTATTTCTGGATGCTAAAACACATGATTTTATAGATATAGTAGAAGGTAGAACAAAATACATCCTAAATAGTTACTTCCTTAGATTTAAAAGAAAAACAAAAAACAAGGTTAAAACAATCTGTATAGATATATACCCACCATATATGGATATAATAAAAAAACACTTCCCAAATGCCAGAATAATAATTGATAGATTCCATATAATTCAAAATATAAACAGAGAGTTAAATAAAGAAAGAGTAAGACTGATGAATATCTACAGAGGCAAAAAAGGAAAAGAAGGTAGAAATTATACAATACTAAAGAACTTTTGGAGATTAGTATTAGCTGATGAGGATAAGATAGATTATGAAAAGTATTTTTACAATAGGAGTTTTGTAAATTAGTAACTAGAGGAGATGTATTAAATTATATATTGTCATTAGATAAGTCGTTTAGAACTGGTTATGAGGTAACACAAGAAGTAAGAAAAGCGGTAAAAGACAGAGATGAAGTAAGTTTAAAAGAACTAATGGATATGGATACCACTAGCTTACCTAGAGGTATGGCTAAGCGGTTAAGACGATGAAAAGATATAGAGAATACATGATTAATAGTGTTAAGTATGAGTATTCTAATGGTCCGCTAGAGGGGTTTAATAATAAGATTAAGTTAGTTAAAAGAGTTTCTTATGGTTATAATAGTTTTGATAATTTTAGGTTACGCAGTATAAGAATAATGAAAGAGTTGGTAAGCATAGTAAAAATGCCAAGCAGCTTGAAGCTGCTTAGCATTTTAGTTATTTTCTCATGCCCCGTATTTGACATAGAGCCTTTTTAATTTGCATATAGTTGCAACTTTACAATAACAATATACTTATTTTCACTAAACCTATTTTAATTTATCTGCAGCTGGATCCACTTTCCAACAATGATCTGAATTTCGCTTACACTGTAACGCCGGCATTTTTTTTGTAACCTCACGTTTTATTTTCCCATCAGAATATGGTATATTTCTCCATTCTACAGCCTTATTGAAATATTTCATCGTGCCTCCACATATAGGGCATTTGTCAATATGAATTTTTTCTACTGTAATTTTCCTTCCAAGACCGTTTATTGCATAATTAAAGAATAAGGGATGTCTAGTTTCTTTTTTTGTAATACTCCTCAAAAACATGACTAGCCCAAAAAGTATCAATATTACAGAAAAAATTATGAAGTAAATAATACTATTATTTGAATCTGCTTTAATACTATTATTTAAATTTGCTTTAATACTATTATTTAAATTTGCTTTAATACTTTCTTTAGTTATTAAATTAATTAAGGGCTCAACTATTTTATACAGTGGAAAAAGTCCTATTAAAGAAATTATAAATCCCGTCCATGAAAGTATTGCCATTGTTATCGGACTTCTCCAAACAGGTTCTGGTGTATATAATGCAACCTTATCTTCTTCAGCTTTCTTAGAATAATTATTACCTGCTACAATATTAGTTGGGCCATTAAAAATATTTCCCGAAACATTATTAACATTCGACTTAGAATATTTATCTCTCATATATTTTCTCCTATCATTTTAGTTTCTTCGAACTATATTTTTTACTCTTTCTTCGAGCCTTTCCATCTTCTCCAATTTCATTATTACGAAGTTCCATTTCTAGTTTAACTGCTTCAAATTGCTCTTTTGAAATTCCCCCTTCGTGATTGTTCTTATTCAAATAACGACTATCAGATCCACCAGAATCTGCAATTACCACATCACCTGTATATTTTTCTCGTATTAACATTAATTCAATCGCTCTTTTACTCCATCGTTCTTTACCTTTGGGAATGTCTTTATCTTCTTTTCTGCAAGCTTATCTATGATGCCTCCAATGCTATATCCTTCAAGATACCAGTCATAAATATACCGAACGACCTTAGCCTCTTCTTCATCAATAATAAGCATTCCATTCTTATCTTTTTTATAGCCATAATAGACTCTATTGTACAGTCCTGATGTTCCATCCTCGGCTCTGTATTTTAAACCTAAATGTGTGTTCTCACTTCTTCAGTCATTTCCTGCTAGGTCACATACTTCAATTAAGCTAATTAGGAATTCATCTTTTACGGTCTCTGTGTCTATCTTATCTTTCTCAAATATACCCCTTTTTCAGGATGCTCTTATTTTTCTAATAGCTTCTAAGCCTTCTTTAGTATTCCGTTCAAAATAACTAAGACTTATAGTAGGAATAATATCTAAATTCCGATGCCCGCACTCATTTATCATTCTATTAAATTCTAATCTTGTCAATCCTGTTTTATCAGATGCCACATCAATAAAAACATCCTCAACAAACCATGTTCTATGTGCTGCAGCTAGTCTCGTCAATCCCGATACTTGTGCTGATAAACTATCCATCTGGGTTTTATGGATTGTACTTACGCGAGCATATATCCTACTACATAATCTTTTATACCTCTTTGCCTCTGTATTACCTTTACATTTTTAGCTATATCTTTTCTTTCATTCATAGGGGTTCTCCGCAATAGTTTAGTATAGTTATTTCTTAATTATATTATAATGTTTATTAGGCTATTTTGCAATTATCATATTTCGAGGTGGGTGCAAGTGGGTGCATTTTTTCTTGATATCCATTCGCTAGTTATCCATTCGTTAGTGTCAACTCTAGGCTATGGATATGTTTCCACTCAATCATTTTTTATCATGAAAAAACAACGCTTATCCAAAGCTACCGATACCTTTTAACGATAGTCTAAGAATAAGCCTTTTATGTCTACACCTTATTTACGTACTGGGTGCAACTTTTGACATCAATACTACCGTCTCCACATGATACGTTCCTGGGAACATATCTACTGGTTGAACAGCTCCAAGTTTATAACCAAGACTCCTCATAATTTCCATATCGCGTGCTAGGGTTGCTGGATTACAGCTAACATATACTACTTTTTCTATATCCATTGCTGCAAGGTCTCTCAAGAAACTTTCTTCGCATCCTTTACGTGGTGGATCGACAATAACTGCATCTAATTTTATATTTTGTGAGATTAGTTTTTTAATTATATCCTCACTTTTTCCTAATAAGAATTCTGCATTAGTTATATTGTTATTTTTAGCATTTTCTCGTGCATCTAGTACTGCTGCTTCTACTATCTCAATCCCGTATACTTTTTTTACTTTTTGTGCAGCGAATAAACTTATCGTTCCAATACCGCAGTACGCATCGATTATTGTATTATCTTCTTTTAGTTCGGCTAATTCTAACGCCTTACTATACAAAACTTCTGTTTGGATTGGGTTTACTTGGTAGAACGAGCGTAAAGATATCTTAAACTCTATTCCTCCCAAAATATCAACTATATAATCTCGTCCAAATAATTTTTCAGTTTTGTCTCCGAAGATAACATTAGTCTTTTTATCATTAATGTTCAACATCACGCTAACTATTCTATCATCTAAGCTCGTAATTTTTTCTACAAACTCATTCAGATTTGTAAATCTCTCTTTGGCAACTATCCCTACCATAATTTCACTTTTGCTAGAATTTGTTCTAAACATTATATGGCGAATTGCACCTTTGTGACTCTCTTCATCATATACTGATAAATCTAATTCAATTATCAAACTACGAATATCATTCATCAGTTTATTGTGTTCATCATATTGAATAAAACATTTTTCAATATTAATCACGTCATGACTACGTGGTTTGTAATAACCCATACGCACTTCATTATCCACTTTTTGAACTGGAATAACTGATTTATTACGGTAGTGATATCCATCTTTCATCCCCAAAGTTGGTAATACTTCAACACTATCTGCACCTAAAGTTTTGTTCATAATATTTTGAACTTTTTTCGTTTTAAAGCGCAGTTGTTCTTCATAATCCATATGTACTAAATTAGCTCCTGATGTTTTTGGCACTCCTTCAACACGCTTATCAGAAACTTCTATTATATTTAACACCTTACCATATCCAAGATTCTTTTTTAATTTTATTATTTTGAATTCAACAAATTCCCCCTCTATCACATCTTCAATAAAAATAGGGAAATTGTCTACTTTTACTACTCCAAGACCATCATGAGTATAATCAATGACACGTCCCGTTAATATATCATTTTTTTGCATATTAGTCCTTTCTAATTCATTCAAGATAGCAACTTTATCATCTATACTTCTACTATTAAAAAATTTATCTAATTTTTTTAAAAAAAGAACAGCAATAGGAAACTTTATCTCCTACACTGTTCTCCTATTAATTATATATTTTATTATATAGAAATTACATAAAAAATATTTATTCAATTACATACTTACTCCAATTACTTTTATACCATTAACAAATTCAAGATTTTTAATTTGTTTTGTTAATTTTTCAATATTAGTGTGCTCGGCATCTATTTCTAACGAAATAATTATAGTTGCTCGAGCATTAATTGGTACTGTTTGGTGGATAGTAAGTACACTACATTTTTCATCATTGACTATTCGTAATATTTTACCTAAAATTCCAGGAATATCATCAACATCTATTGATAATGACAAAATAGACTGTCTTTGAATATCTTGAATTGGAAAAATCGTATCTTTATACTTATAAAAAGCACTTCTACTTAAATCAAATCTCTTTGATGCTTCCAAAATAGATAGTTTAGGATTTTCTTCAAGAGCTTTTTTCATAATCAATGTTTTTTTTACTGCTTCAGGTAATACATCTTCTCTGATTATATAATATACTTTTTCTTTATCCATAGTTTTGCCCCTATTCTACAAATTCAAACTCACCTTTTAGAATCTTAACTGTATCACCATTTTTACATCCACGTTCACGCAATGCATCATCTACTCCCATAGAACGCATTTGTTGCGCAAATCTTCTTACAGACGCATCACGGTTAAAGTCTGTCATTAAGAATGCACGTTCAATACCTGGTCCACTTACTACATAAGCACCTGTATCATCTCTTGTAATCTTGAATGTTTCATCTTTTGGTTTATGTTTATAAAGAACTCTATTTTCCATACTTTCTTCTTCAGTATCAAGTTCATAAAGCATATTAGGATCTGTAGAATCTAATATATCACTTATTTTATAAAGTAGATTATCTACATTTGTTCTAGTAAATGCTGAAATTTCTACGATATCAACTTCTTCACCATCAGCTGCTAATTTAGATTTAAACTCTTCTAGATTTTCTTGTGCTGCCGGAATATCCATTTTATTAGCGACTACAATTTGTGGACGTTCTAATAAACGCATATTATATTCACCTAGTTCTTGATTAATAATTTTATAATCTTCGTGTGGATCACGACCATCAGTTGCTGACATATCTACTACATGAACTATTACTTTAGTTCTTTCTATATGACGTAAAAACTGATGCCCTAAACCTACACCTTGGCTAGCTCCTTCGATAAGTCCTGGCAAGTCAGCCATAACAAAACTACGATGATCTTTTGTTTCAACTACTCCTAAATTAGGAGCTAAAGTTGTAAAATGATAATCTGCAATTTTTGGTTTAGCCTTTGAAGTAATTGATAACAATGTTGATTTCCCTACTGATGGGAATCCTACTAAACCTACATCGGCCATAAGCTTAAGCTCAAGAGTAAGATTTCGTTCTTCTCCTGGTTCACCATTTTCTGCGATTTCTGGAGCTGGATTTGATGGTGTTGCGAAACGACAGTTACCACGTCCTCCACGTCCTCCGCGTGCTACTATTACTTCTTGTTTATGTTCTACAAGGTCAGCAAGTACTTCTCCTGTATCAGTATCACGGATAACAGTTCCTGGTGGTACTTTTAGATATAAATCTTTTGATTTACGTCCATGCATACCTTTGCTCATTCCGTTTTCTCCGTTTGGTGCAACGAATTTTTTCTGATAGCGATAGTCCATGAATGTTCTAAGCCCTTCGTCAACTATAAAAACAACGTTGGCTCCACGACCACCATCTCCTCCCGCAGGCCCACCTTTAGGAACATACTTTTCACGTCTAAACGCTACTAGACCATTCCCACCGTCACCCGAACGGACAAATATTTTTACCTCATCTAAAAACATACTATTCTCCTATATCTCTTTTTCTTTTATAATTTCTATTAAAAACTATTCCTAATCACTCTTTACAAGCAGACATATCCCATTTATTATAACATAATTTTTTATGGAAAAATACTATTAAATAGTTTCAAAATAAAAAAATAACGGTTGCCTAGCAACCGCAATGTACTCCACAGGCAGGACTCGAACCTGCGACCCTCTGATTAACAGTCAGATGCTACTACCAACTGAGCTACTGTGGATAAATATTCACTTTACAATGAACATTACTTATTATACAAAAGTATTAACATAAAGTCAATACTTTTATATAATTTTTTATTTTTTATTACTAGAAACTACAATCATATATTTTTAAATAAAGTTAATGCAGTAAATATATGTAACACCAAAGTTAATCTAAAATAAAAACAACTTCTAAAGAAGTTACTTTTATTGAAAATTAAATTTATAATTATTAAAAAAATATTTAATATTTCTATTTAATTATTATATTCATTATCTAACACTTTATAATTTGATAGTACAAGAAAATCAACTATAAATAATACTACTTAATAATGTTATTAAGTTTATTTTACTTTTTTCAAATCTATATTCATTTTCTCAGATATTTTCTCAACAGCTTTATATGTATTATCATCTGGTTCTTCAAAACCTGTTATATTGAATAAATTTGTTAATATTCCTAATGTCTCTTTTTCTTTTTGTATTTCTAATAATGCCTGTTTTATTTTACTTTTTAGCTGTTCATCAACATTATTTGAAACTACAACTGTCACTCCAGGTATCAGCTCACTCTTTGCTAAGCCTCGTACGTCTTCTTTAAGTGTAGGGAATTCTTTAGTATATTTTTTTATTACATTCTCATAGCTTGCTATTGCATCAACATCTTTATTTAGCAATAATTGTATGCTTTTATCATGACCACCACTGAATTGATATTTTATATCTTTATTTAAATCAATACCCGCATCTTTTAACATTGCTCCAGGATAGACATACCCTGAAGCTGAAGACGGATCAACAAAGGCTACTTTTTTCCCTTTTAAATCTTCTAAACTTTTTATATTCGAATCTTTTCTCACAAAAATTTCAGCATGATAGCCTGGTTTACCATTCAAACTTTTCCCTACAAGTAAATTTTTTGTATTACTTTGTTTATTTGAAAGTACCGCTGAGAACGGTGGAACAATACCAAAGTCAACACTTCCGCTACCAATCCCCTCAATTACCCCTATGTAGCTACTTGCAGTGAAGACTTCAACTTTCACACCAAGTTTTTCTCCTAGTGCTTTAGCAAATGGTTCTAAATCATCGACTAGCTTTTCACTGTTACTACTAGGTACAACACCAAGTTTTAATACTTTTTCTTCTTTAGTCGAACTTTTTTGAGAACAAGCAACCAAAGAAAATACCAAAACAATAGAAAAAATAGTTAAAAATATTTTTTTCATTTATTTACTCACCTCATATTTTTTATATTTTAATTTACATTTTTTAGTATACCACAATGTTTACCAAAGAAAAATGGAAACGCTCATAATTATAATTATAAACATGAAAAAAATAACTGGCATTATAATGCCAGTTATTCTATACAAGTTTTAATACTTTTATTCTATATTTTAAGCTCTTTTTATTTTGAGTATACTCTTTTAAAATAAATCTACCATATTTTCTTATGGAAATCACGTCCCCATTGACACAATTTTTTTCTCCATTTTTTATTACAGAATGATTTAATTTTATAAACTCTTGTTCTAGAAATTCTTTAACTTTACTTCTTGATTTATTAGTAATTTTGGCCACTAATGAATCTAACCTGAATGAAGAACTTACAATATCAAACTCCTCGTATTCTTTTTCAATATTAACTTCTACTAAATCTATTTTTTCAAATTGTAAATTTATCCTACCTATTTTAGTTAATTGCATCATAATATAGTCGGCAATCTCATAATCCACAAAAATATAGATTTCTCTTTCAAGAACTACTATATCTCCAATTCTATTAAAATTAATCCCCATATTGTGAACCGCACCAAGTACATCACGATGTTGAATTTTATCAAACTTATTATTATAATTTGCCCTCAAACAAGTTATTTCATAATCAATGTCATAATACTCATTAGCGATTATCTTAGCTTTTTTTCGTTCAGCATCTGCTGTTCCGCCAAAAAAGTCAATACTCATATCACTGTAATTATACATAATAATTTTTTTTAACATAACCTGTTCAAAATTTGTTAAAAATTTAGTCACTGTATTCCTATTATCAGAAATACTAACGCTTTGTAATAATTTTTCTGTGGCATCTCTTTCTTCTTGTGTTAAAAAGGATAACGCATTTGTCTTTTTCATAATTAAATTAAACCGTGAATAATAAGCTAATCAATACTCTTTGGATAATATTAAGTCCAATAAACGCTATAATTGGAGAGATATCTAACATACCAAAAGGTGGAATAATTTTTCTGAAAATTTTTAAATATGGTTCACAGATAGCTGCTAAAAATTCAACTATAATATTATTCCTAATTTGCGGAACCCATGAAGTAAGAATATAAGCTAATATGCTATATTCATAAAAAGAAAATAAATAATGAATAAACTTATAAACCCAATAATACTCTGTTATATTCAGCAATATTAATACTCTCCTTCGTAAAAATCTCCAGATACTTCTACACCATTCGGTACACATAGATAAATATCTTCCCCAATAGTTTTTAGTCTAGCTCCTAAAGCGTAAATACCACCAGAAATAAAGTCTAATAATCTATCCGCTGTCTCTAAATCTAATTTACTCAAATTGATTATTACTACTTTATTTCGTTTAATATCATCAATAATATCCTTGCTATCGGCAAAAACTAAAGGTTCTGTTAAAATTACATTATTTGTTTTAGCTTGTGGTACAGCAGTTTCCATAGTTTTGCTAACCGGTACTTCTTTTTTTACATTTTTTATTTTTTGTTTTTCAATCGAAGCTGAATTTTTTTCTACATTTTCATCTCCAAAGTCATCCTCATTTACAAATAAATTATTAAATTTCTTCATCATACTCATAATTCTAAACCTCAATCACTATATTTTAACTATGTAATTATATCATAAAAAAACATCTTTTTAAAATAATATACTACCTATGTATAAATATATATTAAAAAAATAACCTTAAAACTAATTAAATTTTAAGGCTATTTTATAATTATCCATAATATTTATCATATCTATTTTTTAATAATGTTAATAATTTAACTATTAATACTTTTAAAATAGAATACACTGGTATACCTAAGATTGCACCTACAACACCTGACATGTTTACTCCGATTAAAATAACAAAGATTACAGTCAGAGGATGCATTTTCATGCTTCTTCCCATAATATTTGGAGAAATAATATTCCCCTCTAAAAACTGAACAATTCCCCAAACAACTAGCATTTTAATAACCATTACCCAACTTGTTGATGCTGCTACCAACATTGCTGGTGTTATTGCAATAACAGGCCCTAGATAAGGAACAATACTTAAGAATGCTGCTATAGTTGCTAATGAAAAAGCATAATGTAATCCTATAATGTTATATCCTATAAATAACATTACACCTATACATAATGATACAAGCATCTGTCCTTGAATATATGAGCCTACTTTATCATCTATTTCTTCAATCGTCTCAGCTACAGGTTTCTCTAATTTTTTAGGTAAAATACTTATAAAATACTTATTAAATGTGGTAGCATCTTTTAGTAAAAAGAACAACACAAACGGCATTGTAATAAGTACTGATGCAGTCGAAGATAAAGACGACGCTATATTTTGCGCTACTAATGTTGCAACTTCTACTGCTTTTGAACTAAGCTGGGAAATATTCAGATTGTTGTTTATATACTCTATCACTACTTGAACATAAGCATTGTCTGAATAAGTATCTAGATACCCTTTTACTATTTCGATATATCTAGGTAATGAAGTTATTAAATTTTTTGTTTGTTCCACTACTATTGGAACCATACCTATTATAACGACTAAAATAACGATAACTCCAACTACAATGGCTAATAAACTCGCTAAAAATCGAGATATCTTTTTTGAAAAGAAATTTACCAATGGATTTAAAATATAGTAAAATATATACGCTACAATAATAGGCGTCATAATACTTGATACTATAGCATTTATTGGTGTGAAAATATAAGAAATTTCTGTATATAAGTAAATTGCTATCCCTAATAAAATAACGATTAGTAATATGTATATTATAAACTTACCACCAAGAAATGCTAGTAGTTTATCTTCTTTTGTTATTTCAGATTCTTTATTTAATTCTTTTTTACTATTTTCTTTCATAGGCTCTCCTCTCTAAATATTTATTTTACTAATGTGAGCGATAACTCATATATAGTAATTATAGTCATATAAGAAATATACCCTATTACCAACGATAACAGACTAACTAGTATCTTTATCTCTCGAGTACTATTTCTTTTGAAAAACTTACTAAAATCAATTTTTAACATTGAATAGTTGGCAAGTATAATCATTGTAAACAGTATTGTTAATTTAAAAATATTCATAAGTATATCCTTTTTGTTGATATTATTTAAACATATCAAGCCAACCTTTTTTCTTGAAGAACCATAGCATTCCTACAGCTACTCCTAACATTAACGCACAAACAATAAAATAGCCATACTTCCACTTTAGTTCTGGCATATAGTCAAAGTTCATTCCATAAAGTCCTACTATAAATGTCAATGGTAAGAAAATCGTAGATATAACAGTAAGTGTCATCATAATGTTATTAGATTTCAGCGAGTTATATGTCATGAAATTTTCTCGAATATCACTGGCAAGTTCCCTATTAGCCTCAATTATTTCTGTTTGTTGCACAAGGTCATCATAGATATCGTGAAAATATTTTCTATCGTTATCCGTCATTTCCACACGACGAGAAACTAAAAATCTATGAATAAGCTCGCGCATAGGAAGTAACCCACGGCGTAGTTTAAGCAAGTCACTGCGCAAATCAAATACCTCATCCATAATCTTGCTACCTGATGTATATGAGTCAGTTTCTTCAATTTCATCTAAACGATTTTCTATTTTAGAAATGATTGGAATATACCCTTCCACGATTTCTGATACCAACATATGCATTACATGCAATGGTGAGTATTGTTCACCTTTTTGCAAAATTTTAGGAATTATTTTATTAATGTAACGAATATGAGAGAGGTGAAACGTTACAATATAATTTTTCCCAACAAACATGTTAATAGTTTCATAATCAGCATCAATGTTTTTTAAAACATGTGATACCAAAAATATTTGTTGTCTTGTTATTTCTATTTTCGGTCTTTGTAAAAGTGTTAGACAGTCTTCTATTAATAATTCGTGGAATTTAAAAAAAGTTGATAGTAAATTTATTTCACTACGAGTTGGATTATCAAAATCTACCCAGTACCAAGCTATATCTTGATCTTTAAGTCGTTCTAAATTAACATCTGTTAAAATATTTCCTCTTTTATCAACAGCTAGTGTTTTTAACATTAGATTTCACCTCTCTTAATTTTTTTACATCTACAATAATACCATAATTAACTAAAATAGTAAATTTATTATTTCAAAATACTAGAAATATAATGCATGACAATTCCTGCTGCTATAGAGACATTTAAACTTTCGGCACGACCTGGCATATTTATTTTCAGTAAATTATTTACTTCATCTAATATTTCATCAGCAACACCTGAACCTTCATTACCAAAAATAATCGCCACACGACCTGTTATATTATCTAACTCTTCTAAGTATTCATCAGCTTTAAGCGATGTTGCATAAATGTTAAATTCTTTCATTTCTGTAACTAATTGCTTAATATCTATGTTTTCAAAACAATCTATGTGAAAATTACTTCCTTGCGTACTTCTGATAACTTTTTGACCATAAAGACTTGTTGTCCCTTTTCCTAAAATAATACAGTCAAAAGCAAAGGCGTCTGCTGTTCTTATTATAGTTCCAAGGTTCCCAGGATCTTGTATTCTATCAAGAATCAATACTTTTTTGTATTTAGTTATATCTAATTGTTTTTCTTCTATTCTGCATACACCAATAATACCTTGTGTAGTAATAGTCTCTGTAATAGACTTCATTATACTTTCTGATACTACGGTTACTTCTCCAGTAAAGTATGTTAATAAACTTTCATCAAAAAAATTTTCTCCAATAATTATTTCTTCTACAACACCTACTTTTAGTGCTTCTTCTATCAGATGTTTACCTTCTATGAGATATTTTTTATATTTTCTTATATTTTTATTTTCTTTTAATTTTTTTAAATCTTTTATTTTTTTGTTACTAACCGATGTAATCATTTTTTCTCCATATTAATTTATTTTATTCATACTTCAAAATACACATTAAAACCACAGTATAATTTTTTCAAAAGTGTTGCTATTTCGAACATAGGTGGCATTTACTCTTATAATTATAATCAATATTGAACAAAATTACAAATTATGATATAATGCTTTTATTAATTAATAATTATATAAAGGAGTACATTATGTCATCATTTTTAGTATCATCTTTAATAATACTAGCTCTTTTTGGTGCTGTTGCATTATTTAATTACTTCAGATTAAAAGGAGCGGTTACAAAGCTTCCTTATGAGGAATTCAGAAAAGATCTTAGAAAAGTTCAATTGATAGACGTCAGAGAAAAGGAAGATTTTAAATACGCTCATATTAACGGGGCTAGAAATATGCCTAGTTCTCAATTTAATTTCCTATATTCTTCACTTAGAAAAGACCAACCTATTTATCTTTGTGATAAAAACGGAACATTAGCTCCTCGTGCTGCTCTTACACTAAAAAAACATGGGTACACTAATGTCTACATGTTAAAAAATGGTCTACAAGATTGGAAAGAAAATTTAAAAACAAAAAGATAATAATTATTAAGAGTATATTTGCTTTAAATCTATGATATTTTGGCTAATATCTCTTTGAAATTATAATAAAGACGGTTTTTTAAAACCGTCTTTTTTTTTTTATATTCATAAAATTTACTCCATAAACCCTTTTAATTTATTTAATTTAGAAGGATGTTTTAATTTTCTTATCGCCTTAGCCTCTATTTGACGAATACGTTCGCGTGTTACTCCGAAGGCGCTTCCTACTTCTTCTAAAGTATGTGTTTTCCCATCTTTTAAGCCAAAACGAAGTTTTAGAACATTTTCTTCTCTATCTGTTAATGTTTCTAAAATCTCTTCTAATTGTTCTTTTAACAATTCATTAGCAGCATGTTCCACTGGAGATTGAGCATCTTTATCTTCAATAAAATCTCCTAAATGTGAATCATCTTCTTCTCCTATTGGTGTTTCAAGTGATACTGGTTCTTGAGCGATTTTTAAAATTTCTCTAACCTTATCTGGTGTCATATTCATTTTTTTAGCAATTTCTTCTGGTTTAGGTTCACGTCCTAAATCTTGAAGTAATTGACGTTGTACACGAATAAGTCGGTTAATCGTTTCAACCATATGTACTGGAATACGGATTGTTCTTGCTTGGTCAGCAATAGCACGTGTTATTGCTTGACGAATCCACCATGTAGCGTATGTACTAAATTTAAATCCTTTAGAATAATCAAATTTTTCTACGGCTTTAATTAATCCCATATTCCCCTCTTGGATAAGGTCTAAGAATAACATTCCACGTCCAACATATCTTTTAGCGATACTAACTACAAGACGTAAGTTTGCTTCTGCTAAATCTTTTTTAGCTTGTTCCTTTTCTGATTCTGTTCCACTTTCAATTATTTTAGATAATTCTAATTCTTTTTCTTTTGATAAAAGAGGTACTTTCCCAATTTCTTTAAGATACATTCTTACTGGGTCATTAGTTCTAATCCCAGCAGGCACTGATAAATCTTCTAAATCTAGTTCTTCCTCTTCTTCCTCATGATTTTCATTAATTAAAATAATATCTTCATTATTTAATTCTTCATAAAAATCATCCATTGTTTCTGAAGAAATGTCTAATTTAGATAAAGCTTCTATAATTTCTTCTTGAGTAAGCTCACCTTGTTTTTTACCTTTTTCCAATAATTCTTTTCTTATTGTTTCAAAATCTTTTATCTTTTTATTAGCCATCTTCTTCTCCTTACTTTTTATACTTTTTCAATTGCTCTAGCAATTCTTTTTGTGCTTCTACATCCATTTCTTGAATAGCAACTTTTAGTAATTCTTTTAACTTCTCAATACTAATCTCTTTTTTCTTGAAATATGCTATATAATCTATAACAATTTCATTCGTTGGATTTTCTTCTATTAAAAAGTCTGTTTCATCTATATAAGTCGCTAATCGTGCAACCTCTTCATCATCAATACTATGAATAAATTTATAAATTTGAAATTCTAGATTATTGTTGTAATAAATAATTAAATAATCTACTAATCTTTCAAATATCTCTTGTGAAAACTGACATTGTTCCAATTTCGAATAATTATCAATAAAAATATTTCTACTTGTAAAGAAGTATTTAAATAGTTTACACATTTTTTTATCGTAATTTAGTGTTTTAAACAATAACTTTGGATTTTCTGGTGCTGTCCATTGCGAGGTTTGTTTTTTTCTTTTTGTCTGTAATTGATTTAATTCTCTATTAAGGACTTGACGTTCTATTCCAAATTCCTCAGCTAAGTATGTTAATAATATGTATTTTAATGACTCATCTTCTACATAAGAAATATTAGTTAAAATTTCATTTTTAAACTTAATTCTTTGCTCAATATTAGTCTTAGCTACATCTTTACAATACTCTATTTTAAAATTAATAAAATGTTCTTTGTTATTAGTGACGTAACTTTGTGCATCGAAATTTGTATTTTTCAAATTTTTATCCGTTAAAAATTCATCTAAATCCTTAGCTCCAGAAAATTTTAATTTATAAACATTGTCTGTTTTCTTTATTATTCTATTTCCTATTTCTATTTGCGCTTCTGTTCCTGCAACATCATTATCAAGGCTTAAAGTGACTTTGTTAACTAAATTTAAAATTTCATGTAGCTTATTATTATCAATATTAGTTCCCATTAAGGCTACTACATTTTTTATACCATTTTGGTACGCTTTTATAACATCCATGTACCCTTCACACAAAATAATTTCATTCTCTTTTGCTATAAAAGACCTAGCATCTGAAAAATTGTATAATACCGTTCGTTTTTCAAAAATTTTTGTTTCATGAGTATTATAGTATTTAGGTACATTTTTATCCTGAGACATTGTTCTTCCTGAAAATGCAACAACTTGATTTTTATTATCTTTTATAGGAATCATTATTCTATCCTTAAAAACATCATAGTAATCGTTATTATCATTTTTCCCCAATAAGCCTGCTTCTACCATTAAATCTAAATTTAAGTTATTAGATTTAAAAAAATTTAACGCGATATTATTGTCTCGTGGTGCATATCCCAAATTAAAATATTTTATTACATCAATACTTAAGCCTCTATCTAATAAATACTTCAACGCTCCTTCAGCTTCTTTTGTATTTAATAGAATATAATTGTAATAGTCTGCTAAAAGTAAATGACCATAATACATAGAATCAAGCTCATTATTCAAATCATAGCTAACTTCTTTTCTTTCATTCGACTCTAAATTTAGTCCTAATCTTGTCCCCAATTTTACAATTGCTTGATTATATGTAATATTTTCTATTAATGATATAAACTGAAAAATATTACCACCTTTCCCACATCCAAAACAATGGGCAATTTTTTTGTCAGGAGATACAGTAAATGATGGAGTTTTTTCATTATGAAAAGGACATAATCCTAAATAGTTTTGTCCTCGTTTTTCCAACTTTATATACTCACTAACTAAACTAACTATATCTATATTTTCAAAAATATAATCTATGTCTTGTTTAGAAATTTTTGCCATTTTACTCCTCCTTCATCACAAATTTATTACTTAATTAGATGAAAAGCGATAAAATTTCCCTTTTACAATTATATCACAAATTCATGAATTTTGGTATAGTTTATCAAAATATTGTTATACTTTTCTTTTTATTTTTCCCTTTGAACTTCACACTTATTCTATGTTTATGGATAGCTTTATATTATATATTATAATTCTTTAATTTAAAGTATGGAACTTTTTTACATTAAAATTGACTTTGTTTGATAATAATTTTATAATATGATTATCACTCAAAAAAGGAGTTTTATTCGTGAAAGTAGTTATAGTGGGTGGTGGAAAAGTTGGTGAGTTACTTTGTGCCGATTTTTCTAACATCTTTAAAGAAGTAACAATTATTGATACTAATGAATTACGTGTTGAAAAACTTGTTGAAACATATGACATAAATGGAATATTAGGTAATGGAGCTAACTATGAAGTGCTAACAAGAGCAGATTCAGCAGAAGCGGATATGTTTATTTCAGTAACAGCAAGCGATGAAATTAATATGATTTGTTGTATTGCTGCTAAACAGATGGGAGCAAAATATACAATAGCAAGGATTAGAAATCCTGAGTATTCAAAAACAAAAGAATTCTTACGTGAATCACTAGGTATAGATCTTATGGTAAACCCTGAGTATGAAGCTGCTAAACAAATCTCTCATATGCTAAAATATCCAACTGCAACAAAAGTTGAAAGTTTTTTTGGTGGAAAATTCAATATATTAGAAGTTATCATTAATAGCAACAGTATGCTAAAAGGTGTTTCTTTAATAGATAGTAAAAAAATAATTGATTTTCCTTCATTAGTTTGTTTAGTAGAAAGACAAGGAGAAGTTTTTGTACCACGTGGTAATTATGTTTTCAACGTAGGCGATAAAGTTCATATTACAGCCGCAAACAAAAACTTGAAAAAATTCTACAAACTATTAGGTAATCAAGATAATATGGAGAAAAAAATTACATCGTCTCTTGTTATTGGTGGTGGAAAAATAGCTCATTACCTTGTTGAATTTTTACAAATAGCTAATTTTTATGTAAAAGTCATAGAAATCGATAAAAATAAAGCTATTGCCCTTAGCGAAACCTTCCCTGATATTGATGTTATTTGGGCTGATGGTAGTGACCGTGATACTCTTATAGAAGAAGGTATCCAAACTTTTGATAGTTGTATTTCTCTAACTGGTTTTGATGAGGAAAACATCATTATAAATCTTTATGCAGACAAGCTTGGTATTAAAAAGACTGTTGCAAAAGTTAATCGCGCTTCTCTTAAACAGATTGCTGAAGATATTGGACAATATTCTTATATTACCCCTAAAGAAATCGTTGGTAATATTATTACAAAATACACAAAATCTCTGCAATGTAGCAAACATTCTGATATTGAAAACTTTTATCGTATAGCTAATAACCAAGCAGAAGTAATAGAATTTAAAATCACAAATAATAGCGCTAAAATACTCGGCATAAAATTAAAAGATTTAGCTATAAACCCTAATATGTTAATAGCATTTATAATAAGAAACAATAAACAAATTTTCCCTAATGGTGATGATGAAATCAAATTAGATGACAACGTTGTTGTCGTTAGTTATAAACATAAAATTGAGCATATCGATGATATTATTTCTAGGGGGCAATAAGTATGAACTATAAAATGATTTTTTACGTTCTTGCTAGGATGCTAAAATTGTTAGCTGGATTATTAGTTGTCCCTATGATAGTATCTTTAATTTACAAAGAGCCTTCGAATGTTACAGTAGCTTTTCTTGCTGCATCCATAATTAGTTTTGTTTTGTATTCTACTATTAATACAATTACTGATGATGATAGTGAACGTGATTTCTATAAAAGAGAAGGATTTGTTATTGTAACTCTGACTTGGATTGTATTTTCCCTTATAGGAGCATTACCCTTTTATTTATCCGGGGAAATTCCTAGTTATATTGACAGTCTTTTCGAAACAGTTAGTGGTTTTACAACGACAGGTTCTACTATTTTGCAAGATATAGAAAGTTTAAGTAAGAGTCTCTTATTTTGGAGAAGTTTCACCCATTTTATTGGTGGTATGGGGGTTATTGTTTTTGCACTAGCTATCCTACCACGTTCTCCTCACACAATTCATATCGCAAAAGCTGAAGTTCCTGGACCATATTTTGGTAAAGTAGTATCGTCTATGAAACAAACCGCAAGATATTTATACGGAATTTATATAGCTTTAACAGCAATTTTATTTGTTCTGTTATTATCTGGTGGTATTGGTATATTTGATAGTATTAATCTAGCATTTTCTACTGCTGGAACTGGTGGATTTGCTCCAAGAAACCTTGGTATTGGTTATTACAATAGTACTTACATAACTGTAGTTATTGCTATATTCATGCTTATATTTTCAATGAATTTAAGTTTAATATATTTTATTATCTTTAAACGTTATTTTAAAGTTTTAAAAAGTGAAGAATTACGTTGGTTTTTAGGGATGATAAGTATTTTATCTGTAATTATGTTTTTAGATATTTATCGTTCTTATGATACTCCTAACCACAGTTTATTAGATGTTTTCTTTACAGTATCATCTATAGTTTCTACAACCGGGTTTACTTATAATGATTTTAATATCTGGCCAGTTTTTTCTAAGATGATTATTCTTATTTTAATGCTTGTTGGAGGATGTACAGGAGGTACAGCAGGTGGAATTAAGATACCTCGTCTAATATTCTTTATAAAAAACGCCAAACAATCTATTGGTAAGGCACTTAACCCAAAGAAAATATCAATGTTTAAAATAGATGGTAAAGTTATAAAAGATACTACACCGCTTGCTAATTATTTATTATTATTCGGATTTATTTTCGTTATTATATTATTTTTAGTAACATTCCAAATAAATGATTTTGAAGATGCAATTTCATTAACCGTTACTTCTATTAGTAATGCTGGACCAGCCTTTAATCATTTTGGTCCGATGAGTAACTTTTCAGCAATACCCTACTTTACAAAAGTAATTCTATGTTTTTCTATGTTATTAGGGCGTTTAGAGTTAATACCACTAGTTGTATTTTTCTCTGCTAAAACATGGACAAAACGAAGAAAAAAAGCAAAAACTACTAATTTTCATAAATAAAGAAGAGATTTACTTATAAATCTCTTCTTTTATTATCGTCACTATTTCTGCTATTTCTTCATTTATTTTTTCATCCATTTCATTTTTAGAAATCATACCCTCATTATGCGCTTCTGAATAACCTAATATAACAGACAATGAATTTTTCACTTTATGTAATACTATTTTTTTCTTTTGCTCATTTTTATCTAACGTTAAACTTTTTATGTAAATCACTGCAATATTTAATATTAATAATATAGACAATGGAATGAAGAATATTTTATTCCAAAATGATAAGACTAAAAATAATACTATCAAAATATTAATTATTAATAAACTAATCATATTTTTCATGATACAAACTATAGACCTCTTTCTTATTAATACCAAATTTTTTTGAAATATTTTTTATAGCTTCTGATTTTTTTTCACCATTTTGAACTTTTTGGTAAATAAGTTCAACTAACTCATCAACATTAACTTCTTCTGACTTCTCATCTTTATTTGGAGAAATTATAACAACAAACTCTCCTTTTTCTTTTATCTTATTTCCTAACATCTCTAGAATTTCTTCTGCTGAAGAAGTTTCTATTTGCTCAAACATTTTTGTTAATTCTCGAGCCACGGAAATCTTTCTAGTTGGGGAAATTTTTGAAATCTCTTCTACTAGATTTTTCACTCGATAAGGTGATTCATATAAAATAGAGGTAGTATTCATTTTTAAAATTTCTTCTAATTTCAGCTTTAAATCTTTTGATTTTCTAGGTAAAAATCCATAAAATGTATAATTATAAGATTCAATACCACTAGCTACTAAGGCTGTTAATCCAGCATTCGCTCCAGGTAATGTCGTAATAGGAAGCCCTGCCTTTTTTATTTTTTCTACCAAAATATATCCAGGATCAGAAATACAAGGCATTCCCGCGTCTGTAACAAGCGCTACTTCCCTTCCCTCTTCTAAATAACTTATAATTTTTTCACTCGTTTTTTCTTCATTATGCTCATGATAACTTATTAACTTTTTACCTGTTATTTCATAATGATTTAGCAATTTTTGCGTATTTCTTGTGTCTTCGCATGCTAAAATTTCTACGCTTTTTAAAACTTTTAACGCTCTTAAAGTTATATCCTCAAGATTACCTATAGGAGTTGCCACTAAATATAACATGTTAATCCTCCTTTATTTTTTTATTATAGTTTTTTATCTTCTCTTTTTTTTCCTTATTAGTATTCACTAAAATATATTTTTCTTTTTGCATACGAGTTAGTTTCTTAAACGAACTTTCTGCTTTTGTCGCTTCACTTTTTGTTTCATACTCCTCAAAGTATACCAAAGTGACAGGGCCTCTTGCCCTAGTGTACTTAGCTCCTTTTTTAGCATTATGCAATTTTATTCTACGCACTATATCTGTAGTATATCCTGTATAAAAACTTTTATCTGTACATTCTACTACATATATATAACTAACTGTCAATTCCGTACACCTTCTTCATTTCTTCTGTATATGTATCATCTTCTTTATAGATATATAAAGGTTGTTCGACTTTTATGTCACTTACGTTAGAAATACTTCCCTCTACTAACACTATTTTGCTGTTATCACTAGATTCTTTACTATAAACAAATCTTATTCTCTTTATTGCTAAACTATTTTTTCCACATTCTGATATTATATCAGAAATACGATATGTGCGATGAACTAGACTAAATTTACCATTTTGCTTCAATAAATACTTTATAGATTTTATAACATCACTAAGATTACATAATATTTCATGACGTGAGATATTATGATTAAACTTTTCCCTTTGGTTAGGCATATTTTTCACTGGAAAGTAAGGCGGATTACATATTACATAATCAAACGATGATGGCTTATAATAATCTTTTATTTTCTTTATATCTCCATTTTTAACATTTATTCCAGTTAGTTTATTAAGTTCAATACTTCTTCTACTTAATTCTACCAAATCTTCTTGAATTTCTAACATTTCTATCTGTGCTTGACTTTTCTCACGTAAAATAATAGAAATTCCTCCATTCCCACTACAAAGCTCTATTATCTTCTTTTTAGAACTTTTAGGAACATTGGAAAAATAAGGTAATAAAAAAGAATCTGTCGACATACTATAATGATCTATTTTTTGTAAAATTTTATAATTTTTAGATACTATATCTTCTCTTATGTTCTCAGTCATTTTCTCTACTCTCCAAGAAAATCTAGTCTATTCTCATCAAGAATAAGTGAAAATAAAAATTTTTCTAACACTAATACTGAATTTACATTAGCTTTTATATCATAAATTGCCTGTAACACTTTTTCATGTACTCGGCTGATATTCTTTATATTTTCTAAAGAAGAGGACATAGTATAGCTAATTTCTATTTTCTTATTAGCTGTTTCAAAAAAATCAAGTATCTCTTCCTTATTTTTTAATTCGTTTAAAAGATAAATATTTGCAAAGTGTTTTTTATACTCAAATTTATTTTTAAATTCAAAAATTATTTTTTCTAAAAATTCTTTACCTTCTAGTTTTTCCTCTTTTTTTCCTATAAGTTTAATTTGCTGGCAACGTGAAATTATTGTTGATAAAACTGCACTTGTATTTTTACAACTCAAAATAGCTATTATGTCCTCTTCTGGCTCTTCTAAAAATTTAAGCAGACTATTAGCTGCTTGATCAGTCATTTTCTCTATGTCTTTTATCCAATATATCTTTTTTCCATAGTAGGACTTAATACTAAATTCTTTTTTTAATAATTGTATCTCTTCTTTTTTTATTGACGTTTCAGTATCTACTTTATAGAAGTCTACGTAGTTATTATGTTCTATGCTAGTGCAATTTTTACATTTCCCACAATTCTTAAAGTCTTTAGAATTATTATCTAAACAAAAAACTGCTTTAACAAATTGTAAAATAAACTCATCACAATATAAACTATCCTCACCTACTACTAGATAGGCATGGGATAGTTTATTATTTTTTAATGAATTTGTTAAAGATTTTACAGCAATATCGTCTTTATTAAAATTCATTGTTTAAAAATCCTTCCAATATTTTAAATGCGTCTTTCTCTACTTTTTCATAATCTTGATTTGCATCGATAACCTTTATACGTTTTTTATAATCATTAGAAAGTTCGTCATATCCACGTTTTACATCTTTATAAAACTTCAAACTTTCATTGTCCATTCGATTATTTTCATCACGACCTTTTGTACGAGATAACCCTATTTCCACATCTACATTAAAATATAGAGTTAGATCAGGCTCTAAACCATCAGTAGTATATTTATTAATATCAATTATATCTTGTTTATTAAGTCCTCTACCGTAGCTTTGATATGCTATAGAACTATCAACAAAACGGTCACAAATAACTATATATCCTTCTTCTACATATGGAATTATTTTTTTTATAATATGATCACGTCTACTTACGCAAAACAGTAAACTCTCTGTTTTAGCATCTATTTCATTTGAACTATCAAATAAAAGTTCACGAACTTTTTCACTAAATACTGTGCCCCCAGGTTCACGAGTAGTTATCACTTTATAACCTTTTTTTATTAAATATTCAGTTGCAGAATTAATAAATGTAGTTTTCCCTGAACCATCAGATCCTTCTACAGTTATGAATTTTCCTTTCATGAGTATAGACCTCTCTACTATTATTTATAAACGATCAACTTATCATCAATGCTTATTTAACATTTTTTATATTTCATAATAAATATGTATTTAATCCAATAAACACCATATTTTTTTCAATTATAATATTGATAATATTGTAACATACTTTAATTAAAAATAAAAATGCTACCAACTAATTTAATTTTTTTCAGTAATCTATTTCTATAATTACTTTTCTATTCTCACTAAATAAATATCCGATTTTTCATCTAAAATTTCAGAAAATTTAATAAAAAGTATTGAAAAATTCTTTTTTTGGTATTATAATACATATAAAAATAAATTAAAAGGCACATGAAGGAGATTTATATATGACAAAATTAACAGTAAATGATATCCGCGTAGAACTTACTACTGCACCAAAAGAAAAAACACCAGATGATAAATTAGGTTTTGGGACAGTATTTACAGACCATATGTTCATTATGGACTGGACTCCAGAAAAAGGTTGGTATGATCCTCGAATCGTTCCTTATGGTCCAATTCCTATGTCTCCAGCTCTAAATGTCCTACACTACGGTCAAAGTATCTTTGAAGGTATGAAGGCATATATGGCTAACGGAGAGCCTGTTTTATTCCGTCCAGAACAAAACTTCAAACGTTTAAATAAATCAGCTGATCGTATTGCACTTCCTGAACTTGACGAAGAGTTTGCATTAGCAGCGTTGAAAAAATTAATTTCTATTGATAAAGACTGGATTCCTAAATCTGAAGGAACATCTTTATATGTTAGACCATTTGTTTTTGGGGCTGAAGAAGCATTAGGTGTTCATCCAAATAATGAAGTTAAATTCATTATTATTTTATCTCCATCAGGAAGTTACTTTAAAGCCGGCTTACAACCTAATAAAATTTTTGTTGAACATGAATATGTTCGTGCCGTACGTGGTGGATTTGGTTTTGCTAAAACTGCTGGTAACTATGCTGGATCTCTTAAAGGGCAGAAAAAAGCACAAGAACTTGGCTATTCTCAATCACTATGGTTAGATGGGGTTGAGCAAAAATATATTGAAGAAGGTGGCGCTATGAATATCTTCTTCAAAATTGACGGAGTGTTCGTTACACCAGAACTAAATGGATCTATCCTTCCAGGTATTACACGTGCATCAGTAATCGAACTACTTAAATCACTTGGAGAAAAAGTAGAAGAAAGAAAATTATCTTTAGATGAAGTTTATGAAGCGTATGATAATGGTAAACTTGATGAAGTATTCTTATGTGGTACTGCCGCTGTAATTGCTCCAGTTGGTGAATTATTCGATGGAACTAAGAAACTAGAGTTAATCACAGATAATAAACCAGGAGAATGGACTCAAAAAATCTACAACCTACTTACAGGTATCCAATTAGGTAAAGTTGAAGATAAATTCGGATGGGTTGTTAAAGTAGAAGAATAAAATAAATAAAAGATTCCAAGTTTAATGATTTGGAATCTTTTTTTAAACTATTTTACGATAAAACCTAACAATATGATAAAAAGATGAAGTAGTGAATTAACTCTACTTCATCTTATATATTTGCTAATACTTTTAATGCAAATCTGTATTTATATAACTATCTTAAGCTTATTTTTTATAAGCAAATGTGTATAAAGCAGAAACTAAAGTTACAGCACCTACAAAGTTACCTAAAAATACTGTTCCCATGTTTTGGATAAATTGTAAAACTGAGATATTTGCACCTTCAAACATTGCAGCTGGGATTGCGAACATGTTCGCAACCAAGTGTTGGAATCCAATAGCAACGAATGTCATAATTGGGAACCATACACCAAACATTTTACTACCTACATCTTTAGCAGCAAAGTTTAACCATACTGCCATACCAACTAACCAGTTACATCCAACAGCTGAGAAGAATACTTGCCAGAATGTTAAGTATACTTTTGATTCACCAGCTGAAATAGTTTTAGCTGCAATAGCTCCACCAGTTAAACCAGTTAAATGACCTAAGAAATAAGCAATAACTAGAGAACCAACAAGGTTAGCAAATGTGATAACAACCATATTTTTGACTAACAGTTTGAAACTAATTTTCTTATTAAACCACGCAACAGTTACAGCCATCATATTACCTGTAACTAACTCTCCTCCACCTACTAAAATACAAATAAGTCCGATTGGGAAAACAGATGCTCCTAATAATGCACCGATTCCTCCGAATTCTTTAGGAATTGATCCTGATACACGAAGTAAAGCTAAGAAACCTACCCCGATAAATGCTCCACCTAGGAAACCTAAACTTAACATATATTTAAGGCTTGCAGTCGCTTTAGCAACACCTTTTTTACAAGTTAACTCATAAGTTTCTTGTGGTTCTAAAAATACTTTAGATTCTACAGTGTTTGTCATTATAACACTCTCCTTAAAAATTTATAATAATTACATAGATATGTATTTTTCCTACATCTATAATAAAGATTATACAATAACAACGATATTTTTTCAACCCTGTTTTAATACAGCTTTTATTAAAATATGCATAATTTCACAAACTTTAAAAATATGGAAAATATTAAGGAAAATAAATATATTTAAAATTTCATTCCTTTTCAAAAATAATAACCGTTAGAAATAAAGATTCTATAATAAATACGGTTGATAAAAAATCAACCGTATTTAAATTTTATAAGAATATAGAAAAGAATGTAAAATTCCTATATAATTTAAGTGCATACAAAATCGAAAGGAACTTTACATTCATATGCCTAATTATAACAAATATCATAAAATAACTCTACAAATAACCGATAAAAATATAAATATTCTAGATAAAATAAATCAAGTAAAAATTAATAACCAAATATATCTTATTTATTATGGTGTTCTGTAACATTCTCCTAAAACTTGTCCACATTGTAATCATAATTCTCCATGCCTTTATAAGAAAAAATGGTCATAGAAGAGTAAAGCTTAAAATTCCTTTTATCTCTGATAAACCTGTCATTCTTTTCCTAGATAAGCAACGTTTTATATGTAAAGTCTGTAATAAATCCTTTGTAACTCAGACTACCAAAGTTAGAAAATATTCTAATACTTATAGAGCTGGAATAATAAAAAAACTGTCTAAAGAATTAACTATGAAAGAAATAGCCCAATCCTACGCTATCTCTACTAATACTGTATGGAGAGTACAATGTGAACTCTCTAAAACTTTGGATAAACCTAAATCTTTACCTGCATACATGTGCTTTGATGAGCTTTCATCTACCTCTGATAGTGTAAGTAATATGAGTTTTGTTTATTCTAATGTATTGACCCATCAAATACAAAACATACTTCAAGGTAGAACGAATAATATTATATTTTGTACTATTCTTACAAAGAACGTTGTGATGTTAAAGCTATAGTCATTGATATGAACTCAGGTTATAAGTGTCTTATTAGGGAATTTTTCCCTAACGCTAAAATCATTGTGGATAGATTCCATATTGTTCAATTAGTTAATAGAACTTTTAATAAATATAGAATATCATATATGAATAGCATTAAAGACAAAGATAAAGACTTATACAGGCAATTAAAATACTATTGGAAAAATCTTCTTATGAAGTACGATGAGCTAGATAACTCTACTTATAAGAAATTCAAACATTTTAAGTATGTTACTACAGAAGATAATATCGTGAACTATTTGATTAAACAAGATTCTGGACTTTATAAATGTTATAGGCTTATTCAAGAGCTTAGAGAGGCTCTTGAGAAAGATGATTTTAATAAGTTTAATACTTTAGTTAATGACAAATCTACTTTACCTAGATATATGTTTACAGCTATTAAAACTCTTAGAAAATATAAAAGACAGATTAAAAATACTATGTATTATAATGGTTTATCAAACGGCCCTTTGGAGGGTATTAATAATAAGATTAAAGTTATTAAACGTATTTCTTATGGATATAGATCTTTTTGTAACTTTAGAGGTAAGATTCTTCTTGTTTTTAGTCTATTTTCTTCTTCTAGTACTGATAAAAAACCTAGATATTCTAAAGAAGAACGTTTAGCTATTCTTGATAAAAGGAAAGAATTAAAATTAAAACGTAAAAATAAGAAAAAAGCTATACTATTTAACATAGCCTAGCTTCCTCCTTATTTTTCTTCATCAACCGTATTTGACAAAGAACCGAAATAAAACGTTTTCTAACGGTTAATAAAAATATTATATTTTAACTTTTCTTTTTATAGGCCAGTGTATATAGTCCAGCCACTAATACGGCTCCACCTAAAAAATTTCCTAAAAAAATTACAATCATATTATTTAGAAATTGCATCAAAGTAATATTAGCACCTCCAAATATAGCTGCTGGAATAACAAACATATTCGCTACTACGTGTTGGAATCCAACGGCAACAAAGGTCATAATAGGAAACCACGTACCAATTATTTTACCACCAACATCTTTAGCACAAAATGATAACCATGCCCCCATACCCACTAGCCAGTTACACCCTACACCAGAGAATAAACCTTGCCAAAAAGTTGCGTTAACTTTTGACTCCGCTGTAGCTAAAGTTTTCGCAAATGTCGCTCCTTCAGTAAGCCCAGTTACATGACCTAAAAAATAAGCTACAAAAACAGCTCCTACTAAATTTGCTAGAGTGATAATAATTAAATTTTTCACTAACATTCCTAAACTAACTTTCTTATTAAAAAATGCCAATGTTACTGCCATCATATTACTAGTAATCAGTTCTCCACCGCCTACTAATATACAAATCAAGCCAATCGGGAAGACTGCTGCTCCTAATAAAACACCTAATCCTCCAAATTCATGTGGTATAGAGCCTGCAACTTTCAAATAAGCAAGATATCCTACTGCAATAAAAGCTCCACCTAAGAATCCTAAACTTAACATATACTTTAAGCTCCCCGAAGCTTTAGCCACACCCTTTTTACTAGTGTATTCATATAATTCTTGAGGCTCTAAATAAGCCTTTGTATGTATATATTCTGACATAACTTTTGTCTCCTTATAATATTCTACAGATATTATACAACAACGCTAATTCATTAACAAATCCACATTCAACCATGAGGATTTATATATTTTTATTTTAATATATATCAAAAGATTTAAATTAACTAAACAGATGAGGATCTTTTCTTTATACACCAGCTTTCTCAAATTTTTACTAAAATTAGACTCAATCATCATTTAGATATAAATTTTCTTATTTTAACGTCTTCATATTTATTATTTTTTAATTATAATATTTTCATATTCACTGGAAATTCGATACAAAATACTGATTTTCGTTTATTCCCCTATATATTGTTTCAACCATGAAAAATTAATTATACTCTTCACATAACTTCTTAATAAGTTCATTCAATAACCAATGTAAAACGCCATACAAAAAAGCGATTGGACATTTCCAATCGCTTAATTTACTATCTTGCAAGCTTAACTGCTCTAACCTCTCTGATAACATTAACTTTAATGTTTCCTGGGTATTGCATCGTTTCTTCGATTTTATTCTTAACTTCTTTGGCAATTTTGTAAGTTTTAGTATCATCTACTTCTTCAGGATTTACAATTACTCGAATTTCACGACCTGCTTGAATAGCAAATGTTTTCTCTACACCTTTGTGTTCATTTGCAATTTCTTCAAGTTTTTGTAGACGTTTAATATAGTTTTCTAATGACTCTCTTCGAGCCCCTGGACGTGATGCAGAAAGTGCATCCGCTGTGGCAACAATAACAGAAATCGGATGTGTTGGTGCAGTATCACCATGGTGTGATGCTATTGCATTTACTACAATCGCATTCTCTTTATATTTAAGAGCTAATGCTACACCAATTTCAACATGCGAACCTTCAATTTCATGATCTAGCGCTTTACCTATATCGTGTAGTAATCCTGCGCGACGTGCTGTTGCAACATCTAAGTCTAACTCAGCTGCGATAAGTCCTGCGATATACGCTACTTCCATAGAGTGTTGTAGTCCATTTTGTCCATAACTAGTTCTATATTTTAACTTACCAACTATTTTTACTAAGTCAGGATGCATATTATGGATTCCAAGGTCAAATGTGGCTTGTTCTCCAGCATCTCTAATGACTTGATCAATATTTTTACGTGCTTTATCAACAGCTTCCTCAATTTTAGAAGGGTGAATACGACCGTCATCAATAAGTGATTTAATAGCTGTTTTAGCAATCTCACGACGTATTGGATCATATCCTGAAAGGATAACTGCTTCTGGCGTATCGTCTATAATTAAGTCAACACCAGTCAATGTTTCTAGAGTACGAATATTTCTACCTTCACGACCGATAATACGTCCTTTCATATCATCACTAGGAAGATCAACAACAGATACTGTGGTTTCACTAACTACATCTGTAGCAAAGCGTTGTAATGACTGAACAATAAGTTCTTTTGCACGCTTATCAGCAACACTTTTCGCCTCAAGTTCTTTATTTCTTATATATATTGCCATATCTTTAGCCATATCAGTTTCAACTGCGGCCATAATCTCTTCACGAGCTTGTTCTTCTGTTAAGTTTGCAATTCTTTGCAACTCTGTTTCTTGTTGAATCTTAAGTTGATTAACCTCAGTACTTTTTTCTTCAAGTAATTGAGATTTTTCTTCCAATTTCATCTCTCTTGAACTTAACAATTCGTCTTTTTTATTTAAAAGCTCTGTTTGACGTTCTAATGAAGATTCTTTTTGAAGAACTCTATCTTCTTGTCTTTGAATATCTTGCTTTTTAAATTCTACTTCTTTATTTGCAATATTAATTATCTCTTCAGCTTCTTTTTTTGCAATAGTAGTTTCTTTTTCTACTATATATCTTGCTTCTTTTTTCGCTTCACCAATAATATGTTCTGCATCTTGTTTAGATAATTCTAATCTTTTTTGAATCGAATTTTTTGAAATAATATATCCAAATAAAAGTCCAACAAGTAAAGCTGCAACACTGATTATTCCATAAATCATTTTGCAACCTCTTTCTATTGAAAAAATTTCTTATGATATACTAAATTATTTTATTTAAAATTATACTCAATAAAACGGTTAATACACCATAGATATAATTTTACACTACTGACACTAAAAAGTCAATACAAGACAAACTTTCAAAACTTACTTTTAAGTATTATTAATCACATAATATATTAATAAATATTTCTGAATTAAAATTAAATATTTCTCATAAAAATATCAACAAAATACTTGCAATATAATTGTTGGTATGTTATCATATTCAAGTATGTAAAAATACAAAACTTGATTGAGTGGGAGAACGTAAATTTATACAACGTTCAAATGACCACATCACGAAAAATATATTAGGAGGTTTTATCGTGGCTAAAAAAATTATAAAAGTAGTTAAATTACAAGTACCAGCAGGTAAAGCTAACCCAGCTCCACCAGTTGGTCCAGCGTTAGGTCAAGCTGGTGTAAACATCATGGGATTCTGTAAAGAATTCAATGCGCGTACACAAGACCAAGCAGGATTAATTATCCCAGTGGTAATTTCAGTATATGAAGACCGTTCATTTACTTTCATTACTAAAACACCACCTGCTCCAGTATTACTTAAAAAAGCAGCTAAAATTGAAAAAGCATCTGCTGTCCCTAACCGTGACAAAGTTGCTACAGTTTCAAAAGCTCAAGTTCAAGAAATTGCTGAACTTAAAATGGCTGACTTAAACGCAGCTTCTCTAGAAGCAGCTATGCGTATGATTGAGGGTACTGCAAGAAGTATGGGTATCTTAATAGGAGAATAGGAGGATAATTATAATGGCAAAAAAAGGTAAAAAATATCTTGAAGCAGCTAAATTAGTAGATTCTTCTAGTCTATACTCTGTAGTAGAAGCAATCGAATTAGCTAAAAAAACAAGCACAGTAAAATTTGACGCAACTGTAGAAGTTGCATTCCGTTTAGGAGTTGACACTCGTAAAAACGACCAACAAGTTCGTGGAGCTGTTGTACTTCCAAAAGGAACTGGTAAAACTGCTAAAGTTTTAGTATTCGCTAAAGGTGATAAAGCAGCTGAAGCTGAAGCAGCAGGAGCTGACTACGTAGGTCAAGGTGAATATATCACTAAAATCCAACAAGGTTGGTTTGATTTTGACGTAATCGTTGCTACTCCAGATATGATGGGAGAAGTTGGTAAAATCGGTCGTGTATTAGGACCTAAAGGATTAATGCCAAACCCTAAAACTGGTACAGTAACTATGGACGTTACAAAAGCAGTTAATGAAATCAAAGCTGGTAAAGTTGAATACCGTGCTGAAAAAGCTGGTGTTGTTCACACTCCAATCGGTAAAGTTTCATTCTCTACTGAAGATTTAGTAGAAAACTTCAAAGCTGTTCAAGAAGCTTTAGCTAAAGCTAAACCAGCTGCTGCTAAAGGTACTTACTTCAAATCTGTAGCTGTTACTACAACTATGGGACCTGGAGTTCGTGTTAATACAGCTGAATTCAAATAAGAATTTAATTTAAAGAGTATTTCTTCGTGGAAGTACTCTTTTTTATTTTCCAACTAACTCAGTCCATTATAAGTTAAAAAGCAGAATAATGATATTCCTCTTCATTCAAAATATCTTACTCTGCTTTTTATTATGGTTATTTCCCACCCCAATACATACCTTGATACAATTGTAGTGCTAGTGCTAAGGTTATCGCACCTATAAATATTATTTCGTAGCGCCTACTTATAGTTTCTTTTCTTCTTGAATCTGTTATAAATTTGGTACTAAATACTTGAAATATTATTGCCAATACTATTAACATCAATATCTTTACTAAATTAAATTTTGTATTATCAAATGTTGTTAAATACAATCCATTTAATATTATTGTTATTATTTTCACAGCTAATGCATATAGTAGTAAATCCATTGCTATAAAATTCCAAAATGAACGTTTAGTCAGAATCATTTGAATAATTGCTAAATTTGATATTATTATTACTGCTAGTAATACATATACATATTCTATAATACTTGCTTGGTAATAAGTATATCGAAATGTAAAATCTACTAATACTGCTGGTACTAAAAATATATACGTTGTGAAATATATTTGTTTTACTCTTTCTTTAAATGAAATTGGCAAGTATTCAGTTATAAGCCTTTCTCTATCTTCATACTTTCTTCCATTTATCACAAAGACTATAGATGCTAAAATTGATAATATTACATAATTTTTATTAAACAGTGTAGCAAATATTATCAACAATGTTAGAAAATAATATCCAAAATAAAAGATTTTATAAATTTGTGGTGTTGAATAGTTTCTATTTGAAATAATATTTAACAATGCTCCCCATTTTGTTTCATATTTTACTTTATTCATTTTCTACAACTCCCTTCAATATAGAAATCAAAATTCCCTCAATATTTTTATTACAATATCTATCTTGTAATTCTACTACATCTTCGTCTATAACTATCTGTCCATCTTTTAATACGAGTATATAATCTGCTAAATTTTGAATTACACTGGGATCTTCTGTAACTATTATTGTAATCTTATTTTCTTCCATATACTCTCGAATCAGCGAAAGCATCTCTCTTTTAGCTATTAATCCTACTCCTGCCAATGGATTGTCTAAAACTAAAACTTGTGAGTCAGTAAAAATTCCTATACCAAAAAGTAAAATCTTTCTTTCTCCTTGAGATAATTCATAAATCTTTTTGTGTTTATAAATATTATATTTTTTTAAATATTCATAACACTTCTGTTTATTAAATCTAGAATCTAATTTTGAAATTTTACTTATGATTGTTTCCACACTTAATTTATCTGAAAATAATGGATTATCTGCTACGTAAGAATACTTAGATTTTATCTCTATTTCATTTTCATAAAAATTCAAATCATTATATAAAACCATCTCTTTTTTAATATCTATGCTTCCTAAAATACTTTGTAATAATAGTGTTTTACCACTTCCACTGTTTCCCGTTATTGCATAAACATAACCATTATCAAATGTATAATTAATAGCTCCTAGCTTAAAGCTTCCTTTTTTCACCTCTAAATTATTTATCTTTATTACCATAATCTCTCTCCCCCAATACTATCTCTATAATTTCCTTTACATCTACCTTTGTTAAACCATCATCAAGTGCCTTTTCAAAAACTTTTTCAATTTCTTTTAAATATTCTCCCTTTTTAATCACCAATATTTCTTCCCTATTTATCTCATTTACAAAATATCCTACTGCTCCTTTTGAATAAATAAGATTTTCTTGTAGCAATACTTCATAAGCTTTTTTTATAGTTATTATCCCTACCTCTAGTTCTTTAGATAAAGCTCGAATTGAAGGAAGTTGCGTATTTGAAATAAGTTCATTTGACAAAATTTTATTTCTTATTTCGCTTGCAATTTGTTGATAGATTGGCATTGATGATAAATTAGAAATTTTTATCTTCATTTTCCCACCTCTCTTGTATCTACTGTTATTATACAATAGATACAGTTTGTTTGTCAATATTATTTTTGAAAATATTTATTAACAAATTTTTATTTTTTTGTGACTAGATATATGCTATAATATAGACATTAATTATCATTTTTATGGAGGAATTTTATGATTTCTATTATAGTTCCTATTTATAACGAAGAAACAACTATTCGAGACTTTATTTACAATTTATACTGTTTATACGACATTAAAAAACATGAAGTTATTTTTGTAGATGGTGGCAGCAAAGATAAAACTTTAGATATACTAGAAGAACTTTCTTATTTTGGGTATTCGTACCATGTTTCTGTTAAGAAAGGACGTGCAAATCAGATGAATTTTGGAGCGGAAATTTCTCGCGGTGATATACTTTGGTTTATTCATGCCGATAGCGTTCTTCAAAAAGATGTTATACAAAAAGTTATTGATTGCCCTACTGAGGTTGGCTGTCTAAAAATTAAATTCTATCCAAATAGTTTTCCTATGCGTGTTAATTCTATTGTTTCTAATATGCGCGCAAGTATTACTAACCTAGCTTTTGGGGATCAAGCATTATTTCTTTCTAGACAAGCTTTTGAAAAAGTTGGAGGATATAAAAATATGCCAATTATGGAAGATTATCGTATTTCAGAAGATTTAAGCGCTAATGGATATAAAATTACAGTTATCGATTCTTCTGTGACAACCTCTACACGTCGCTATAAAGGGCATGTAAAAAAAACTATGTGGCAAATGCAAAAATATCAAAAAATGTATCGTCGTGGTGTACCTGTAGAAGAAATTGCCAAAATGTATCGTGATATTAGATAAGTTTTAATAATAAAGATTTCCTTTATTTTTATAACTAAGGAATCTTTTCCATTTTGGTATAACTAGTTATTTCGTTGATTATTTTAATATTCTGATTTATAATGGAACTATATATTTTTTAAAGGAGAGAATAAATATGGCTGATTATTTTAAAAAGAAACATTTAATAGAGTTTGGAGAAGGTAAATTCGGTGAGGATGCTGCTGAACATTGGAAAAACTTTATGAATTATTACGGTAACGTTATGGCAGAAGGTGAATTAACATCACGTGAAAAAGCTCTTATAGCTCTTGCTGTTGCACATTCTGAAGCTTGTCCTTACTGCATAGACGCCTACACTAGTACTTGTTTAAGTGAAGGTTGTGATCAAGATCAAATCGCTGAGGCTATTCACGTTGCAGCAGCTATGAAAGCAGGAATTACTTTAGTACATGGTCTTCAAAGTAAAGAGCTTTCTGACAAACTTACTAACTAGGAACTATTATGTCAGAGTTAAACATTCCTAAATTCTTCGATATGGTAGAAGACAAACAATACTTACTTACCGAAGAATATCCTGATACAATGCAAATAAATGTCGGGAGTTTATGTAATATAACTTGTAGTCACTGTCATGTAGATGGTGGGCCTCACAGGAAAAATAATATGGTTCGTGAGACTTTCGAACAAATTATTGAAGCATTCAAAGTTGGTAACTATAAAATTATGGATATAACAGGCGGAGCTCCTGAAATGAACCCTAACTTTAGATGGTTTTTAAAAGAAATTTCAAAATATGCAAAAACAGTTATGGTTAGAACAAATTTAGTTATTTTAGCCGTACCTGCATATAGAGATATCCCTGAATTATATCGTGATTTAAAAGTCCAAATTATTGCCTCTCTTCCATACTATAATGAAAAAGTAGTAAGTAGACAACGTGGTAAGGGAGTTTTTCCTAAATCTATAGAGGTATTACAACGTCTAAATGAACTTGGTTATGGTAAAGAAGAAGATTTAGTTATTAATTTAGTCTACAATCCAAATGGTGCATTTTTACCACCAAAACAAGAAGCTCTAGAAAAAACTTATAAGAAAAAACTTTTCGATAACTTTGGAATTGTATTTAATAACTTATTTGCAATTACAAATAACCCTATTGGGCGTTTTTCTGAATTTTTACATCGTGAGGATTTATATGCAGACTATATGAATAAACTTTTCCGAGCATATAATCCAGATACATTACCTGGACTTATGTGTCGTAATATGATTTCTATTGGTCCAGACGGCTCTCTTTATGATTGTGATTTTAATTTAATTGAAAAACTAAACGTTTCTGGAGAAATACAGCATGTTAGCCAACTTACCAAAGAACATATTGGTGTTCGTAGAATTAGAACAGGTATGCATTGCTACGGTTGTACAGCTGGAGCTGGTTCTTCTTGAGGTGGCGAAACTTGTTAACATAGGTTATGTTAATTATTAAAAATAAAACAAGAAATATTCATTTTCTACTAGTATTAAAATGAATATTTCTTGTTTTTTCTACATTCTAATCATAATTTTTCTAATTATTTAGCATAAATAAGGAGTTAAGAGTTTTCTTAATTTTGATATTTTTCTTCTTTTTTATCTTCTTTGGGACGTTCTATCTCATCATATTTTGGAGTTATCTCCTTGCCTTCAATAATACTTTTAATCCATTCTAATTGATTTGGAGATAGAATTAATCCACCTGAGCGATTTTGTCCCCCATTTTGGTGAATACCTATCACTTCTCCTTTATCATTAAGTATTCCTCCTCCACTCATACCTGGTGCCCCACCTTGATACTGTACACCATATGTATTTTTTGCATATTGTTGTTCTAACTCTACTGATACATCTTTAAGATGAGTATATTTTCCTTTAGGATAGCCATAAACATTTAGTTTATCCCCAACATTAACTTTATTATAATTTGAAGTCAAACTAACATACTGATTATTATTAACATTTGGTAGTTTTATCACAGCTAAATCATTAATATATCCTTTAGGATACTCTTTTTTATTATAAAAATGAATATCTTTTGCACTAAACGTTCCTTTTTTTCCATCTGGTGTTATCCACTCATAAATATTTTCTTTTTCAGATCCTATTAGCTCCCCTGTCATATTATCTTTAGAACTAGTAATAAAGTTATGCGCTACTGATAAGAGTACATTAGGCGATATAAAAGTTGCTGAACCTACACCTGAATTTTCTATATTGTTTGATATAAATCTCATATTAAGCATTGCACTAGCATTCTTTTCCATAATATTTTCTTTTGGTAATTTATCTGTTTCAGGTTTTAATGGTTCAATCTTTCCAGTATATTCTGGTTTTTCTATCTTCTCAGGTTCTACTATTGCTCCTGATTGTACCCCTGTATATTCTAGTTTCTCTAGTTTCTCTGGCTCTACTATCGCTCCCGATTGTACCCCTGTATATTCTGGTTTCTCTAATTTCTCTGGTTCTACTATTGCCCCTGATTGTTCTCCTTTGTATTCTAGTTTTTCTGCCTTCTCAGGTTCTACTATCGCTCCTGATTGTTCTCCTTTGTATTCTGGTTTAATTATATTCCTATTTCTTGAACCCTCACTAGAATCACTATTTCTTATATTTTCCAATGCCTTATCAGTTTTATTTATTTTAAAATTAGTATATTCATTTTTTATAAATCCTACATAATTATACCCAGGAATTTCTAGTGGATTTGGTAATTTTCCACTTTTCAACACACTAAAATCTGTATTATACACTGATAACTTTAGACTATCCATTGCGATAACAGGACTTTGCAAAATACTTATACCTAAACTTGTAACCAACATTACTGATAATACTTTATACTTTTTATTTTTTCCACGAGTAACAGCTACTACTAACATGCCTACTACTCCAGCAAGTAAAATACCATTTACTCCAGTATGTATTCCTGTATTAGGGAGAGTACTCAACTTCATTTGTTGAGAAGGTTTATAAACTAAATAATAAGTTTCTTCATTCGATTCTGCAACTTTAGGAAGCTCTTTTACTATTAATTCTTTTTCTTTTTGTGTTAATTCATCGTCACTAACATATCTATAATGTATATTTAATTTATCTTCTGCTTTAGCATAATTATCACTAATTTGTGTATTATCTAATATAAACATTCCAAGAGTAGCTGAAATAACTCCTATAGTAAATTTTCTAATAGCATACTTACTATATTTTTGATCAAAAAAGTTTTTCATTTACATTCTCCTTTTTTATAACTTATGTTCTCTCATAATTTAACATATTAATTTTAATTCTTTTATTTTAAAAAAGCAAGAAAATAGTATTTTAATGTGTATTTGAACTGCTCATGAAGTCTTAATAAAAATATACATGTAATAAAAAAGAATCTAGTTTTAGATAATACAAAACTAAATTCTTTATATAATTTTTAATTTAAATTATTTTCTTTCTTCTATTACTCTTACTAAATCTTTAATAGCAACAATATTTTCTGCATCTTCATCAGAAAACTCAAATCCGTATTTTTCTTCAATATCCATTACTACATCGGCGATATCAATTGAATCAGCATCTAAATCCTCATTAAGTTTTGATTCTAATGTGATTTTTTCTGGTTCGATTTTTACATATCTTGTAATTATTTCTTTTACTTCTTCTAAAATTGCCATTTTTTATTCTCCTTTTTCCATTGTTTCTATCATTATATCATAAAGTTTTGTTTTGTGTATTTGTTTTGCTTGTTGAACAGCATAATATAGTGCATTTTCATCAGCAGCACCATGAACTTTTATTGTAGGTTTCTTTATTCCAAGTAAAAATGCTCCACCATATTCACTGTAATCAAATTTTTTTCTAAATGCATTAATACCTTTTTTTACTAATAATGCCCCTATTTTAGTTTTTAAGTTCTGTAAGAAAATTCCTTTTATCATTTTTCCTAATGACTTCGCAACTCCTTCTATAGTTTTTAATAAAACATTTCCTGCAAAGCCTTCAGCCACTACTATATCAAATTGATGCTCTAATATTTCTCGACCTTCTATATTCCCCTTAAAGTTTGCTACTTCGGCCTTCATAAGCTTATGTGCATCCTTATAAACTTTGTTACCTTTACTTTCTTCAACCCCTACATTCAACAATGCTACACTCGGTGTTTCTATATTATAAATGTACTTCATATACAATTGACCAAGTTTTGCATAATTAAGGAGATCGTCCGGTTTTGCTTCAACATTCGCTCCAAGATCTGTTAATAAAAACTTATGATCTGACCTTGTTGGTAGTAGAGAAGCTAAGCCTGGTTTTGAAATACCCTCGATACGACCAATCATAAATACTGAACTTGCCATAAATGCACCTGTACTTCCTCCAGAAATAGCTACATCTATTACTTGATTGTTTAAATCATCTAACATTCTAATCATAGACGCATCTTTTTTCTTTCTGTGAACCCGTGCCGAATCATCTGACATATATACTTCTTCTGTACAAACATTTTTTACAATATTTTCGGTTTTTGTTACTTTTATTAATGTTTCTTCCAATCCATAAACATATAATTCTACTTCGCTGTCTTTATAGTTATTTACAAAGTTAATAATTCTTTCTGGGTTATCTATCCCTAAAATATCTATTCCTATTTTCATAATATTATGCACTCTCTTCTCCTACTAATTTAGCTTCAACAACAAATCTACTTTCCCATTCTCCTGTTTTAGGATTATAATTATCGCAAGTGAATAATGTAAGTTTTTTAGGTTGATCTTTATGTTGCTCTAGTATTTCTACCTGTGTTGCAGCCACATCATATAATTTACTTACCTCATATGTACGTAGCTTATCTTTTGAAATAATTTCAATTTTAGCACCCATTTTTATTTTGCTAAGATTATTAAATCTTATACCTACTCCTTGAACACTATGCCCAGCTATCACAACATTTTGAGCATCTAATGTTGAGGGCTCTTGCGCTGTCGCAACACCATTAATCAAGTTAATCTCTGTGACATCTTGAAATATTGGTTCTTGAATATTTACAGAATCAATTTTCAAAATTCCTAACATAGAGTCTGTTAATTTTATTTTCGAGGCATTATCAGTAAATAATTTTTGCCACCAAGGTATATCTACCTCTCCTTTACCATTTTTGTACGCAGTTATTATTTTATTGTTAGCATTTCCTGTTAAGTACTCTCTAATTTGATTTTTAAAAATAAGTACTACCGAAGTAAGTAATAATACTGCAATAAGAATATTTATTAATCTATTTTTCCACTTTTTGCTCATCTATTCCTCCTATATTGTTGTTTCTTCTAAACCTACATACTGAAGTAACCTATTCTTATTATCTGTTACTTCTATAATTTTTAGAGCTAATCTTTTAGCCAAATACATAAGATCTACATCATTAATTAAATCTGCAACTTTAAAACTTGGAACACCGCTTTGTTTCGTACCAAAAAAATCTCCAGGACCTCGTTGCTTAAGATCAAACTCTGCAATCTTAAATCCATCATTTTCCAAACACATAATATCTATTCTCTCACTTTTTGAATCAGTTATCAAGATGCAATATGATTGAAACTTACTTCTTCCTACACGTCCTCTAAGTTGATGCAATGTCGCAAGTCCAAATCTATGTGCATCAACCACAATCATAAATGTTGCGTTAGGAACATTTACTCCTACTTCTATTACCGTTGTTGATATTAAAATATGTATCTCTTTATTTAAGAATCTTTCAACTATCTCATCTTTTTCTTTATTACTCATTTTACCATGTAGAATAGCTATTTTATATGAATCTGGCAAGTATTCTTTTATCTTCTCATAAATATCTTCTACATTTTGAAGATCCATCTTTTCTGATTCTTCTATTAATGGGCACACTACATAACCTTGTCGACCGTTGTCAAGCTCCATCATAATATTATCTAAAACCTTATAAAAACTCTTGTTATTCGCTTTATATGTTTGAACTTTTTTACGACCTGCTGGAAGTTCATCTATTGTTGAGACTTTTATATCAGTAATTAATGTTATCGCAAGACTGCGAGGAATTGGCGTTGCAGTCATCATTAATGAGTTTACCGCCTCTCCTTTATTACTTAAAATTTTTCGTTGTCTAACACCAAAACGATGTTGCTCGTCAGTAATTACATATTTCAAATTTTTAAATATGACATCATCTTGAATTAAAGAATGTGTCCCAATTAATAATTCTACTTCACCTACTTCAAGTAAACTTAAAATTTTGTTACGTTCTTTTTTAGGTGTGTTACTTGTTAACAGTGCTATTGATATATTTAGTTCTTTGAAAAATTCAAAAAAAGTTTCAAAATGTTGATTAGCAAGAATTTCTGTTGGCGCCATAATAGCTGCTTGATATCCAGATTTTATAACTCCATACAAAGTTGCGGCTGCTACAGCTGTTTTTCCACTTCCTACATCACCTTGCAACAATCTATCCATTTTATAAGGTGTATTTAAATCAGCTGCAATCTCGTCTATTACTCTTTTTTGAGCATTAGTCAGACTGAACGGAAGTTGTTGTGTAAATTCTTGAATATCATTGTTATTTATACAAATTCTGTATCTTTCATCTTCTAACCTACTATTTATATTTTGCAACTGTAATTTCAATTGATAATTAAATAGCTCATGAAAAGCATACATTTTACGTGCTTTATCAAACTGCTCAACATCTTTTGGGAAATGGAGTGTATATAAGATTTTTTCCAGTTTCCAAATTCCTTTGAAGTTTTCAGGGACTAAATCTAAAATAACATTTTCTTCATCAATCATATTAAATGATTCTTCTACAAGCTTTATAAATCTTTTTTGAGTTATTCCTTGTTTTAAATGATAAAACACTTCTATTTTATCATTATTTTCCGCTTTTTCTTCTTTTCCGAAAGAAATGCTAGAAGCTGTTATCGTATTATTAGCTTTGTTATAGATTCCCTTTACTACGATATCTCGGCCTTCTAAAAGATTCTTTTTAAGATAATGTTGATTAAAAAACACTATTTTTATACTTCCTGTTGGGGTAGATAATGAAAAGAATGAACGACTTCGTTTATTTCCATAAAACTGTGTACTAACACGTGTTTCTACTTTCCCTGTTGCTACTACTTTTTCATTATCTTTAACAGACATAGAAAAATCAGTAGAACTAGACACTCTGTAAGGAATATTATACAATACATCACGAATAGTATATATCTCTAATTCGTTCAATGTTTGTAGATATTTTTTTCCTACGCCTTTTATAGTTTCTACTGATTTTTCCAATATATTAATCATTACCGAATAATAAACTCCTATATTTTTCTCCAGTTTTTGTAATTGCCAAGCCACCTCTGGCTGTTTCCTTTAATGTTGTTGACATTTCTAAACCAATTTTATACATAGCTTCTAATACTTCATCAGCAGGGATGCGACTTTTTATTCCCGCAAGTGCCATATCTGCTGCCATCATCGCTATAGATACTCCTGCTGCATTACGTTTTACACAAGGAACTTCAACCAACCCAGCTACCGGATCACAAACAAGACCAAGCATATTTTTTAAAGCAATTGCAAATGCATGTGCACTTGTTTCTGCATCTCCTCCCATAGCTTCGACTATTGCCGCTGCTGCCATCGCACTAGCTGAACCTATCTCAGCTTGACAACCGCCTTCTGCTCCAGAACAAGATGCATTATTAGCAACAACAAATCCAAAAGCACCTGCTGTAAATAGCATTCTTAATTGTGTTTCTTCATCTATATTAAACTTTTGCTTTAAAGCATGAACACAACCAGGTAACACACCTGCTGATCCAGCGGTAGGTGTTGCACAAATCAATCCTAGTGAAGCATTAACCTCATTAGTAGCTATTGCAGCTGCAACCCCCGTCAAAAAATCTTTTCCTGTAATTGATTGACCACTTTCTATATAAGTTTGTAACTTTTTAGCATCTCCTCCGGTAAGCCCAGTTTTTGAACTGACTCCTGCTAGACCTTCTTCTACTGCCTGCATCATTACTGATAAATTACGTTTCATTAATTTTTCTACAGCAGCACGACTAACACCATTTAACTCAACTTCTTGTTCAATCATAAGTTCTGAAACAGGTTTTTTCTCATATTTTGATTTTTCTACTATATCTTCTAAACTTATAAACATAGCGTTTCCCCTATAATTTATCTGCAAATTTTACTTCATTTACATATTCTAAATTAGCTATTCTCTCTATTTGTTTAGTACTAATTTCTTCCAAAACTTCCACTACTAGTAAATTTACTCCTTCTAATATTGAATCAGAAAAATTATCACTTACTTTATTATCTCCAAATATATTATTTATTTCTGAAAGCAAATGTATTTTATTTTTTTCACTAAACTTGTAAAAAACAAAGTAACTAGGAAAGTCTCCAGAGAGATTTACGTCAAATCCTAATAATTCGAAAATAACCATTTTCCCTCCACCGATTGATTTTCCTATTAAATCCAGACTATGTCTACCTGCCTCTACTTCAAGTTTGGCGGTATTTGGATGAATATGCTCAACTTCACTTTCTATAAATTCGAAATCTATTCCTGCTTCTTTAGCATCTTCTAAACTAGTTCTAATGCGCTTATCTGAGGTATTGTATCCTAACAATCCCCCTATTAACGCTATATCTGTTCCATGTCCTTTATATGTCTCTTTAAATGAGCCATATAATGTTATTTTTATTTTTTCAGGCTGATGTCCAAATATATATCTGGTAAATAATCCTATTCTTACAGCTCCAGCTGTATGTGAACTCGACGGACCTACCATTATTGGTCCTATAATATCAAAGACACTTCTATATTTCATATTTACACCTCCAATATTGTAGGTAATATTACAGGTTTTCTCCCAATCTCTTGTTCTAAAAATTCTCCTAATTTCTCTACTATTTGATGGCGTATTTGATATACTCCAACTTCTTCATCAGAAAGTATATTTAAAACTGTATCTTTTACAACGCCTTTACATGCTCCAAACAATTCCATAGATTCATTTATATTAACAAATCCTCTGCTAATTATATCCGGATTATTAAGTAATTTTTTATTTTTAAAATCTAGTGCAACTGATACGACAATTACACCTTCTTCTGATAGTTCTTTTCTATCTTTTATAACAACGCTTCCTATATCTCCAATTCCAAGACCATCTACGTACACATCAGATGCCTCAAATTTTCCTGCAATACGAGCGCTGTCACTTGTTAAGGCTAGCACCTCACCATTTTCCATAATAAATGAATTTTCTAATGGAATATCGCATTCAGCAGCTGTTTGAGCATGAATAACTTGCATACGATATTCACCATGAATAGGCATAAAATACTTAGGTTTAATTAATCTAAACATTAATTTTTGTTCTTCTTTTGATCCATGTCCAGAAGTATGGACATTATTGACGCTAGATGTAATTACATTAGCACCTAGTTTTGACAATAAATCTATATTCTTATTAATTGATAATGTATTACCTGGAATAGCTGAACTTGCAAAAATTACCGTATCTGTCGGCATAATAGTTATCTTTTTATGCGTACCGTTAGCAATTCTACTAAGCGCAGCAAGCTCTTCACCTTGAGTCCCTGTACACAAAATAAGAAGTTTGTTTGGGTCTACTTGGTTTAAATATTTGCTATTAACAAATGTATCTTTTGGTGCTTTGATGTAACCTAACTCTGTACCTATTTTGATAGCTTTCTCCATTGAACGACCAAAAACAACAATCTTTCTTCCGTGCTCTATACATGCTTCAACTACTTGTTTTACACGATAAACGTTAGAAGCAAATGTAGCAAATATTACACGATGTTTTTCTTTACGAAGTATATTAGAAATTGTTTTCCCTACTTCTTTCTCACTTTGGGTAAACTCTCCTCGTTCTGAGTTAGTTGAGTCTGAAAGTAAACATAATACACCTTCATCCCCGATTGCTGCCATTTTATGCAAGTTTGTACCTTGTCCTACTGGAGTAAAGTCAAATTTGAAATCTCCTGTATGAACGATATTCCCTTGTGGAGTATTAACTATAACTCCGAAAGAATCTGGAATAGAGTGCGTTGTATTATGAAATGACACTTTTAAATATTTAAACTCTAAAATAGTATCTTCATCAATAACATTTAATTCTGCTCTTGCCAATAAATTATGTTCTTCTAATTTTGATCTTATTAATCCAATAGCAAGAGGTCCTCCATAAATAGGTAGACTCACTTTTCTTAGTAAAAACGGTAAGCCGCCTATATGATCTTCGTGACCATGAGTTATTACTAAAGCTTTTATTTTATCTATGTTTTTTTCAATATATGAGTAATCAGGAATTACATAATCGATTCCTAAAATATTATCTCCAGGAAACTTCACTCCCGCATCGATAATAATTATTTCATCACGATATTGAATAGCGTAAGTGTTTTTCCCTATTTCGCCTAGTCCACCAATAGCAGCTACACCTACTTCATTTTTTTTAATGATTTTATCCATTAACTTTCTCCACTTTAAAATCTTCCGCTTGTTTTTCAAATTCTAAATAAGCATCGCTTAATTCTTGAACAAGCTCTATGTTGTAATTTCTGTCATCCAAGTATTTTCTAACTGCAGGAACTCCATCAGCTTCTACAAATAATACTTGCGTATTCTCCCTTACTGGAATTTCTTTTGAATTTTCTTGGTAAAATACTTTAAATACTGGCATTAATTCTCTCCTATCATTTCTTTTAATATACTTAATGTATAATCTATTTCTTTTTTAGTTGTGTTTATGTTTATAAATGAAAATTGAATTATATTTCTTTCTGCTAAGTATGAGCTCTTATAATGAATAAATACATTATTTATCGCAAGTGAAGCCCCTATATTAAGCGAAGAAATACTTTCAGGAAGTTCTACCGTTATTATAACAGGTGATACTTCATTTTTCTTAATTTTCATAATCGGAAGGCCTAAAGCTTCTAACCCTTCTTTCATATAAGCATACTTACTTTGAACTTTTTCATATCTTTCATCAGTTTCAAATGCATCTAAAGCTGTGTTTAAAGCTTCCATTAAAATTGATGGTTGTGTAAATGGTATAGAAACCATCTTATTCGCATAATGCAAGTCTAAGTATAATGGTGTATTCTCCAATGGTACCAATTCACAATTCGATCCAACCACTGCAAGACCTGCAACAGAACAAAATGCTTTTCCTGATGAACATGCAACATAATCTACATTTCTATAACTGTACTTGATCGCTCCAACCGCTGATACAGCATCAACAGCTAAAACCTTATTATGTTTTTCTTTTACAATTTCTGTTATTTTATCTAAATCATTTAAAATTCCAACACTAGTTTCATTATGAACTAAATAGACAAAGTCATAATTGTCCTCAGATAACTTTCTATCTAATAATTCTAAATCAAAACTCTCTCCAAAACCTACGCTATAATCGTCTATATTTAGACCATGGCGCTTGCTTTCACGTATTAGTCTATTTCCAAACTCACCATTTGCAAGAACTAATCCATTACTAAGCCCACGTCCCTTTAACTGAGCCATAATAGCTTCATTAGCTAAAGTAGCTGAACCATGAAGTATAGTTGCACACTTAACATCAAGGATTCTTTCTAATTTGGCCAAAGTATCTTTTGTCAATGTAACAAACTCATTACTTCTATGTGAATACAGTTTTTTTGATAATTTACCAACCACATCATCCGATAAATCTACTGGACCAGGTAAAAAATTGATACGTTGAGCTGCTGCAAGTCTATTAATAATTTTATTTTCAGCAGTCAAATCTAAATACATCGGCATATATTCTGCATCTTTAGTACCTACATTTTCGTGGAACTGAACAAAACCTATATGTTTGTATAATTTTTCTTGTCTCACTGTTCCCGAAATAAAGACGATATCATAAGAGTTTTGAATAATATAATTAAATGTTCTTTGAATTAATTCTGTAAAGACCTTTGTTTTTCTATATTGATGTTTTATTGACAATAATCGAATCTCTACGGGTTTTCTATATTCCCCTTTGTAATATGTATCTATATTATTCAACTTATCATCTAAAGAAAATGGACGTGTATCAGATAGCGAAATCATTCCAATTACTTCATTCTCTTTTTTTGCTATTATATATATGTTTTTATCATGAAATTTATCTTTTAATTTTTTAGTTTCATTTTTTTCGTGCTGAGGAATTTCATCAACAAATGTTTCATAATTTAACTTGAAAATTTGTTCATATTCTTCTTGTGTATTTGCTATTTTATATATCATAATTTTTCCTCATTACTTTATTGGTTAAATTTTCCCTACACTATATCTTACCATATTTATGACTATTTTTCAATTAAGCGTGCTAGAAAACTTGATAATTATTGTCCAAACTGAATCCCACTTCATAGCTATTTGTTTTTGTGATGAAAAATAAGGACCACCCCTGAAAAGGGGTGGTTTTCTCTTTATTGATGAAAAAAGTACAGGAGGAGTATGGTATGCTAGACCAAGAAAAGATTGAAGATATATTAGTATTAGCTTCGACAGAGGTTGATAACTATTTTGGATATAAAAATGTAGAAAAACCACTAATAGAATTGGAGTATGATCCAGAAAATAATATTAATCCAAGACTAACACCACTAGTTTATAGTAGTTTTAGCATTAGAATAAGTGTAATAGACATAGAAAAAGAAGGAGCATTGACTTATTCGGTAAATTTAGGTGATTTTTACAATCTTCAAACACTAGTCCCGAATAAGGTATCACAAAGAATATCATCAGGAATAAATAAGGAAGATATCCAAAAATCGTTAGAAGTATTAGATGAATATTTGATTTGGCGAATGACAGATGCACAAAAGAAAGTATTTGGAATACCGCTAGATAAAGAAGTGTTAAAAGAAGATTAACATAAAAAATAACCTAGTAAGGAGAAGAAAAATGTTAACTCAAAAGCAGATTGAAAATATGTTAATAAAGGCCTCAGAAGAAAAGGGATTGCATTAGCCCAACGAAGTTGGAGTCCAACACTAAAAACATTTGCTCTACCTGACAAAAATGAAATGGGATGGGTAGGTACTATTAAGGAAATATGGGAGAAAAATAATAAAGCAAATAACAATAAATTATCAAAAGGAATGGTGAATGATAAATTAAGCAATGCTGAATATGATAGGATGGTAGTATTTCATTCAGGATTACATGGGAAGCCAATTATAGGTGCAAGTGTAATACATAACGCAAGTTATGAAGAGAAAAAAGACTTAGTACTAGCAATATTACCCTGGATTATGCCGGGTGGCTCATTAAGGTTAACAATGTTATCAGGTGGGGCTTTAGGATTATTAGATGGAGTGATTTCAGAAGATAAACCATCAGACATTATTAGAAAAATGGCAATAGGAAGTACTTTTGGATTCATAGGGCATCTAGGTTTTAATTTATTAAGTAAAGGAACTAAAGTAAAAAGTTTCCTAAAAGCAGGTAGAAATTCTGAAGATAAAGTACTAAAACAAAAGAAAGTAAATTCTCAAATAGTTTATGGAGAAAAAGAATTTCTGGAAGAAATGGCTAAATATCCTCGGGTAAAAATAGATAATAAAATAAAAGAATTAATAATAAATATGCCAAAGGATAAGAGGTGGGACCCAAGTGCATATATTCCAAATGTAGACTTATCAAAAAAAGTAGAAGATGGATTGATTAGTACTCCTAATGGTAATAGACCTTTACCTAAAAGATATTTATCAAAAAAAGAGATTGATGAACATCTTAAATTATTTGAAAATACTAGATTTATATCCTTTAATTAAAAAAGTTTGTAATAAAT
>ERZ773069.140-NODE-140-length-51157-cov-17.172655_pt1 | contig 51157 bp, 42 predicted proteins | sample MGYA00580619_ERZ773069 | MGnify/ENA primary metagenome ERZ773069 (study PRJEB29015, sample SAMEA2738007) | human oral metagenome | biome: human oral; feature: human-associated habitat; material: dental | place: China | collected 2108 ...
CCTTTAGAAGGCTTACTAACGCCCTTTTGAAGTCCAATTAAGCACCTTTTATTTTGCTGCTTTATAACTAATTGACTTACTGTTGGTTGCAAACCTGTTTCTTATATGTGTTTTTGCTATTATTTATTGATGTCTTATTCGAAATTATGTAATGTTTTTTCAAATCCTTATCTACATGTTTTCGAAGTCTTAAAATGAAAAGGTTTTCAATGAAAGTAGGTGATAATAGGGTGGATAGATTTCTTTGATATAGGTGAGTCTATAAGCTTTTTGATTGCTGTAAGGCTAATAGGGTAATTAGACAGATAAGCCTAATAAAAGTCAGAAATGTAGTTTTTCTTGTCAATTTAGGAATAACTCTTGCAGGTTTCAATATTTTCAATTTACTTTGTATGCAAAACAATAAACCTAAACTGTTGAAGACAATTCTCACAATAACAGGTTCAGATAGCACTGGTGGCTCTGGTGTGCAGGCTGATATCAGAACGATAGCAACCTTAGGCGGGTATGCTGTGTCGGCTGTAACGTCTGTTACGGTGCAGAATACCTTGGGTATTCAGGCTTTCTATGACCTTCCTGCGGAGATTGTTAGAGGACAGATTGAGGCGATTATCAATGATATGCAGCCTGACACGGTAAAGGTGGGAATGATTAGAACCATAGAGACCTTGGCTGTTGTGGTGGATGCACTGTTGAAGTATCGTCCTCACCATATTATATATGACCCAATTGTGACGGCAAGTAATGGTGACAGATTGATGACAGATGACGTGATAACACAGATACGTTGTCGTTTGCTGCCACTTTGTTCGCTTGTTATTCTGCGTGAAGGAGAGGCTGAAAGAATCTTTGATTGTTCTTCGTTGAAAGGAGAAGGACGTCGAACTGTACGCTCATTTGTGTTGGACGACCCTTTACAGCATGGTCTTGCCAATAGTTTTTCATCAGCACTTGCAGTCTATCTTAGCCAAGATGAGCCGATGGATGAAGCGTTACAACATGCTCGGGAGTATGTCAGAACGCTTGTAGCAAGGAAGAGTGATTTCAGTGGACGGAGTAGTCAGCTGTATAATGAATTCTTAGAAGCTGTTCAGTTGCATTATCATACGAATCGTGATGTTGCCTTTTATGCTGACTGTCTGAATGTTTCTCCACGTTATCTGTCGCAGGTGGCGCATAGAATATCTGGTAAATCTCCCAAATGTATCATTGATCATACACTGGCAGAGGCAGTTGCCTGTCAGCTTCGAACGACACAGAAGACCATTCAAGAGATTGCATATGAGCATGGCTTTGCCTCACAAGCTCAGTTCTCTAAGTTCTTTAAGAAGCAGATGGGACAGACTCCGAGTGAGTGGCGAAGGTCGTAGGGGGATCTCCCCCAGCCCCTCCAAAGGAGGGGAGAGCCTAACGGGATAAAGTAGGGGGCAACATGTAGGCTTTTAAAGCTCATAAATCCGTGTGTTGTTCTTACGCTTTTCTCATCGTTTTAAAAGGAATTTCTAATAGTAACTAACACATATAACATCTTCATGTACACTCATTCGTGAGTGAAACATGGTAGAAATCTAAAAATTAAAGTAATATGGCAAATAGACAAGAACTAAACCGCAACCTCGCTCAGATGTTAAAGGGCGGTGTAATCATGGACGTAACAACACCAGAGCAGGCGCGTATCGCTGAGGCTGCAGGTGCTTGTGCAGTAATGGCATTGGAACGTATCCCAGCTGATATTCGTGCTGCTGGTGGTGTTTCACGTATGAGTGACCCAAAGATGATTAAAGGAATTCAGGAGGCTGTGACGATTCCTGTGATGGCAAAGTGCCGTATTGGTCATATCGCTGAGGCTCAGATTCTGCAGGCAATTGAGATTGATTACATTGATGAAAGCGAAGTTCTATCTCCTGCTGATAATATCTATCATATTGACAAGACACAGTTTGAGGTACCATTCGTTTGTGGTGCACGTAATTTGAGCGAAGCATTGCGCCGTATTGCAGAGGGTGCAACAATGATTCGTACAAAGGGTGAGCCTGGTACAGGTGATGTTGTGCAGGCTGTTAGCCATATGCGTTTGATGCAGAGTCAGATTCGTGAACTCGTTAGTAAGCGTGAGGACGAACTCTTTGAGGCGGCTAAGCAGTTGCAGGCTCCATACGACCTCGTGAAGTATGTACATGAGAATGGTAAGCTTCCTGTAGTGAATTTCGCTGCGGGTGGTGTGGCAACTCCTGCTGATGCTGCGTTGATGATGCAGTTAGGTGCTGAGGGTGTGTTTGTTGGTTCTGGTATCTTCAAGAGTGGTGACCCAGCTAAGCGTGCTGCAGCTATCGTAAAGGCAGTTACAAACTATAATAACCCTAAGGAGTTGGCAGCGTTGTCAGAAGACTTGGGTGAGGCTATGGTTGGTATCAACGAGCATGAAATTGAAGTGCTCATGGCTGAGCGTGGACAATGAGAATTGCCGTTCTTGCCCTGCAGGGAGCGTTCTTAGAGCATGAAATGATGCTCCGTAAGCTGGGAGTTGATTGCTTTGAGGTGCGCCGATTGGAGGATTGGCAACAGGAGAAAGAGGGTTTGATAATCCCTGGTGGTGAGAGTACCACTCAAGGAAAGCTCCTTCGTGATCTTGGTTTGCTTGATCCTATCCGTGAAGCTATCGAAGCAGGATTGCCGGTCTTTGGTACTTGTGCGGGTTTGATACTCCTTGCTCGTGAGGTAGAGGGGAATAGTCCGTCTGCTCCAGTTCCTCCTCGATTGGGCACAATGCGTATGACTGCTGCTCGTAACGCCTATGGTCGTCAGTTGGGTAGTTTCCATACGGAGGCTCCTTTTAAGGGGATTGATGGCGATATCCCAATGACTTTCATCCGTGCACCTTATATAAAGGAGTCTGCTGATGAGGTAGAAATCCTTTCAGAGGTTGAGGGACATATCGTAGCTGCTCGCCAAGGAAACCAACTTGTTACTGCCTTTCATCCAGAATTGGATAGTGATATGCGTGTGCATGAATACTTCTTGGAAATGGTGAAGGGCAGATGATATCTTAAAGGAAAGTATAACTAAATAATGAATATAGGCTGTTACAGATGCTTATTGGCGTCTGTAGCAGCCTATATATGTTTTTGTTATCTTCTAAAGAATTAATATCGTAGCTCTTAACTAACAATAAGTTGCTCTCCGCTTGACTACATCTTGCAATGTGTTAAGTGCTCCGCACCATTGGTGCTTACCCTCCGCACAATAGGTGCTAAGCACCAGCACGAGATGTGTTGGATGTTAACAGTGTTGTTGGAGATGGTTGAATTGGGTTTTACTGGTCGTTATTTTTATAATAAGAAATGAATAAGAAGCTTGTTGGGAGTATGCTTATCAGTCTGTCTTGATAAGTTCTGTAAGCCAGTATTTACTGATAAAATGTTTGTAATACCAGACTTAAAGACATAAAAAAAGGACTACCGCTGTAGTCCAACCTTTGTTAACCTTAAATCTAATACTATGAAAAACACGTTGCAAAGATAAAGAGTATTTTTTATATTTGCAACTTTTCCAATGTCTTTTTTTAGTATATGATGTATTATTGATTTATATCAAGTAGTTTATATGACAAAATGATAGTTTAACCTTTAATTACCGATTTGGGTTAATGGTTTCTCCAGAGCCGCGATAGTTGACATTACCGATTCATTACTTGTTCGGCAATAGCGGATGTATTGTGCACAGGAATTATATAAAGAAAGTTGAATATAACCTGAAAGAAAGACTAAAGTCTGAAAGAAAAGTTGAAATATAGCTTATAAAAAAGCATTTTTATCCGTTAAAACTTTGTTATGTCATTTTTTAAGCCTACCTTTGCAAAAAATAAAAGGATTAAGACGTTTAAGGATATGGGATTCCGGCATTCAGTGTGAAGATGTTGGAATTCTGTCTTTTTTATGTCTATTGAAAAACGATTAATTTTTAAAACAAGATATTATGGCTTATATGTCACAGGAAGGTTACGATAAACTCGTAGCTGATTTGCAGTATTTAGAATCTGTTGAGCGTCCAAAGGCTTCAGCTGCAATTGCTGAGGCTGCCGATAAGGGCGACTTGAGTGAGAATTCGGAATATGATGCTGCTAAGGAGGCACAGCGTCATCTTGAAGCACGTATCGCTGAGATGAAGATGACCGTGGCACAGGCAAAGATTGTTGATGTGTCACGCTTGAGCACAGATGTTGTACAGATTATGTCTACCGTTGAGATGACAAATGTAAAGACTAATGCTAAGATGAAGTACACTATTGTCAGTGAGACGGAGGCTAACTTGAAGCAGAACAAGATTTCAATTAAGACCCCTATTGCACAGGGCTTATTGAATAAAAAGGTGGGCGACGAGGTTGAGATTACTATTCCTCGTGGTACTATCACACTGCGCATTGACAAGATTTCTATTGATGCATAACAACAAAACAAGGAGGTTTGTATGACTATATTCAGTAAGATTGCAGCGGGTGAGATACCCAGCTACAAGTGTGCAGAGAACGATCAGTTTTATGCTTTTCTCGACATTAATCCAGTAACAAAGGGACATACACTTGTCATTCCTCGTAAAGAGGTTGACTACATCTTTGATATGGAAGATGAGGAGCTTGCTGCTTTTGAGGTTTTTGCAAAGAAGGTTGCATGTGCTATAAAGACTGTCTTCCCATGTAAGAAGGTGGCTCAGGTCGTCTTAGGATTAGAGGTTAATCACGCACATATTCATCTCTTGCCAATGAACAGTGAGGCTGATGTTGATTTCAAGCATCACGTACAGGTTGAGGCTGAGGAGCAGAAGGAGATTGCTGCAAAGATTTTCAAGGCTTTCCAGGAATTGGATTAAGTGATAGCTGCTGACACAGAAAACGAATAGAACGGAGATATATCATAAGGAATATATCTCCGTTTTTGCTTATAAAGAATCGCTATGAAGGAAACGAAAGATGATAATTGGTCAGATTGGTTGATTAATGACAAGCTCCGCTGGGAAAGATTTGGCTTGTTTGGTTGGAAAGAGCGTACAAGCATGTGGACTGGGATAGTATTGGGTTGTCTTTTGTTTATTGCTATCCTTGTTGTAGCTTTCTTGATTCTTAAGATGGGTAACAAACTTTATAGCTACACCTTAATGCCTTTCAGTGAATTGCCTATTAATCATACGGTGTTTTGTATTATTTTGGATGCCATCCTAAGTTTAATAATCATTGTCTCAATGAAGCGTTGGAGAAGAGGGAATAATCGTGTGACTATGTTCTTCTTGCTCATGTTTTTCAATCCTGTCTTATGTTATTTCTTATTTGGTTTCGTTTCTTTTGCTATTCTGTACCCCAACTCTAATTATGGAAACAAAGAGATAATAACGCAGAGGGCTATATTCACTGGAAAAGTTTTTAGGGTGGCAAAGGGCGAAAGTATTGTCTATTATAACTTTTATCTTCCACGGATAAAGCGAGAGATAGTATTCACGAATGGTTTTTCTTATGATTGGAAATAAAATAGCCCTTGTACTATCTATTTACATAAAGGTTATTTTGGATTGTATGTAGCAGATAGTGTGGTGTATAAAGAAGACTCATTCTCATCAACAACACTTGTTGCAGAATGATCCATTTCCTATCAATGAACAGCGTCGCTGATGTTAATATCAAATATCATGTACAATTTGAGGGGGAAAAAGAGATTGCTGTAAAGATTTTCAAAGCTTAGTAAGAGTAGTATTAAATTATAAAAAATATTATTGAATGGAGATATATTATGACGTGTATATCACCGTTTGCCAGTTATACGAATGTTTATGAAGAATATACGGGATGATAGATGGACTGATTGGCTAATTGACGAAGAGCATCGTTGGGAAAATATAGATAGGGTCAAGCCGGCAAGGTGGATTCTTGGTATATTGTTTTTGTTACTGTTTTATCTGATAATAGGCTTAATCTTTGCAGGGCTTTCCATGTTAATTCTGCATGCCGTTGATCTCGAAACGATAGGAAGTAACACAATTCTGCCTTTTTCCTTTTTATATAGTGATGACAAGTATCTGTTTGCATGTATTGATCTTGTCCTTAGTCTTGCTACAGTGATATATAAGTGTAGGAAGGATAACACAGGGGAGAAAGTTCTTTTTTTCTTTATTTTTATGCTTATCTATTCTTTTCTTATACTATCAATGGTAGCTGTGACTACTCCTGTAATCTGCTATGTGAATCGAAATTTTGGTGAAAAAGAGGTAGTGCAAAGGGATGCTGTTGTAAAAGAGTATCTTGGTATATCAATGCGAAAGGGAACGAAATTGTTTTATCGTATAAAGATACTTGGGACAAATGAAGAATTTGTTTTTTGCACATCTGATGATATTGAATCCTCAAAGAATACTCCTGGCATAATTTATATGCATAAAGGATGGTTCGGAATGTATACTGTGGATAGTTTAAGAATTAGTTCTGACAATAGGTCAGAAGTCTTTGTTATCGATCAATATAAATATATGAAGTAGTTAGAAGGTAGCAGCAAGATTATATACGGTTGTGATTTTATGAAACAGGGATATACTGTCATTGCATATCCCTGTCTTGATATAAGGAAGCTTCGTTTAGCAAAGTAATCCCACTTTTACCCAATTTGCTACTCCCCTCCTTTGGAGGGGTTGGGGGAGGTTTTTATTTATACAAACTCGTCCCCCTTCTTTATCTGTACTTCATTCACATATTTCCTTACCAATGCAGAAGAATCTTCTTTCTTACAGATAAGTAATACATTGTCCTTTTCTGCAATGATATAGCCATCGAGTCCGTTGATGACACCTAATTTGCCTTTGGAAAGCTTTATAATATTATTAGCTGCATCTTCAAGGATAACATCTGAGTCAATGACAACATTATCTCCATCTCGCTTGCTTAGTGACTCATAAACACCATGCCACGTTCCAAGGTCTGCCCAACCAAAGTCGCACCTCATCACATAAACATTCTCCGACTTCTCTAAGATACCATAATCTAATGAAATGTTAGGATAGCGTGGGAAATTATCATGTATGAAAGCCTCTTCATCCTCTATCGTTGTTATCTTACTGCTCATTTCACCTTCACGCAAAACAGAAGGAAGGAAGCCATAGAGGCATTGACGAAGGTAATTGACGTTAGAGAGGAAGAGTCCTGTATTCCAACACCACTCCTTACTATCCATGAACATTTGTGCAAATTCTCGGTCTGGCTTTTCAGTAAAGGCTTGTACCTTATATATATCACCATTACCAGTGTAGACGCCCTTCTGTATATATCCGTATCCAGGTTCTGGTCGGGTAGGGCTAACTCCCATAGTCAGTATAGCATCATTCTTCTCAACGAACGATAACCCCTCTTTGATATTACGGAAGAAAGTATCATCATTAACAATGTTATGATCAGAAGGAGATATTATGATATTAGCTTTAGGGTCGAACATCATAATACGATGCACTGCCCATGCAACACTTGGTGCAGTGTTTCTGTGGATTGGTTCAGCCATGATATGATCAGCTGCCATTTCAGGCAACTGCTCTCTGACAAGGTCAAGATAATCGCAGCTGGTATTAATATAAATGTTCTCTTTTGGAAGAATATTTACAAAGCGGTCAAATGTTTGTTGAAGCTGAGTACGACCCACACCAAAGAAGTCTATAAATTGCTTTGGATACTTGTCTCTACTGCAGGGCCATAGTCTTCGTCCCTTGCCACCGGCAAGAATTACGCAATAGTTGTTCTGTTTCGTAGTCATTATCTATTTAAGCTAACCGAATTTGTTTCTCCAAAGATACCTTTTATAACTCATACCTCCAAATCTTTTATTGTAAAATACTACAAATATGCATTATTCAAAGTATTGTCATTAAATAATTCCTCAAAAATTTGCCAAATCCAGATTTTCTCTCTACCTTTGCACTCGTTGTTCAAACAACAGCCATGCCCAGATGGCGGAATAGGTAGACGCGCTGGTCTCAAACACCAGTGGGGCAACCCATCCCGGTTCGAGCCCGGGTCTGGGTACAAAGTAAAAAGCTAAGTATTTGATTACTCAATACTTAGCTTTTTCTTGTTTTATAAATGTTCCCAAATTGTTCCCAACCAACATTTATTAACCAGCTTCTTCAACACCCATCATCATGTTATAATGTTGTACATGCCCAGTAACTTCAAAAACTTGTTTGAACACTTTTAGATATCTTTCAGCTTGTTCTTGGTCTGGAATTACACTATAATCATCGGGAACACAATGAGAGCCATCATTTACCCAGCATAACAAAGAGCGACATATTTCTTTTTCTTGTAAGCTGGGAAATTTCTGCAGAATGTCATCATCATCATATTTCCCTAATACCTTAAAATAAGTTTCATAAACTCTTCGCATTGTATTTTGTAGTGTTATAATTGAAATCTTGTCCTTATTCCTTAGCTCATTCCACAAAAGCTCATAAGACCCTTGAATTGGATTTTCTTGCTCGAAGCATTGAATAGTTGTTCTATTATTATTCTTCCTTAAAATCCAAAACCATGTATCTTTATTCTTACCTGTCCTTCCATCAATAAATGAAACCTCTTTATGAAAATACACATTATGGGTTAATAATATCAACTGGAAGATATTACTTTCTCCTCTTTTTATCTTCTTGATTTCTTCCTTTATCAAGGAACTTACAACAAACAATATTGTACTATCTAAACTGGAAATAGGATCATCTATTACTACTATTCTATCGCTATTAGCTGTCTCTGGCGTTTTTCCCCCCTTAACTAACTGCATAAAATATAAAAAAGTAATGAAAGTAATTTCTCCTTCACTTAATGTACTATTAGCGATTTCACCATTTTCTCGTTTTATTTGATAGTAATGTTCTTCAACAGGAACTATCGAAAAACTTGTGAATCCATATGCTGCTAATGTCTTATTTATTTCATCAACGGATGCTTGAACGCTTGTAACATTCTTAGTACCTTCTTTGATTTGGTCGCTTAGTAAAGAATATTGAAGGCGCAAGTTATTTAAACCCTTATCAAGATTGGATATACCAGTTTCGCAGCCAGACTTTGCTCTCACAAAAGAATTGATTAAATCTTTTTCTTCCTGTATTATATAATTCCAGACATCATCTATTAGCAACTTTTTCTCCTTTGAAAAGTTACTAACAATATCATTATGTAATTTTATTTTCTCATTAGCTTGTGTTATTGCCTCATTAAACCATGAAATTAGGTTCTTAGAACTCTGCAAAGTCAAACTACGGCTTGGCTCCTTTAATTTGTTTTCAATAATTTCTTTATTACGTGAAAATACCTGAATTAATGAAGTTCTGTTAGCATCGAAGAGGTTTAAATCAAGCATTGTTGGTGATAATCTTCCTCTTTCAAGAATACTATCTAATTGATTAGAAATACTTTCTTTTAGTCCCAAATATGAGTTAGAGATTTCCTTTAATGTCCTTGAGTCCTGAGTAAAAGTTTCGTCAAAGAATGCTTCAATATCTTCACGAAAATGTTGATCAATCGTCTTTTTTTGACAGAAAGGGCAAACTTCAGAATCTTTTTCTAAAAGTAATCTACCATTATTTACCCAGTCGCTAATTCCTAAACGCTCAATTAGAGGAGCGATAGCAACATCAGCTTTACCTATGATTTTCTTTTCCCAAATCACATTCTCTTCTAATTCTTGTATGTTTTCTACCTCCATTAATAGCGGTATAGGTTGAATAAGAGAGGGCATTTCGCCAAATAATATTGCCGCACGAGAAACCAAATCATCATATTTAATACCAGCACCACTCCCTGCTTTTTCTGCAGAATGTATAACTTTTTGAGCAAAGTTTACTTTACTATTTAAGAAGCCTACGAACGCTTCCTTAAATAAAGAGTTATATTTGTTTTTTATGCGTGTCCAACAACTTTCATAAAATTGTTTTTTTACTTCTTCCAGTTCTTGTTTCTTCTTTTCCAGCACATTTCTTTTTTGTATCCCTTGCTGGTTAAGTTCGTGCTGCTTTTTCTTCTTTTGTTCTAATTCTTCTATTTGCTCTTTAGTTGCTTCCCCCAAAGTAAAAACTCCAGGGATATTATTCGTTCCAAAATTCTTTTCACGAAAAGCTTTATTATATACAAGGATATCATCCTTGTTATCTGATATCCAAACAACAGAGCTGTCTACATATTGATCTGGAGCAGCAATAACGTTAGATATGGTAGTTTTTCCACAACCATTTGCTCCGTAAATAAAATTGATTTTTTTGAGATGATCAATTTCTACACCTCTTCCATCAAAGGTTGCTACATTTTTTATAATAATCTTTTGTATCATTTTATATGTTTATTTGTTACAATACTTTCTATCTTTCTGACACAGAGAACCTATCATTGACAAAGGTCATTAGAATATTATTAATGATAGTCTGATAGGAATTAAGTTGAATTTAATAATGAAAAAAATATCAAATAATTCGACCAAATCTGTGGTTGCGAACTTTATTTTGGCTTTGTACAGGATTAGAGTCTACTTAATCTATTTTTATCAAATTATCTTTCATGTGTTTGTCATTTATTCTCAAGCTCAGATAGTGCTTTCATAACATCGTCAAAAAGAAATCCAATATCAATAGGGGCTTCTACACATTCAACATCTATATAAAAGCCATATTTATCTACAAACATCCAAAATCCTTCTTTGTCATGTTGACAAGTAGCAAAAAATAATTCGGCCATCCTTTTTCTACATTTAATGGCATCATCTACCATTTTTTTTATATGTTCTTGCATAAAGTTAAGCAAACTATTTTTTGGAAAATAGTAGGCTAGCACTAACATTTGCAGAAATAATTCTTTATATCTTGGAATAAAAGTATTATCATAATGATTCATTTGGCTATATAAAAAATGTAATTCCTCCTCTGTGTTCTTATAATGTGCAAAAAAGTCCTCATTTTTCCAAAACCAAGGCATACTTTTATTCACATCCTCTAAATGTTTAAACATTCGGGATGCTCTAATAATATCAATCGCATGTTTGCTTTTTTCTTTTTGTGAAAAGGATGCTAAAAATACTTGTCCTAACTCTTGTATATCTGTACCATAAAGTTTACTGAGTTCAGTAAACAACTCAGCATTGGGACTATCTGCCTCATACTCTTCTCGAGCTTTTTGTTGACACATAACAACTTTGGTCATTTCTGAGGAGAATGGAATTATTGCATTCTTTACACATTCTAACAAAGATGATTCGAGAAAATCGTCAGGTTCGCAATAATCAGCATTTGGCACAATCTTTACTCCCTCTAGTGCATACGACTGTGCTACTAATCTAGAACAAAAAGAACGTTTGGAGGTGTCTTGCTCTTTTGTATTTTTAAACTCTCTTACATGCCTAAACATGCTTGTGTGTACATACTGCTTGCCCATTTGATAGTGAGAAGCCCGTGTAATCCTATCCATTTTTATCGGTGATAAATCTTTTAGGCGCAACACAATAGCATGTTCTAACTCTTTAAAGGCATAGGAATATAAGTGAGTCATCTTTACATATAAACCATTAGCTTCCATTATATAAGCATCACCAAGGTATATGGCTGCATGCTCATACTTACATTTCATCATCTTCCTTAGCCTCTCTTCGTAAGTATTCATCAGTAGGATATCTCCAGGAAGAAGAACGGAAGGATTGAATATGTATTTAATCTCGTGTTCTTTTAATATCATTTTTTATAAAAACTATTGTTTAGGTGCAAAAGGTTAGGCATAAGTTGTATAATGAGTTACAAAATAGGTAGATGACTTAGAGATTTATCCTCTACATAACCCACTATGCTTGTATAGCACATAGCAACTTGTTGCAAAGGTAATGTTTTTATATAAAAAAAAGCAATAGAAATGCTAATTTTTTAATAATAGAGACAGAATTGTGCAAGGCTTGAGTATGGTTTATAAAAAAGAATTATCTTTGTCCCTCTGTTAACATATAAAGTATAATAATAAAATGATAGATAAAACGAAACTGATGCTTGTTCTGTTGGTAGTGATTGTGACGGTCATTACATGTATTCATCCAATCTATCCGAATGAGCAGACGCTGCAGCATATCGGTACTGTGCTGTTGCTGATACCGCTGACGATGGATGTCTTTAGAAAACAACTTCCAATGTCGGCATTTGTTGGTATCGTTGGTTTTACGTTGCTTCATGTTATTGGCGCGCGTTATATTTATTCTTACGTTCCTTATAAGGAGTGGGCAGTATCATTAGGTTTGGTTGATAAAGGTTTCTTTCATGACCCACGCAATCATTATGATCGGTTAGTACATTTCTCTTTTGGTGCTTTGTTGTTCCCTTACTTCGTCTATCTTTGTCGGAAATGGGTAAAACAGCAATCTTTTGTAGCTGTTGTGATGGCATGGATGATGATTCAAACGGGTAGTTTAATTTACGAACTGTTTGAATGGTTACTGACGATAGTTATGACAGCGGAGGAAGCTGACTATTATAATGGTCAGCAAGGTGATATGTGGGATGCACAGAAGGATATGGCTTTGGCACTGGTTGGCTCTACTGGAATGTTCTTAGTATATGCTGTTCGTAGCTTTATTAGAAGAGGTAAATAGGGCAAACAAAGATGTAAGGTTGCGTCGCTGCATAGGCTTGTGGGCATAAAATAAAAATATATTTTACGCTTTGAATTTATAAGAAGGCATTGCAGTGCAACTACAGATAATTATTACTTCGGAATTATTTTCACGACAAGAAGAATTTATTTTCATGAAAAGAAATATTTATGTTCATGAAGAAAAATAATTATTTTCGTGAAAATAATTTGAGAAGGGATAATTCTGATGATGAAAGAAGGGGGACAGTCTTTTGAATATTGATAGTTCTGAGAAGTTGAAAATAGGCTTAGGATGGTTTGAAATGAGGGTGATGTGTTTTGCTTAGTTTGGCTTGTGAGGGAATGTGAAAAGGTGCAAATTGTCACTTGTGGATAGCATTTAGATGTAATTTATGTGTATTTTCTTGGTAAATCAACCTTTTTTGCTTACCTTTACACCAAATTTGAATAACGAAGATTATGAGTTACAACTTATTAAAAGGTAAAAGAGGTATTGTTTTTGGAGCCCTCAACGAGATGTCAATCGCATGGAAAGTTGCTGAAAGAGCAGTTGAGGAAGGTGCAACAATCACTTTGTCAAATACTCCAATCGCAGTAAGAATGGGTACAGTAAATGCACTGTCAGAGAAGTTAAACTGCGAGGTTATTCCAGCTGATGCAACTAACGTTGAGGACTTGGAGAACGTATTCAAGCGCTCAATGGAGGTTTTGGGTGGTAAGATTGACTTCGTTCTGCACTCTATCGGTATGTCACCAAACGTGCGTAAACACCGTACATACGATGACTTGGACTATAAGATGCTTGATAGTACACTCGATATCTCAGCTGTTTCATTCCACAAGATGATTCAGAGTGCTAAGAAACTTGATGCTATCAACGACTATGGTTCAATCCTTGCACTCTCTTACGTAGCTGCTCAGCGTACCTTCTACGGTTACAATGATATGGCTGATGCTAAGGCATTGTTGGAGAGTATCGGTCGTAGCTTCGGTTATATTTATGGTCGTGAGAAGCACGTACGTATCAATACTATTTCTCAGTCGCCAACAATGACAACTGCTGGTTCAGGTGTGAAGGGTATGGATAAGCTCTTCGACTTTGCTGATCGTATGTCTCCATTGGGCAACGCAAGTGCTGATGAGTGTGCTGACTATTGTATCGTAATGTTCTCTGACCTCACTCGTAAGGTGACAATGCAGAACCTTTACCACGATGGTGGTTTCTCAAATGTAGGTATGAGTCTTCGCGCTATGGCTACATACGAGAAGGGTCTCGATGAGTATAAGGACGAGAACGGTAATATTATCTACGGATAAGGAAAGCCCCACCCCGACCCTCCCCGAAGGGGGAGGGAGGCAAATAGGGGAGGGGTAGGATAAAGGGGATTGTCTTTATAGATTTAATTCTCTACAGCTATCTAATGTAACTCCTCTTTATACGCTTGTTGAGGAAGGTTCTAAGAGAAATAATAAAAAACTCCAGTAAGTGAGAACTTGCTGGAGTTTTTGTATATTACAATGTTGTTAGTTTCTATACTTATAGTATATGAAAGTTCAAAGCTTTGAAGATTAAGCCTATAGTATAAATGATGATACCTATAAAGGATATCCATGCTAAAATATTAGTCATGGTTAATTTCTTAGATATCTCTGTTAATAGGCGGTTGTTTTCTTTTAGTAACTCAGTGATGGTATCTTCTTTTTCAGTTTCCATAATTGTTTGTTATTAATATAATCTTTGTGTGTAAGGTCATACGCTAATTTGTCTCCCTCCCCCTTCGGGGAGGGTCGGGGTGGGGCTTTATTTCCTTCCAAAGTCGGCAGGAATCTCACCCCACTGCTTTGTTTCCCACTTTATAATAGGTGTCGTTACCTTATGCGTTTGGAGCCAATGTTCCGCGCGAGCGATGACTTGATGGAGTTGTTCAGTTTCTGCATTGCGGGCAAGTGTGGTCTTACAACGTTTTTTATTCACCCATAAGATAGCATTATAAGAGTCGCTATAAATAACCTTATCCTTGATACCTTGCTTCTCCATCAGTGCCAAAGCATGAACAATAGCGAGGAACTCACCAATGTTGTTCGTTCCCATAACTGGACCAAAATGGAAGACTCTCGCCCCTGTTTGTAGGTCAACACATTGATACTCCATAGGTCCCGGGTTGCCTGAACAAGCAGCGTCAACAGCCCAAGCACCAGCCCCCCTCAATCCCCCCGAAAGGGGGGAAGCCCCAGTCTGCTGTGGTTGGATAGCTGACTGAGAGTTTGTTTGAGAACTCGTCTGTGTATTTAGCTGAGCACCACCAGCTTGATTCGTATTATGTGCGTCTATTGCCATTATGGTTTCTTTAATCTTCTTGATAACTTCTTCCCGATGGTTGAAGATTTCTTCATTAGTGAATCGGATGACAGTATAACCCCATTGCTCAAGGTCATGAGTCCGTTCTTCATCCTTTATAATCTGATTATCATTAAAATGATACTTACCATCAATTTCAACAATAAGTTTATACTTAAGGTTGATGAAGTCGGCAATATATTGTCCGATGATATGTTGTCTACGAAACTTGTGACCACTTTGTTTTCCTTTTAGGTATAACCAAAGTAGGTTTTCTGCTTGTGTAGAGTGCTGCCTGTTCTTTATAGCATTTGCTTTCAGCAGTTCATACTCTATCTCATCAGCCGTTTCGTAGATGTACATAGCCTAATGTTTTTTACTTTTATCCCACCTTACCCATTTTGCCTCCCTCCCCCTTCGGGTCGGGGTCGGGGTGGGGCTACATCCTCTCTGGCACCTCAATACCGAGCAATGCCATACCATTCTTGATGACCTTAGCCACATTCTTGGCAATCATCAGGCGGGTAATCTTCTCTGCTTCGGTATCAGCGTTGAGGATGCTGTAGTCATGATAGAACTGGTTGAACTCCTTAGTCAGCTCATAGCAGTAGTTTGCAATACCACTTGGGCTATAGTCGATACCAGCCTGTGCAACTGCAGCACCGAAGTCATTGAGCTTCTGGATGAGTGCAATCTCCTTGTCATTGAGCGGAGCATCGTCGTTAAGTGATGCTGGTAAGGTGATGTTCTGTGCCTCAGCCTTACGAAGGATACTGCGAATACGTGCGTAAGTGTACTGGATGAATGGTCCTGTATTACCATTAAAGTCGATAGACTCCTCTGGGTTGAAGAGCATATTCTTGCGCGCATCAACTTTAAGGATGAAGTACTTCAGCGCACCCATACCCACGATACGTGCAATCTCGTTCTTCTCTTCCTCTGTGATACCTTCCAACTTGTTCACCTTATCCTCGCTAAGACTCTTTGCGTTCTCAATCATTGATGCAACAAGGTCGTCTGCATCGACAACTGTTCCCTCACGACTCTTCATCTTACCGTTTGGCAATTCAACCATACCATAAGAGAAGTGTACAAGGTCTTTACCCCACTTGAAGCCTAAACGGTCCAAGAGGATAGAGAGAACTTGGAAGTGGTAGTTCTGCTCGTTACCAACGACATAAATCATCTTGTCGATAGGGAAGTCGTTGAAACGCATCTCTGCCGTACCAATATCTTGTGTCATATAAACCGATGTACCGTCCTTACGCAACAAGAGTTTCTGATCTAAGCCCTCGTCAGTGAGGTCAGCCCATACTGAGTTGTCTTCCTTGCGGATGAAGAGGCCCTTTGCAAGACCTTCTTCCACCTTCTTCTTACCAACAAGATAAGTGTTTGATTCGTAGTAAATCTTATCGAATCCAACGCCCATAGCCTTGTAAGTCTCGTCGAAACCAGCATATACCCAGTTGTTCATCTTCTCCCACAAAGCACGAATCTCTGGGTCGTTAGCTTCCCACTTCACGAGCATGTCGTGTGCCTCCTTAATCAGTGGAGCCTCGTGTTCAGCCTTTTCCTTTGCTTCATCGGCTGTCATACCCTCTTTCTCATACTGCTCCTGCAGTTGCTTGCACTCCTCTTTGTAGTGCTTGTCGAAGAGTACGTAGAAGTCACCAATCAAGTGGTCACCTTTCTTTCCTGCCTGCTCTGGTGTGATACCATTGCCCCATTTCTGCCAAGCCAGCATTGACTTACAGATGTGGATACCACGGTCATTCACGATATTTGTCTTTACTACCTTGTTGCCGTTAGCCTCCATAATCTGTGCTAACGACCAACCAAGTAGGTTGTTACGTACGTGACCAAGGTGAAGTGGCTTGTTGGTGTTAGGTGAAGAGTATTCAATCATCACCAATGGACTCTCGTCTGTCACTTGCTTCTCACCGAACTTCTCGTCAGCATTGATATTATTCAGCAGCCCTGTCCATGCAGCTTGCGCAATAACGAGGTTGAGGAAGCCCTTTACGACATTGAAGTCTGCCACAGCCTTGCAGTTCTTCTTCAGGTATTCACCTAAATCCTGTGCGGTATCTTCAGGCTTCTTGTGTGAAGTCTTCAGCAATGGGAAGGTGACGAGTGTGAGGTTACCCTCAAAGTCGCTGCGTGTCTTCTGCAGCTGAATCATCTTTTCAGGAACTTCTGTTCCATACAATTCCTTTACAGCTGCAAGTGCAGCAACGGTAATTTGCTCTTCTATCTTCATCTTTTGTTTCTTTTTATCTGTCTGCAAAGTTACGGAAAATCAGCCGAATAACGGCAGGAGGAGGGTGGTTAATTCATAATTCATAATTCATAATTCATAATTATGATTAGTTTTAACTCTCAATTTATAAACCATAATTCATAATTATGATTAGTTTTGATGCAAAATTTATATCTTGTTCTTTGTAATTTTATTATTTGTCAATTGTACTTGTGTTTGCCCTTTTATGCAGTCTAATAAACAATCTCGTGTAAGCTTGTTAGTAGTGTTTTGCGGTGGTGTTGATGCTCAGCACGAGTGGTGTTGTTGGTAAGCACCAATGGTGTTGAGCGCTAATCGCCATGCAATATATGATGGGGGAGATATCAACTTGTTGTTAAAAAGAGTCATACTGTCAAAAAGTAATTAATGGTTATTCGATGTAGGGGCTTACTTGCTTAAGGGTAATACGATCTAATAGAGAATGTATGATTTAAGTTTTATCGGCTACAATGCTCACTTTTAGTTGTAAAGTCTTGTATTTATGTGTGTTGAGTTCTGTTTAAAAGTAGTTTATTTCTTGTTTATTTGCAATATTTGCACTATCTTTGCAATTAGATTAACTATAAAAAAAATAGATCATATGCGTAAAAGTATTCAGAAGTGGACTTATGCCCTTGTAGCCAGTGTTTTTGCATTGGTAATGTGTTTTAGCCTTAGTGCTTGTGGTAGTGATGATGATAATGATGTAAATAATGGGGTAAGTCCTGTTCTTTACAGTGATTTTGGAGGTAGAATCGGTGTTAACTATCCATTGGGTATCTCGGGTAAAATGGTTGCTTTCTTTATTCCTAAGAGTCAGGCTGGACAGATTGTTGACTTAACAAAGACCGGTGATTGGGTTGCTGGTGGTTCTGCAGTTGGTGGTCTATACAGCTATGATGATCATCTTTTCCAGAAAGGAAGTTATGTTTATCTTCTAAAGACGGGTGCAAATGAGATAGAACTCCGTTATAAATATATTTGGAAAGAAGGTACAGCAACTCGTACAATAGAGGGAAGCTATAAGAACGTAAAGATGACAACGCATCAAGGTGCGATTGATTGGGCACATAGGCAGGGCTTGTATTAAACCCAAATCGGTTATTAGACCACAATGTGTATAATTCTTAACTATGGCATTTTTTCCTAACATCTTTTATTTTCTTATCGGCATCTTGTCTGTCTTTGTACCTTGACGTAGCCCGCTACGCCTGCGTTGCAAAGCCAAACAATCTGCTCGATAATAAAACAAAATATGTTTAGGCTCTAATGACCGATTTGGGTTAAAGTCAAATCAGCTTTTCAAAAGAAAACTGTAAAATGAGATTATACCAGAGTATCAGGTTCTACCAATGATATTTCTGGTATAATCTCATTTTATTTTTTTGTTTCCTCTACTGCGTTAAGGAGATGATAAGGGAGAAAAGATGAAAACGTGTGTCTTGTTTGTAGATTCCCTCTTGTTCAGACTATGCCTTTTCTGCATAATATCCACCCTTTTCTTTGATATAATCAATGAGTTCTGCGAAGATTTGATTTTGTCTTAATGTTGGCTCATTACCAGTAAGAATCAGCTGTTTGCGGGCTCTTGTGATGGCAACATTTAGTTTACGGTCGATGGGTTGACCGTCTTCGTAGAAGGTATTGGCGGTGAGGAAGTCGAGTTGATAACGACTTTGAATGGTGAAGGAGTAGAGGATGATGTCACGCTGGCTACCTTGATAGCGTTCCACAGTGTCAATACTGATTTCTTCCAATTCGGGAATACCGAGTTTCTCAATCTCCTTTCTGATCATTGCAATCTGATTGCGGTAAGGTACGATGACACCAACAGACTTCTGTGGGTCGAAGTTTTTGCCGAGTTGTCGGTATAAACGTCTAAGCAGGTCGGTAATGATACGTGCCTCCTCCGTGTTTACTTTCTCTGAAATATTCAGTTGTCGACACGGCTTTGAAGGGATGAAAATCATACGATGAGCCTTCAAAATATCATCCGTCTCGCCCTCACTCGTTTCGTTATAAGACAATGTCTGCTCCAACTGATGCGCTAATGGTACACATTCAAGTTGTTCGCGTGCGTAAAACTTACGATTAGCAAAGTCAGCAATGTCTGGATGCATGCGTCCTTGTTTGTGCAGTGTACCAATGAAATCAGTTCTCCCTGCTGCCCGCTCTGTAAGAATAAGGCGTTCGAAGAGAGAGTTAGCGCAAGAGAATAAATTGATGCGAAGAAGCTCCCCGTCGTCGATTTCTGTTTCAGCATCACTTTGTTGCACCACAGCAGGCAATTGTTTATGGTCGCCTATCAATATAAACCGGTCTATCGCGCGCCTTTCTGCATGTCGGACCGTAAGTAACCCAATAATATTTGGCTCTAAAATTTGACTTGCTTCATCAATGATAGCGAGGTCGAAATGTTTGATGTTAAAGAGAGCAGCATTGCTGTTCATTGTAGAGGTTGTGGCTACAACGATGCGCGCATCCGCTATGGTAGACTTTATGCTGTTGAGGGTTGCATTCTCATCTAACACTTCCTTCAACAAATGGTCACTATATTTCGGGTCGCAACTGAACTCATTACCAATGCGGATGTAGTCAAGTTCGTTCTCTGTCAGCATATTACAAATCTCGTCAACAGCACGATTTGTATAGGCAAGGAGGAGGATTGCCGTCTGGGTGTTGGGTGTTGAGTGTTGGGTGTTGATGGTTTCTGAAAGTTTGTTGTGCTTAGAATCTTCTGCTGAATAGGCTGAAGATGGTTGTGAATAGATGTTCCCTGCCAACTGTTCACGCACAAGGAATTGCAGGGCTTGTGAGGTCTTGCCTGTTCCTGGAGGACCGATAAGAAGGAAATAATCCTGTGCCTGCTTTGCTTTCAAGATGATTTCGTCATAATCGGGATGGTAGCTGCGGGATAAAGTCAGCGACTTATCGACGCGTGGCACACGCTGTCCCAAGAGCAACTGACGGCGTTCTTCGTTTGAAGTGATGAAAGTGTAAAGACTTCTGATAGCTGATGTGCCACCGATGTCACTACCTGCATGCTCAATAGCGAAGTAATCTCCGCTGATAAGGTTAGGATTCTGCTGTCCGTCATTGAGGTGTACAACAAGTCTGTCACCATGTATCTCCTGCAGTGAACCTTTGAAAAGGATACTCATTCTCACGTCAGGAGCCTCGTTCTTCTTGTACGCATAGAGGTAAATCATATCTCCTCTGCGAAAGTTAGGGAGGAAATCTTCGCCCTGTTGGGGTACAGCGAGTGTAATCGTATCATAGCCGTTGAACGAGCTGCTACGCTCTTTCTCTGTGATGGTCAGTCCTGTATAGATATTTCCAGTCTCTTTCTTCTCTGCAAGAGGCATGTTCCAAAGGTCGGCATTGCTGTTTCCTACACCTTCCTGTACACCCACCTTCGACACTAATTGTTCTTTGATAACAAAGGTCATCATACGTGTGAAATAAGCACGTTCGAGGTCGTTGAGCTGGTGAAGTGGCGCCAGTGTCTCAGTGAGTTGCGGTAAGAGGTATCTGTTGTAGAAGTTATCGTTTTGCTTCTCAAGGTTTAATGTCTGCGGTGTGAGCAATGGCAACATCCTATCAAAGCCATTATCAGCCATCCAGAACTCCGTTGCCACGGCTTGATTACGGAAGCGTATAGCTTCACGAATCAGCTTTTGCAGCGGCTCCACTTCGAGGAGTCCGTCGGGTAGGGGATATTTAGAATACAAGAGTTGGATGTGTGCATTCTTCGGACTGAGTTGGAAGTTATATTGCAAGATACCATAGTAGAGCAACACCTGCACGTAGTGTTTCTCAACATGGAGTGACCCATGCGGATTTTTGTATTTGCGTTCAATAAAAGTATTCTTGCCCGACTTCTGCTCAACAAGTAGTTTTAAATCGGTTGTCATTAAGTCGACACGACCCTGTATGCCCAATCGTTCGCATACAAATGAAGGCTCAAGAATCGCTTTCTCACGGTCGAAAGTTTGGAAGATTTCGTCAACAATCCCCTTGATATTCTCCACCTGTCGTTCTGCATCTTGTTTGAAAGATGCTGCATCAAAGTCGGGACAAGTCGCATAGTCCAAAGCCTTCTCTCTGAAGTTTGAACGGAAGGTATCTTTGATGTCGTATCCTGCTGGGTGATTGATGATATCATCGAGTGCAGAACCAGCGAAGTTACCTAATACAATGTGTTTATTGCTCAGGTGGGGAGTAAGTCTGTTGACGGTGAAAAGCAACGGATGGTGTCCGTAAGTTTCAAAACAATTTGCTATGGTAGAGATATCTATCAGATAGTCTGGCTCAACGACGATAAGGCGTGGTACTACTTTCTTTCGGGTGACAGTGCAGTCAAGAAGATTTAGCTGCATCCCTTCGCGTAGCATCGGACGTAAGTAGCTGAAATCAATGTAGTCTGGTGTGTTCATATAGTCCACTAACAAGAGTTCTTCGCTACTGTCTTGATTGGTTACAGCTACCTGAATAGTACTTTCGTCCCACTCTCTTACGATACAACGAATGTAACGATAATTCGTAATCTGGATGTTCTCAGTGATACGTCCGTGTGCAGGAATTTTCCCAACAAGGAACGATGGGATAGCCTCCTGCACAACAGCAGACACGAAGATAGCTAAGGCACGACAGTCGTAAGCCACATCTTCAGGGAGAATAGGAGCGTAAGAGTTACTGTGCCGACGCATTTTCTGAATCGCCACAATATCCTGTGGGGCGATGTTATGCTGCCTACAGAGCGACTCCACCTGCGAAGAAAGGTTGCCGAAACCATGTCGGGTATTCTTTAATCCTTCATGACAAGCAATGACGAGTGTCTCGTGCATGATGAGTGCCTGTGCTTCTGAAGGTGCCGAAAGGATGTCAGCGATACGTGAGAAAAGTTCGTGTGCCATAGGATAAAGTCTCCTCAGTCCTCTTGGTAAAGAGGTATTACATTTTTACAATGCGTGAGGACTAATTCGTTGGGTTATGTTTTGAGTGGGTGTTATTGCTTTTTCGTCAGTTGGTTGTGAGTTCTCTTTGTTACAGAAAGGCTATTAGTGTGAATTATTTTCATGAAGAGAAGAATTTATTTTCATGAAAATAAATATTTCTTTTCACGATGAAAAATATTTTTTTTCATGAAAATAATTCACCGAAGCGAAGCTTTTTAGCCCGCTTACTGTCCTCCTAAGCGTTCAAAGAAAGTGATAATTTCCTCCCAAGTCTTGAACTCTTCGCTACCGAAAAGTAGGCTTGTTCCGAGAAAGTCATCGTGTTCGGTGCTACTAATGAAGTAATCGCCATAGAGAAGCTGGGGCTGGTTGGTGAAGATGGTATGGTTCCACGCTGGTGCGCTGAAGGCTTCTTCAATCCATGCCTGCTGTTCGGTGAGCGCTGAAGGATTGTTTGTTGGTGCAGGACATACGAAGAAAACGTTGTAATTATCAAGTAAGAACTCGTAAGCTTTATTCAGACTCGATTTCGGTTTGCCGTATCCATCCGCGAGTGTGTTCTGATCAATGAGTACCGTACGACGCTCGCGCCCTTCCTGTCGGTCGTCAATCCACCGGATAACGGGCATGAGGTAATGGAAAACAGCTTTCTCGATGAGTCGGTGTTCACCATGAAAACGGATCGCCTGAGGGTAATGTTCGTTGAAAAGGTCGAAGGTGTGGACAACAGGGTCTGCATCACCAAAGAGTCCGAAGACGCGTTGCTGCTCTTCCTCTGTCACTTGTGAGAAACACTTTTCAGTTATCTCTTTGTATTCCTTTACCAATGCTTTGGTTACGATAACCTCTTGTACGCCATCTTGTCGTGGATTTTGGAACACCTGTTTGCCCATCATATTCGTCTCGCTGATGGTTGTTCCCATTTGAAAAGCAGGATTCACGCAGATACGGTCGACACCATAAAGCATCTCGGTGTACATACCTCCCATTGAAGTACCAATAATAAGGTCGGGCTTTTCGGTGTCAACAAGGTTGCGTAATAGTTCCATTGCCTCCTCAGGATGTATGGGGAGGTCGGGCGCAATGACTGTAGCTTCGGGCATATAGTCCCTCAGTATCTGTACCGTATGACTTGAACCGGCTGACATAAAGCCGTGAACGTAGATAATCTTCTTTCCTACCATAAGGTCAGGAAAGGTCTTTTTATATTGATTTTCCATTGTTGCTATTTAGGAGTTAAAGGAGTTGAAGGAGTGAAAGGGAGGGAGATAAATCTGGAGTTAAAGGAGTTAAAGGAGTGAAATGGAGTTAAGACAAATGTGTTGTGGGGTGCCTTTGTGTTGATTTTCCATATTAAAAGCAACTCCAAATTTCCTTCCAGAGAATTTCTTTAAGTCTCTATGAAAGAGTGAATAACTGCGATAATAGTGTGAGAATAGCATCCCTCTTTTTCTCTCTTTGCCTCCCCTCCTTTCGGAGGGGTCGGGGGAGGCTTTTTTTTCAAGCCCTTTTAAACGCGTATGTATGAGATAATAGTGTGATAACTATACCCCCTCTTTTTCCCTCTTTGCCTCCCCTCCTTTCGGAGGGGTCGGGGGAGGCTTTTATATCAGTGGCAAACTGATTCCATTTATCTTCTGATAGATATCGAGTGCATAGATATCTGTCATTCCACTGATGAAGTCGAGGACTGCCATGATACGTGTTTCAAGGCAAGGACTTTGGATGTCATATTGGCTTGAAAAGCGTCGGATGAGTTGTTGACTGTGGAAGTGTTCTGGCTCAACGGCAGCACCGATGAGTGCTTCCATCAGTGTTTCCATAATCTTATAGCCTGATAACTCAACGTCGAGGACTGCTTTACTGCGGTAAATCCTATCCACTGAGACCTCTGTACAGTGTTTGTAAGCCTGTCGGGGAAGCTCGGAAATATGCTTGATGAGCGACCCTTCGAAGGTTCCATTGAGTATCTCCTCTTCGTGTTCAACAAAGACATTGACACATTCAGCCTCCAATAGTCCTACAGCACAGGCACGGAAGTAAACGACTTGTTCGTTTTGATCGGTCACACCCTCGTCTTCTATGCGCTTTCGAATACTCTTTCTGGTTTCTTCATCGAAGAAGCCAAGGAGCAAATCGGCTGTCTCCTCAAATGAGAGAAGCTTGAGTTTGTGGGAGTCTTCGATATCCATAATCTCGTAACAGATATCGTCTGCAGCCTCCATAAGATAGGTCAACGGATGGCGAACATAACAGATACCATCCTCAGAGCTATCCTTTTGAATGATACCTAATTCGTCAGCAATCTTCTTATAAGTATCTTCCTCAGTCGCAAAGAAGCCAAACTTGCCGTGTTTGCTGGCGTATGTAGAACTGAAAGGATACTTTACGATACTCGCAAGGGTACTATAAGTCATCACGAAACCACCTTCTCTTCGACCTAAGAAACGATGGGTTAGCAGGCGAAAGGCGTTGGCATTGCCCTCAAAATGAGTAATATCTTCCCAGAAATGAGGGCTAACTTTGTCTTTTAAGCAGGCTCCCGGTCCTTCTGTAAAGAAGGCTTGAATAGCCTTTTCACCACTATGACCGAACGGAGGGTTACCCATGTCGTGTGCATAACAAGCTGTTTGTACGATGGTTCCAATCTCTTCAAAGAGCGTACCACGCAACTCTGGGTGCATTTCGATGAGTCTTCTTGCAACGTCATCACCCAAGGATTTACCCAAGGAAGCTACTTCTAAGGAGTGAGTTAGGCGGTTGTGTACAAAGACACTACCCGGAAGGGGGAAGACTTGAGTTTTGTTCTGCAGTCGTCGGAACGGTGCAGAATAAATCAATCGGTCGCTGTCACGCTTGAATTCAGAGCGATCATCGTGTCGAAGTGCGTGACGTTCTTCTTGTCCGAGACGCTTATTGGATATGAGTTGTTGCCAGTTCATTGGGGGAGTTGTTGGGTGATAGGTGTTGAATATTGGGTGTTGATGATTTCTGTTTATTACTTGTTGGGTGCTGAATATTGGGTGATGGGTGTTGAATATTGGGTGATGGGTGTTGAATATTGGGTGTTGATGAATTCTGTTTATGATTTATTGGGGGCTTGAAAGCTACACACAAAAGTAATTAAAATTGGCTAAAAACAAGTTTTTTACTTCATAAAATGTATGAATGTGGCTTTAAATGCTTAATTTTGTACCTTATTATATGGCAATGATACAGATAAAAGTAATTAATAAAGGGCATCAGCAGCTTCCTGCTTATGCTACTTCACAGAGTGCGGGGATGGACCTTCGCGCTAATATCGATGCACCTATCGTACTGCAACCCATGGAGAGAAGACTTATTCCAACAGGTCTTCATATCGCACTTCCAGTGGGGTTTGAAGCACAGGTGCGCCCTCGTAGCGGTCTTGCTTTGAAGCATGGACTTACTGTTCTCAACTCTCCCGGTACGATTGATGCCGACTATCGTGGTGAAATTATGGTACTACTCATTAACTTCTCAGATGAACCTTTTACCATCAATGATGGTGAACGCATTGCGCAGATGGTCATTGCACGTCACGAACAAGCAGAGTTCGTTGAGGTAGAAGAACTCGATGAGACCGAACGTGGTGAAGGCGGATATGGCCATACGGGCGTGAAGTAAAGACAAAGAAAGAAACGATAAATGTTCAATAACGTTATATTGAAAGTCACAAAGATGCGTCGCACCCTCCTTGCTCTTGCTTTGTTGGGTAGCTCTTTGGCGATACATGCTGACCGAGAGGATAGCCTTCAAAGCTATAACTACTTCTTCCTTGAGGCAATACGACAGCAGGAAATGGGCAACCTTACGGCTGCTTTCGACCTTCTGCGCCATGCACGCGACCTAAATCCACAAGCTCCAGAGGTTTATTATCAGTTAGCTGCTTTTTATGTGGATATGAAGAAGGATGCTGTGGCACGTGAATACTTCGAGAGGGCAGCAAGTCTTGATCCCGAAAACTCAGCTTATCAAGAGAAATTAGGAAAGCTTTATGTGTCACAGAAAGACTATCCTAATGCCATCAATGCCTTTGAGCGGCTTTATGAATCCAATAAGACACGCTCAGATGTACTACAAATTCTATATCAGCTCTATGGTTCTCAGAATGAATACAAGATGATGATTAAATGCTTGGAACGTCTGGAAACACTGGAAGGAACCAATGAGCAGATTTCACTTAGTAAGATGCAAATCTACGAACAGATGGGAGAAAAGCGCAAGGAGTATGACGAATTGAAGTCACTTGTTGATAGTCATCCGCTCGATCTCAACTATCGTGTGATGTTCGGAAACTGGCTTTTGCAGAATGGAAAGAAGAAGGAAGCCCTTCAAAAGTACCGTGATGTACTGAAAGAAGACCCTGATAACTCGCTTGCCAAGCTTTCCATGATGGATTATTATAATAATATTGGAGACAAGGCAACCGTAAAAACAATCCTACAGGAACTGTTGCAATCGCCAAAAACAGAAAAGGAAGCGAAGTTAGAGTTACTCCGTCAGGTCATTACAAGCAGTCAGAAAGATAATACTCCAGATAGTACTGAGGTGATGAGGCTCTTCTCTGTAGCCTTAGCTGTTCCTCAAGAAGATGCCGATATCTATATGCTTAAAGCCGCATATATGACACTTCGCAAGCAACCAAAGGCTGCTATCAATCGCGTTTATGAGCAAGCTCTTGAGGTAGAACCCGATAATTCGCGTGCAAGAATAGCATTGATACAGAATATTTGGGATACACAAGACTACGATAAGGTCATCGCTATTTGCCGACCAGCCATAGAATACAACCCAGATGAGATGGCATTCTATTATTTCCAAGGTATGGCTCAGTTCCACAAGCACGACGGTGACGCGGCACTGGAGACCTTCCGCAAGGGAGTTGGGCAGATAAAGCAAGACAGTGACCCAGCTATTGTGTCAGACTTCTACGGTATCATGGGTGATATCCTGCATGAGAAAGGACTCAATAAAGAAGCTTTTCAAGCCTATGACAGCTGTTTACAGTGGAAAGCAGACAATGTGGCTGCGTTGAATAACTATGCCTATTACCTCAGTGAGGCGAACGAAAACCTCACAAAGGCAGAGCAGATGAGCTATAAGACGATAAAGGCTGAGCCAAATAATAGTACTTATCTTGACACCTACGCATGGATTCTTTTCCTGCAAAAGCGCTACGAAGAGGCAAAGATATATATCGAACAAGCAATTCGTAACGACTCTACACTGAGCAGCGTAGTCAAGGAACACGCTGGTGATATCTATGCACAGACAGGCGATATAGAGAAAGCTCTTGAGTTCTGGAGGAAGGCTCTCGAAGGAAATAAGGAGAATGCGACATTGAGAAAGAAGATAGAACTAAAGAAATACATAGCAGAATGAAGACAACAAAGATATTACTTGTAAGCATGACTGCCCTGCTGTTGGCATCATGTGGTACAAAGAAAGCTGTGATTCAACAGAAACCTGTGCAGGATAACAAGGTTGCACAGCAGACAGCACCTGCTACAAAGGATAGCAAGATGCAGAGTGTTGTTGTCATGCAGCGTGTTGCAGACAATGCACTTTACCAAAAGAACCTTGTTTCAAATCTTACTTTTACGCTCAACGATGGGCATAAAGATATTACCGTACCAGGTATTCTGCGTATGCGTAAAGATGAGGTTATCCGTCTACAGTTGCTGATTCCAATTCTTCGTAGTGAGGTGGGACGTATCGAGTTTGCAAAGGATTATGTCCTCTTCATCGATCGCATCCATAAGCAGTATGTAAAAGCAAGCTACGATGAGGTAGGATTCTTGCGCGATAATGGAATCAACTTCTATTCACTCCAGTCGCTTTTCTGGAATCAAGTGTTCATCCCTCGTCAGCAAAAGGTGAGCGAGGCAGATCTCTCACAGTTTGCTGTTGATGAAAGTAAAGCACAGACAGAGGGTTCTACTCTGATAAGTCTTAAAGACGGAAAGATGGATTATAAGTGGTCAGTTAATCCTAAGAGCAATCAGATTGTCCTAACAACTGTTACTTATAATAGCAATACACATGGTGCTTCAAAGCTCTCATGGAGTTATGATGACTTTAAAGCGTTTGGCTCAAAGCTCTTCCCTGCAAGTCAGATGTTGACAATCAATACACCGAAGTTTGGACAGAAGCCAGCAAAGACACTTAAGGCAAGCTTTGATCTTGAGAGCTTCAGCGATGCCAGCGATTGGGAAGTTTTTACCACACCATCTGATAAGTATACAAAAGTAAGCGTAGAGGATATCCTCGGCAAACTAATGAACTTTTAAATGAAACGTCTTTCTTTATTATTCATATTGTCAATCATGTGTATGCTGAGTGTTTCTGCGCAGCATTCACGTAAGCATAGAAAACAGCAAAAAACAGCTGTGGCTCAAACCGTTGAACCCCAAACTACCGTAAAAGGTAAGGGTAAGAAAGTTGTAAATGCGATTAATAGTAACCACGCTGTAGCACCTGCTACTCCTGTAAAAGGGCAGAAGCCAATAGTTGAGAAATTGCAAACGCAACCCCAACCGAAGGGCAAACAGCAGCAGGGTAAGTTACAACAGCAGCAACAACTTAAGGGACAACAACCTCAAGTGAAGGGACAACAGACTCAACTTAAGGGTCAAGCTGCTCAAGTGAAGGGTCAGCAAGTTGTCCGTGGTAAGGGTGCTGTACGCAATGCTCATGTTGGTAAGAAAGGAGCAAAGGGTCCTGCATACGTGACGACAGAGGAAATCAAAGGCTTGCAACAGCAAAACCTGAAGTTGCAAAAAGAGATTTCAGAGCACGAAGAGGAAATGAAAGTAAAGCAGAAGGACGTTGACGACCGTCTGCAGAAGATTGTACGTCTTGATACTGAAATTGGTCAGCACCAAAGAACGATTGATACAATCGCCACAGATATCAAGGGATTAGATTCGAATATCGGTATTCTGAAAGGTCAGTTAGCTTCTCTTGAGTCACAGTTGGGCGAGCGTCGTGCTCGTTTCATCCGTTCTATGCGTTACATGGCACGTCATCGTAGTATTCAAGACAAGCTGATGTTCGTCTTCTCTGCAAAGAACTTGACGCAGATGTATCGTCGTCTTCGTTTCGTACGTGAGTATGCTGCCTACCAGCGTGCGCAGGGTGAACAGCTCAAGGCTAAGCAGATGCAGGTAGATGAGAAGCATACGCAGCTGAAACAGGTGCGTGTCAATAAGAGTAATCTTCTCTATAAAGACCGTCAGGTACATGCTCAGATGGAGCGTAAGCGTGTTGAACAGCAGACGGTTGTAAACTCTCTGCAGAACGACCAGAAGGTATTGCAGGGTGTTATCGCACAGCGTCGTCAACAGCAACAGGCTCTGAATGCGCAGATTGACCGACTTATTCAGATTGAAGTACAGAAGGCGCGCGAACGTGCTATTGCAGAAGCAAAGGCGCAGGCTGCCGCTCGTGCTGCAGCTGCTAAGAAGCGTGCAGAAGAATTGGCACGTAAGAAAGCCGCTGCAGAGGCTGCCGCTCGAGAGAATGCGCGCCGTATTGCAGAGGCGAAAGAGCGTGAAGCAAAGGCAAAGGCTGCCGCTCGTGCTGCTGCTGAGGCTGCCGAGAAGGCTCGTCAGGAAGCCGCTGCTCGTGCTGCTGCAGCCAGAGCTGCTGCAGAAAAGGCACGTCAAGAGGCTTTGCAGAAGGAGCGTGCTGCTGCTCGTGAGCGTGCTATTCGTAAGGCTGAAGAGCAGGAAGCTGCTGCTAAGGCTGCACAAGAAAAGGCTGAGGCTCGTGCTGCTGCTGAGAAGGCTCGTGCCGACCAGATGGCGCGTGAGGCTGAAGCAAATCGTGTGGCTGCTGAACGCAAGGCTGATGCCGACCGTGAACGTGCTGCTCGTGAGGCTGAAGCTGCAAGAGCTTCTGCTGCTGAAAACAATGATATGCTCAGTTCTGCCGATCGTGCGATAACAGGTAACTTTGCCAATAACCGTGGTAGATTGCCAATGCCATTGTCGGGTCAGATAGTTAGCCACTTTGGTCAATACAATGTGGCTGGTATGTCAAATATTCGCTTGAACAATGATGGTATCAATATCAAGGGTGCTCCTGGCAGTGCTGTTCGTAGTGTCTTTATGGGCGAGGTGAGCGGTGTCTTCATGGCAGGCGGTATGAGTGTCGTGATGATTCGTCATGGTATTTACATCACTGTTTATGCTAATTTGGGTTCTGTCGGTGTCAGCAAGGGACAGAAGGTTGGTACGGGTCAGACCATCGGAACCGTTGGTAAGACGGGTATTCTTCAGTTCCAGTTGCGTAAGGAGACAGCTAAACTGAATCCAGAGCAGTGGTTGCGCTAATAAGCATCCTCTCTTATATATTAATAATGTGGGCTTATTGAGATGAAAGTGACGATAATTCGCTTCGTGTTTTAGCGTCTTTCCAAGTTTAATAAGTACGTTATAACTAAATTATCTTCATGAGAAGGAATATTTCTTTTCATGAAGATAATTCTTTTTTATCATGAAGAAAAAATCTTTTTATCATGAAGAAAAACCTTCTTAGATAGCTGTCAGGTAAATCTTTTCCTTCTATTTGTTAGCTATTTGCCTCTTATTCCTCTTGTTATAATGGGTTTAATGCCCCTTTCTTATCATCTTTAGTTGATGTGTTGATGCTTCGCACATGTCGTGCTAAGGCTTCGCACATATCGTGCGGATGGTAAACACCAATGGTGCGGAGCGCTAAACAGATTGAAATATGTTATGTAAATGGACTCAACTAATTGATGAAAATTGCATAGAAGATATTATTGTGGATTCTTATTGTCGACTTTTAGCTTTCTAATAGGTACTCATGTAGAATTTGTTTTGTTCTATAAAAGAAAATAATTGTTCTGTTCTTCTTTGTTTGGTAGAGGAAAAGCAAAAGGGTAAAATTGCAATTTAATATCTAATTTATTTTTTGCTTTGCGGATAAATGTTTATATTTGCAGAAAATAAAGTACAATCAGCTATTTGAATAAAAGACTTTCAGGCTTTTTTATATGTGCTGATTGGTCGAAGATAAATTAGGAAACAATGCAGACAATCGGACATCTCTCTGTTCTTATTCACGAACAAGCAAAAAAATACGGAGCAAAACCAGCTATCACTTTCCGTAACTTTGGCAGTCTGGACTGGAAGACAGTGTCATGGAACCAGTTCTCAATGCGTGTAAAGGAAGTGTCAAATGCGCTCTTGAACCTCGGAATGAAGCCACAAGAGACTATTGCTGTGTTTTCACAAAACTGTATCCATCATCTCTATACAGATTATGGTGCATACGGAGTACGCGTGATTAGCATTCCGTTCTATGCAACAAGTTCTGAACAACAGATACAGTATATGATTCAAGATGCCAATGTAAAGTTTCTTTTCGTTGGCGAACAGGAGCAATATGACAAGGCGCGTCGTATTCAATCCCTTTGCCCTACGTTGGAACGTATAATTGTCTTTGACTCAAGTGTACGCCTTAGTCAGCATGATCCAAACTCTATCTATTTCGCAGACTTCTTAAAGTTAGGTGAAGGTTTCCCACGTGAAGCAGAGGTAGAAGAGCGTTGGGCGCAGGCTAACTATGATGATATTTGTAATATTCTTTACACAAGTGGTACTACAGGTGAGAGCAAGGGAGTTATCTTGACTTATAAGATGTATCAGGCTGCTATGGATGCCAATAGGAAGAGTGTGCCTGTAAATGAAAAAGACCGTGTTATCAACTTCCTGCCGTTTAGTCATGTCTTCGAGCGTGGTTGGGCTTGTTTGTCTCTCGCTGCGGGTGCTGAATTGATTGTTAACACTTATCCAAAGGAGATTCAGCAGAGTATGCGTGAAACGCATCCAACAAGTATGGCTTCCGTACCTCGTTTCTGGGAGAAAGTCTATGTGGCTGTAAAGGAGCGCATGGATAAGTCAAGCATCGTTCAGCGTAAGCTTTTCTATCATGCTTTGAATGTTGGAAGAAAGCGTAATATACAGTATCTTGCACGTGGAAAGCGTGTTCCTTTGACGTTGGAGATGGAGTATAAGTTTATTAATAAGACTGTTTTGAGTCTTGTTCGCAAACAGTTAGGCTTGGAAAATCCACATCTCTTCCCAACAGCTGGAGCCTATGTTTCTCCAGAGGTAGAGGAGTTTGTACATAGCATCGGTATTACCATGATTGTTGGTTATGGCTTGACTGAGAGCTTGGCAACTGTTACCTGCGACCATGTAGGACAGCCTTATACCGTTGGTTCTGTGGGTAGACCGCTTGAGGGTATTGATATAAAGATTAGCGATGAGGGTGAAGTAATGCTGAAAGGTCCAACGATTATGCCAGGTTACTTCCGTCGTGATACTACTAATGCAGAGGCATTTGATAAGGATGGTTACTTCCATACTGGTGATGCTGGTTATATGAAGGACGGTGAGTTATTCTTAAAAGAGCGTATCAAGGACCTCTTCAAGACTTCTAATGGTAAGTATATTGCACCACAGATGGTGGAGGCGATGCTGTTAGTAGATAAGTTTATCGAACAGGTTTCAGTGATTGCTGACCAGCGTAAGTTTGTTTCTGCTCTGATTGTTCCAGAGTATTCTGTATTGGAAGAGTGGGCAAGAGAGAATCACATAGAGTTCAAAGATCGTGAGGAATTATGCCAAGATAAGCGTGTAAACGAGATGATGCGTGAGCGTATCGAAACCTTACAGCAGCGTTTGGCATCATACGAGAAGATTAAACGTTTCACCCTTCTCGCTCACCATTTCTCAATGGAAAACGGAGAGTTAACGAATACGTTGAAGCTAAAGCGTTCGGTTGTAAACCGCCGCTATCATGATGTGATAGAAAAGATGTACGAGGAGTAGGGAAGTAAATTAGTTGATGGGTAGACGAGTTGATGAGTTGACAGGTTAGTTGTTAAGATAAATTGGGCTGGTTTTTAGGATCTTCACTGGATCCGCCAGTCTTATTACTTCTGTCAGTTTTACTCGTTCTATCAACGTTCATAATCCCATTCCAACGATAAAAGAATAAAGATGATAACAGCAGATCAGCTAAAGGATATCCAAGAACGCACTGAAGCGTTGCACCGTTATCTTGATATTGACAAGAAACGAATAGAGTTTGAGGAGGAACAACTCCGTACACAAGCCCCAGACTTTTGGGATGACCCAGCTCGTGCGCAGGAGCAGATGAAGAAGGTTAAGGATATCGAGAAATGGGTTAAAGACTATGATAAGGCACGTGCGTTGGCTGATGAAGTACAGTTGGCGTTCGATTTCTATAAAGATGAACTTGTCACTGAGGAGGAAGTTGATACCGCATACACTAAGGTTCTTAAGGTAATCGAAGGATTAGAACTTAAGAATATGCTACGTCAGGAGGAGGATCCGATGGAGTGTGTGATGAAGATTAACTCTGGTGCGGGCGGTACGGAGAGTCAAGACTGGGCTTCTATGCTGATGCGTATGTATATGCGTTGGGGTGAAGCACAGGGATATAGAGTTACTATCTCTGATATACAGGAAGGCGATGAGGCAGGTATTAAGAGTGTGACGATGAAGTTCGAGGGTGGAGAATATGCTTATGGCTACTTGAAGAGTGAGAATGGTGTGCACCGTTTAGTACGTGTTAGTCCGTTCAATGCCCAAGGTAAGCGTATGACAAGTTTTGCCAGCGTCTTTGTTACGCCATTGGTTGATGATACGATAGAGGTCTATGTTGACCCTGCTCGCGTTAGTTGGGATACCTTCCGTTCGAGTGGTGCGGGTGGACAGAACGTCAACAAGGTGGAATCGGGTGTACGTTTGCGCTATCAATATGAAGACCCTGACACTGGAGAACAGGAGGAAATCCTCATTGAGAATACGGAAACTCGCGACCAACCAAAGAACCGTGCTAAGGCTATGCAGCTCTTGAAGTCACAGTTGTATGACCGTGCAATGAAGAAACGCATGGAAGAACAGGCTAAGATTGAGGCTGGTAAGAAGAAGATTGAGTGGGGAAGTCAGATTCGAAGTTACGTCTTTGATGACCGTCGTGTGAAGGATCACCGCACTAATTATCAGACTTCTGATGTGGATGGTGTGATGGATGGTAAGATTGATGACTTCATCAAAGCTTATCTGATGGAGTTTCCAACGGAGGAATAGAAAGTTCCTTCTGTCTTCTCTGAGGGGAAGAAAGTGCCTAAGGAAAAGTGGATTGGGTATAGATTATCGAAAGAAAAAACTGCGATTATCCCACTGTAATCCAATATTTCTCCTCCTTTTGCGGAACTTAGGGAGGTTTATTCCCTTATTAATAATGATATACAACCTTTTAAAATAATATAACTATGAGTGAAAGAAGTAAAGTAAATCGTAAGGAAAGAGAACTTAAACAAGAAAAGCAGGCTAATCGTGTCGTTGCTTGGTTGGCTGTGATTTTAGTCGCTTTGGGCGTTCTTACAATCATTATAGCATCAAATAGCTAATAGTAAACAGGACATAAATGATACGCGACTGTTATCTCTTAGATCGTGACAGTCGCTTATTGTATTAACAATAGGGGTCTCATGAGTGGATTAGAGATTGAAAGAAAGTTCTTAGTTCATAAGAATATGGACTGGAAAAAGCATGCAAGTAGTTGTAGTCACATACAACAAGGATATTTTGCAGCTGTCAATACTGTTCGTGTTCGTATCAGGGACGATAAGGGATATCTGACAATCAAAGGTCCATCACGTACAGGTGGGCTATCACGTTATGAGTTTGAAAAAGAGATTACACTGGAAGAAGCACAGCAATTAATGCTTTTATGCGAGCCAGGTGTGATTGATAAGCATCGCTATCTTGTACCTTTTGAAGGTCATACCTTTGAGATAGATGAGTTTCATGGTGATAATGATGGACTCGTCTTGGCTGAAGTGGAGTTAGGAAGTGAGGATGAATCGTTTGATAAGCCAGACTTTATTGGCTTAGAAGTTACGGGTAATCGCCACTTCTATAATTCCCAGATGCGTCGCAATCCATTTAAGCTTTGGCGCGATATCGTACCAGAAGAATACCGATAAGCACGGCTATTGTCGAGCCAATAGCATCTGCGAAGAAGTCGAGCCATTCACCACTTCGATTCCCATTCGTACAGTAGGATTGAAGAACTTCAATGAGTCCTCCCATGATAATAGGTAGAAACCAGACCCATACAATGATGAATTTGGGGCTGGGCTGCTTTGTATTGCGTAAGTATTCGAGGCTTATACTTAGGCCTAAAACTAAGTAAATAAGACTATGTGTCCACTTATCTATAAACCGAACAGAGCTCAGTGGCGTTTCTGGAATAGTCATAAAACACAATATCCAAGTTCCGATTACAATAATACAACTAAATGGGTATTTAGTTAAGATGTGTTTTGTTATACTCATATTTTACTTCTAATTTGACACAAAAGTAGATATTTTTTCGTAAATTTGCGCATATATTCAAATCAAATTTCTATGAGTGAACAAAAAAGAGCGAAGTTTGGAAGCAAGTTAGGTATGATTCTTGCTACTGCAGGCGGTGCTGTTGGTTTGGGTAATGTATGGCGTTTCCCTTATATGACAGGTCAGAATGGTGGTGCTGCTTTCATTCTTATTTATATTGGTTGTATCTTGTTATTGGGCTTGCCTTGTATGATTAGCGAGTTCATTATCGGTCGTCATGCAGCCTCAAATACGGCACGAGCCTATACAAAGTTATCTAATGGGAGTGCTTGGAAGTGGGTTGGTTACTTAGGAGTGCTCACTGGTTTCCTCATTACGGGCTATTACGCTGTCGTTTCGGGTTGGTGTTTGCAATATGGGGCAGCCTCTGTCCTGAATCATCTGCATGGTACACCAGATTATTTCAAGTCTTATTTTACAGACTTCTCTACCAATCCTTGGAAGCCTGTTTTATGGACCATAGCTATTCTGTTTCTCACCCACTACATTATTATTCATGGTGTTAGGAATGGTATTGAGCGTGCATCAAAGATTATGATGCCAGCCCTTTTTGTGCTTTTGGTGGCTATTGTCGTTGCATCTTGCCTTCTTCCAGGCGCAAGTAAGGGAATAGAATTTCTATTGAAGCCCGACTTCAGTAAGGTAACAGGCGATGTGTTCTTGGGCGCTTTAGGGCAATCATTCTATTCGATGAGTATTGCAATGGGTTGTATCTGTACATACGCTTCTTATTATAGCCGTCATACAAAGTTGTTGAACTCAGCAGTACAGATTGGTATCATTGACACCTGCGTTGCTATTCTTGCAGGTTTGATGATTTTCCCAGCTGCATTCTCTGTGGGAGTAAGTCCTGATAGTGGACCATCTCTTATCTTCATTACCCTTCCAAATGTCTTTGAGCAGGCCTTTGCGAGTATGCCTATAGTTGGCTATATCATTTCAATGGCATTCTATCTGTTGCTTTCAATGGCAGCGTTGACCTCATTGATATCCCTACACGAAGTGAGTACAGCCTTCTTCCAAGAGGAGTTGCACATCAGCCGCCCACGTGCTGCAATGATTGTTACGGCAGGATGTTCGCTTATTGGTGCAGTCTGCTCGCTGTCATTGGGCGAATGGAGTTTCCTCAAGGTGGCTGGCGTCGACCTCTTCGATGTCTTCGACTTTGTGACAGGACAAATCTTCCTACCTATAGGAGGACTTCTCACCTGCCTATTCATAGGCTGGTATGTACCAAAGAAACTGGTGAAGGACGAGTTTACTAACTGGGGAACCACACGTGGAATCTTCTTTGGTACCTATTACTTTCTCATCCGTTTTGTTTGTCCATTGGCTATTCTCGCAATCTTCCTACATCAGTTAGGAGTGTTCTAAGCCATTAGATATGCAATTTTCCTCTATCTTCTCTACCTTTGAAAAGTATGAGAAGAAATCCTATACCAACCCTTCTCCAATAGGAGAGGGGGATGGGTAAGATAAAAAGGAGTATTAACTTCCAATATTAATTTACAACCTATTATCACCAACTAACACTTAATAATCCTCTAACCCTACCTTATATCTATAATGATTTCTTCTTTTGAAGGATTTATCAGAGTTTAAACACTGTATGCTATGAACCTAAAATCAATTTTCTATCTTCATCGTTCCGATCGAAAAGTGCTGTTGCTACTCTTGCTGTTTATCGTTGGTAGCATTGGTTTGATTATCTTTGTTGGCAATCAGACAACGGAAACTATAGCTTTGAAAAGCGATAGTATAAGTAAGAATAAACCCACTTCTTTCTCCCGTAAAGTGCAACTCCCAGAAGTTGAGACAGCAGAGGGTAAACACCTATTTCCTTTCGATCCAAACACAGCTACAGCCGAAGAGTTGCAGCAGTTGGGCTTAGCTCCTTTCCAAGTACGTAATATCATCAAGTATCGTTCTAAAGGAGGAGTCTATCGCTCACCGATGGATTTCGCCCGCCTTTATGGTCTTACGCGCAAACAGTATCGAGAATTAGAACCCTATATAATGATTGGCGATGATTACGAACCTGCCTCCACGCTCGCCTCTGTACAAGCTTATATTGCTCAAAAAGAAGCTGATAAACAGGCTGCTCATGCGGCTTATGAAGCTTATAAGGCGCAAAACACCTATAAGCCAAATAGAGGTAATGACCGTGACACCCTCCGCTACCCATTGAAACTGAAAGCTGGTGAACATATCAACCTCGTTACGGCTGATACAACCCAGCTAAAGAAGGTCCCTGGTATTGGCTCAGGGTGGGCACGTGCCATCCTTAACTACGGTAAACGATTAGGTGGATATGTGGCTGTGGGACAACTGCAAGAGATTGAAGGATTCCCAGAAGAAACCCTACCTTACTTCTCTATCGCTAACCCACAGACAGAGAAGATAAACCTAAATACTGCAACTCTCGCACAACTTCGTAAGCATCCTTATGTGAATTTCTATCAGGCTAAGGCTATTTGCGACTATAGACGACTGAAAGGAAAACTAACCAATCTCTCACAACTCCACTTATTAAAAGACTTTACGCCTGAAGCAATCGAACGTTTGCGTCCGTATGTCGCGTTTTAAGTAGTCATGTTTTATAAGCGATTGTAAGGTTCTGATAGAAACTCTTTACCCTCTTTTTTCGTTGTGTTGATGCTCCGCACCATTGGTGCTCACCGTCCGCACCAATGGTGCGGGGCGTTAATTCCCTTGCTATCTCTTGTTGTGTGGAATCTAATAGCAATCACTCCAACTGCTTGAAGATGATTTCTGAGAATAAAAAAAGACATTCATTGCTTTGCATTGTCTTTCATTTAGCTTACCTTTGCACAAAGAATAAAGTAAACGCAATGGATATACAGGAGATTTACAAGATTTACCAAGCGCACCCTATCGTGACTACAGACAGCCGTAACTGTCCTGAAGGAAGTATTTTCGTGGCATTGAAGGGAGCATCATTCGATGGCAATAAGTTTGCAGAAGCTGCTTTAGAAAAGGGCTGTAGCTATGCGATCATTGACGAAAAAGAATATGCAAAGGCAGGCGACGAGCGTTATATCCTCGTTGATGACGCCCTTGTAACTTATAAAGAATTGGCACGCGAGCATCGTCGTCAGTTCTCTATCCCTGTGATTGGTATTACAGGAACAAACGGAAAGACGACAAGCAAAGAACTTATCTCTGCCGTATTGGCTGAGAAGTTTAATGTACATCATACGGAGGCGAACTATAATAACGATGTAGGTGTGCCTCGTACGTTGTTAGGTATTCGTCCAGAACATGAGATTGCAGTTATCGAGATGGGTGCTTCTCACCCTGGTGACATTGAGAAATTGGTTACATATGTAGAGCCAACTTGCGGTTTGATTACTAATGTTGGTCGTGCACATCTTCAGGGTTTTGGTAGTTTTGAGGGTGTAAAGAAAACCAAGGGTGAGCTTTATGATTTCCTTAAAGCTCATGGTTGTTTACTTTTTCTCAACGAGAGCAATCCCGATTTGACGGAAATGGCAGAACAGCGAGCGTTTGATCGTATCATAACTTACGGACAGGATGAAACTGCTGATGTGCAAGGTTATGTTGTTAGCTGCGCTCCGTGTTTGAAGTTTGAGTGGCAGTCATCAAGCCTTAACACCCATCACCCATCACCCACCACCTACGAAGTACAAACCCATCTCATTGGTTCTTACAACTTAGATAATATGTTGGCAGCCATTGCTATTGGTCTTCACTTTGGTGTTACGCCACAGCATATCAACTATGCTTTGGAGAACTATGTGCCTCATAACAATCGTTCGCAGTTGACTGAGACAGCACATAACAAGCTTATTGTGGATGCTTACAATGCTAATCCATCCAGTATGGCTGCTGCGATAGAGAACTTCCAACTGATGGAGGTTGAGAATAAGATGGCTATTCTCGGTGATATGCGTGAACTTGGAGATACGTCTGCAGAAGAACATCAGAAGGTTGTAGAGTTGCTTAAGGCTACAGATATTCGTAATGTATGGCTTGTTGGAGAGGAGTTTGGAAAGACACAAACCGATTTCCGCAAGTTCCGCGACATTGATGAGGTGAAAAAGGAGATAGCTCTTCATCGTCCAGAGGATCATTATATCTTGATAAAAGGTAGTAATGGCATCAAGCTTTTTGAGCTTCCAGCCTTGCTCTAATAGGAAAGAAAAACGGCGAGAAAGTTTGTGTTAGTTCCGAGAAAATAATTAACTTTGCACTTGCTTTTAAGCTATCGGGATGTAGCGCAGTTGGTAGCGCACTACGTTCGGGACGTAGGGGTCGCCAGTTCGACTCTGGTCATCCCGACTAAAATAAATCGAAGATACAGAACTTCAAGTAATTATCTTTGGTCGTCGGTAAAGTGGTCGGCGAAAAGTCGGTGAACTTTAATTTAATAGAACAAACAGTATTCGATAGGGCATTTCACGCAAAAGTTAGAAAATGCCTAAAAAAAATTTTTCCTCAAAAAACAGACAAACGGCTATTAATGAGATTGTAGGATGGAAAACACCCAAGTTTCATCAAGCCTCTGAATGTTATGTATCTCTCTCTGCATTTGACCCAGAGAGAGGAAAGTTTCGTATCAAGAAGTTTATGCTCGACCACGTCAAGGGCAAGCGTAATCAGAGAGAATATGGAGAAGCCCTTATAAAAAGGTTGACTGAAAAACTTATGCAAGGCTGGAACCCGTGGGTGGAACTCGTACAACCTCTTGAGTACACATCATTCGATGATGCGTGCACAAAGTACGAGGCTTATCTATTCAAACTCCTTAAGGAACACAACATGCGTGAGGAGTCTGTTGTTTCGTATTACAGTAGGATTAAGATACTGAAAGAGTGGAAGGAGAAGCAGAACGTCAATCTGTATTACACTTATCAATTCGATAGCAAGATGGTAGGGCAATTCTTAGAGTATGTTTTTGTTGATAGAAACAACACGCTTCGAACGAGAAACAATTACCTCTCTTGGATTAAGACGTTCTGTAAGTATCTATTGGAGCGAGGCTATATATCTTCAGACCCTACAGAACACTTTTCTATCGTGCAGCGTCGAGGTCAGCTTAAGAACCGCGATGTTATTCCTGATGATGTCCTGGAGCGAATAAAGGGGTGGTTGATGAACCATAACAAGCATTACCTGCTTGCCTGCTATATCCTACATTATTTATTCGTGCGCCCAAAAGAGATGAGTTATATTAAGGTAGGAGACTTTAATATAACAAAGAAAACATTGTATCTTCACGGTTCAATAGCAAAGAATCATAACGATGCTCTCTTAACGCTTCCTGATCATGTCATTAAGTTAATGATAGACCTGCGCATCTTCGATAGTCCAGGACAGTTTTTTCTCTTTAGTAATGATTTCAGACCAGGAAAGGAACGACGAACAGAAAAGGCGTTCAGAGATTACTGGAGTCGTTATATCCGTACGAACTTGAATCTGACTGACAGATACAAGTTCTACAGTCTCAAAGACACAGGTATCACGAATATGCTGCGTGCGAACACCGATATACTTACCGTGAGAGACCAGGCACGACATTCATCGATATTGATTACAGACATATACACTCCCAAGGATATTCAGCAGGCTAATCAACTGCTATTAAATTACAAGGGAGTGCTTTAATTCTATTAAAAGCAGGGCTGTAGGATGGATATTTCTCGTCCTACAGTCCATCTTTCCTACAATTATGAATATACAGAACATCCTTCGTGAGCTTAGTAATGAACTAAAAGGGCATAATGCACTAATACAGATACAAGTAGATGGGCAATACGTCATCAAGCATATTGGCGACGTTAACAAATTGGTTGGCAACCCTACTCTGATTGCATACAAGGAGGATAGTTCTTTCCTCGACTGGATGGAAGGTGAGATAAATAAGGAGACATATACAGCTGGGACGATTGCGAATCATAAGGCTGCGCTTGCGGTACTAAGGCGGTTTAAAGAAGGTATGACCTTCACGCAGATTGATTATAAATGTATATGCGATTTCGAGAACTTCCTAAAGAATGCTGGATATGCGATTAATACCATAGCAAAGTTTATGAAGATATTTCGTAGATTCGTCAATCTTGCTATCGACGAGGAACTGATGACTGTCTATCCTTTTCGCAAATATCACATCAAGACAGAGAATGTGCAGAAGCAATCACTGACAGAGAGAGAACTGAGGAGGATAGAAGATAAGGAGAAGGAAGACTTAACAGAAGAGGAGAGAAAGGTGGTTAAAGGTTTTCTATTCAGTGTCTATTCTGGTCTTCGTTTCTCAGACATCGTGCAAGTAACTAAGCAGCACGTTAAGAATATCTATCGGAACAAGTGGGTGGTGATGCGTATGCAGAAGACTGACCACGAGGTACGAATACCTATCTCTAAGATGTTTGGAGGCAAGGCAGCAACAATGATACAAGAGAACAAAACCACTACTGGTAAGCTGTTTCAACTACCTTGTAACGCACGCTGCAACTTGATACTGAAGCGTGTGCTTAAACGATTCAACATACATAGGCACATTACTTTTCATTGTGCCAGGCATACGTGCGCTACTGTGCTATTGAGTAAGGGAGTGAGCTTACCTATTATACAACACATATTAGGTCATCAGAGCATAAAGACAACGCAGGTGTATTCTGCTGTGAAAGACACAACGATAAACAAAGCGATACGAAGGGCATTCAGGTAAAGGTTCCATCGGGACTAATAGATTTCAAGGCTTAGATAGAAAGAATGGTATATTAGATCTATCTATCTTTAAAAATCTAACATTTATTAATAGTGGAGATTTACGTTATATAGTGCACCTTAATAAGTTAATATGCCCACCATCTGTTACAATATATGATACTTGTTTCTATGGATCAACGATTGATACTATTATCGTTGAAAATATGGAGCAGCAGACTTCCTTATTATGGGGACTCTCTTTTAAAAATTTTATCATAAAAAGTAAGAATCCCCCTAAACAAGGAACGAGAGCTTCCTATGGTTGGAATAATAGGAAAGGGGCAAGAATCTTTGTTCCAGACGAGAGCGTTAACCTATACAAGGCAAGTTCTTCATTCTCAGACATAGCAGAATATATCTATCCACTTAGCGAGTATCACGAATGATACTTACTAAGCGGTTCATATTCTAACCATGGTGCGAGATTAGCAGAACGGTAAGAATCTACACTTTTATCAGGAACATATATGTGTTTTATCTTCGCTCCGAAGAACTCCCAATATCCAAATATTCGAGGGGGCTGAATTCCATGGAAAATCAGATTGTCGATACGTGCTTCGTGAAAGCAAGTACCCGAGAGAAAAGATACAGTAGAAGGTAGCTCTATCGTTCTTACTGTGGCTTTTTCAAAGGCTCCTGTCGCTACTTCCGTACAACCTTCAGGTATTACTATAGACTCTTTTACTGTTATTTTTTGGAAGGCTCCACCGCTCAGCTTGACAGTTCCAAACATAGCAAGTTCTTTCAGCGATTTAAACGATCCGCCTCTAAACATAGTCCCGATGGGATTAAAACGGTGTTCAAATGGTGTTTTAATCCCATCGGAACTATATTCGTCGGCAAAGACTCGATCAAGAATTTAGACCTAAGTTTTCTACACCATTGGGAACGGATTAACTTTACCCATATCAGAGACTGTAAGGGTTTGAAGCGTGTAGTTTATCCGAGTTCTCTAAAGGAAGTAAATGGTGGATTACTTATGAATTGTTATGATGTCGAAGAAATAGTTATATTAAGTAAGGATATACGATTTACCTTCGGAATGGTAATTAATGGTGCTCGTTCGTTGAAGCGAGTTATACTACATGCAGAAACTCCTCCTGAGAACACAGACCCTTCTGCATATTTCTTGTGGTTTGCTCATAAAGACACGACGCTATATGTTCCAGACGGAAGTGTTGAACTTTACAAACAGGTTCCTTTTTATAGCAAGTTCGCAAAAGCGATACTCCCTATGAGTAAGTATCATTCGTGATACTCGCTCATAGGACGAATAATAGATATTCCGCTTAATGGAGAAGGGTTACTTGTAAAAGCCTTTTTATACACCTCTAAGCTCTCGTCTGGGACATAGAACTTGCACCCATTAGGTGTGCATGTATCGTAGGTTCCTGTTGTGTTAGAAAATGTCCAGTCGTGACTTGGAGGAGTCTTTCCATGAAAAACGACAACTGTTGCTAAATTGAAACCTAACACATAACGACCAAGCGATGTAACGTTCTCTGGTATATCTATTCTTTTCGTATTATAGAAGTATGAACGAGGAGCGGACGATACAGACGGAAGGGACTTGATGGATTTTAAATGCTTCAAGTCTGATAGGTTATCTGTTTTTATATTGTAGAAGATAGTCCCGATGGGATTAAAATGGTGTTTAGATACTGTTTTAATCCCATCGGGACTAAATTTTACAACAATAATAAGATTGTAAGTTTAAAAGCATTACGTCATTTCAAAATAGAGCGTTTAAACGCTGATATTTTTAGAGATATACCTAATCTAAAAGAGGTATGGATTCCATCCACGGTTAAATCTCATGGATATCGAACTTTCCTTTTTAGTGAAAACATTAAAATAGTGGTAATTTGTAGCGAAATACCATTCACAGACAGAAGTTTTTTCAATGTAAACACTTACAATCATATACCTACGGATTTAAAGGTATATGTACCAGATACTTCGTTATCAAGATACAAGGAAGCGTGGAAAAACTTTCCTTATCTATCTCGATTGCATCCACTCAGTGAGTATCAAGAATGATACTCGCTGAGTGGTAAGATATTTCCCAAGTGTCCCTGCATTTTTTGAGAACCCCATATTGAACTTTGCTTGTACTTTTCCACTAAATGAGGAGCGACGTACAAATTCTCTATACGTGCATAAAGGATTCCCCAATAATAGATTTTTTCGATAAGCGTGTCGCCTTTGAATACCAAGTTCTTTATCCTTGCGCTGTTGAAGGAAAGTTCATCAATAGCTGTTACAGAAGAAGGTATAATTACATTTTCTCCTTGACTAAAACGAAACATAGAATGAGGAACCTTACTTAACCCTTCTGGCAATTCAATAGTTCCGAAAGTAGTGTTTTTAAACATTTCTCTTTCGTTCTTCAAGGAAGTGAAGTACCGAAGCTCTGCAAAACCTTTTATTGTGAGGTTTTGAAATATAGTCCCGATGGAACTAACAGCAGCTGCTTCCTCCATAGAGAGTTCTCCATCACCGTCTTTATCCCAGTTTTCAACGCAAATACGCTTCACCTCAGGGTCTTCGAATCGAATCCACCACTTAGCGATGTTCAATTTAAGTTTTGGGTAATGAGTCATCAACGCATCGTAGGTGTCACGATATGCGCCTGTGGTGAGGTTGATTGTACCGTCAAGTACTGGGTAAGGGTCGTTACCGTACTGACCTTCTGCATCGATGCCTTGATATGTACCATCGACGAGCTGGGAAAGTTTATCGAATGCTCGTCCATCCGTGAAAGTCTCATTGAATCCGACACAGCGCACGTAACGCAGGGAGTGAGGAACTTGTCCTACTTGCGCATCCATGATATCGATGAGCTGCTTGACAGGCTGGAGATTGTCACATCCACTGACGAAGTAACTCATAACATTCGGAGCGCATGCCTCTGTGTTGCATTTTTCATTCGTGAGCTTATCGAGATTCTTTAATTCCACGTATGACGTGGAAGCTGGGTAGTCGACTTCTTCGAGTACACCACCATCAGCGAAGTGTGCCTCTGATAGTGATGAACCGCCAGCGAGGAACTTACGCAGACGATAATTAGCACGCATATCGAGTGAACCTCCGAGCGTAGATATATTCTGAACATCAATTTCCTCTAACGAGGTGGTATTACCGAGCGTAAGCGAAGCTATGAGTATCTTCACCTTCTGTTCGTTCTCATCACCGAGTTTCAATCGCTTGAGTCGCTTACCAATGATTGACAGCGCACCGTTAATTACATACGAACTCCAATCACCAATGTCGAGCAGGTAGTCAGCTGACTTGACAGATAGCTGCTGGTCACTGGTGCCGTTAATGTCTACGACTATCTCACACGGCTTACCAGCATCCGTGCGAGCACCACGCATAATTGTGGTACCGTATGCGATTGTAGGATATAACTTCATTGCTGGTGTTAGGCGCAAAACGATTGAGTTCGTTGTTGCATCAGCCTGTGCGGAGGTACGCACAGTGATAGCACCTTCAGCCGTCTTTGCGTCGTAGTCACCAAAGGAGTACTTAGACATAAGGTATTGGATGCGTTTCTTTACCCACGCTACTTCAGGCGACTTTCCGTCACCAAGCGACTGACCCAGAGGGTCGGTATCGTTCGTATATGTACCTTGCAGCATGGCAAGCTTCATCTTCTCGTATAGCTTGCCATCTTCATTATAGAGCATAGATGAGAAATTATCAATTACTGAGAAGTAATACCTCTCGAAGTACGCAAAGAGTTTCTGCTGATGCGTACCCTTTTGAAGTCCTCCCAGTTCCTCCATTTTAGACATCATTCGTCTCATCATTTGCGCACGCTCTTCTGGGTACGCTTGTTCCATCAGGTTCCACAGCACGGATTTCTCTCCGTTCCAAACGGGAGTACCGTCCTCGTAGGTGTCGTGATATTCTACATAGTAAGGCTTTTTCATCAAGCCCTGATTGATGACCGTTAGAATTGTATCAAGGTCATCTTGTCTGAATCTCCATTTGCTCTTTGACATGTTTGTTATGCATTAAAGTTATACGGATATGTGTTCTTGGCGCAGTTATCCGTTGCTGCCTTAAATTCTACGTATAACTGATGAAAAAGTAGGTCCATGATGTCCCAGTCCTGTGGCTGCTCAGCACGGAACTTCTGAATGCGTGCTGACTTGAATAACTCATTGAGCTGGGCTGCATCACTAATCGAGTTGAACACAGACTCTGGCAATCCATACTTATCGCCAACTAACTGCTGGCGGAGATTAACCACTGTTGCACCGCTATCAAGCGTCGATGGACAGAATTTCTTATACAAACTATCATAATAGTATAGATTGTATTGGTTTTCATCACCAGCCTTTGCAATCCAATACTCAATGTGTGTTGAGTGTGGATCAGCATTCAACTCGTCAAGCGTTCCATTGAAAGGCTCAATGAATGTATTGCACGAATAGATGATATTATAAGCTGTGACATACGACTCTACGAGCTGCTCTGCACGCTGACGAGTTTCATTGTCTGCTGTTGTCTTATCATCCGCTGGGAGGTCAGCATAATCCAAGTCCCAACAATTCTCCCAAGAGGTTTCTGAGACTTGGTACTGATAGGCTTCCTCCTCCGTGTTGTAACGGATGCGCCTTTTATCCCAAGGCACTTGATAGAGTGTCAAGCGTGGGGAGTTGTCAGAGCCTTCAATTGATAAGAGGTCAGGGAATAAATCCTTATCATATCCAAAAGTAGCAGCATCGCCTTTATCTGGACCGATGGTAAAGAGACCGACAAACTTATATGTAACAGTTCCGTCCTCTGCTGTCTGTTTTTCGAAGCCTACGAAGGTCTCTTGGTAGATTGACACTCGTGCTTCGCTATTCTGCTCGACTCCCTCGTTAGTTAAGCCTACCGCTTTCCATAGGTCGGTAAAGGAATTTACAGAGCCCATCTTGTGGTATTGCATTGAAGACGCAATATTCTTCTTTGCGGTTAGCTTAGAGATTTTCGGCAGGTTCTTGAACAGCTCAAACTTCTTCTGTTCTGTCTGTCCGTCCTCATATACGATAGTTGTATCTTTAGCTACCTTCGCTTTCCAATTCCATAGATAATAGAGCATAGAAGATGTACCCTGACCTTGCAGTTGAAGATTGGTAATCGTCAAACGGTTAAGATTCGTATTACCGTCTTTCGGATATATCTCCAGCGTGCCTTTAGGCTTGTATGATTTACCATATTCATACGCTGGGAGTGGCTTATCAAAAGTAAACACATTGACCTTGCCACGCACTTTGTCAAAGTCAACCGTGGTACCGAGTGTATCGTAGATGTCGTTATCTAATTTCTCGGCACTCTTCTCACCGACAGTCGACAAGGCGTTGATATAGTCTTGATGTACGTTTGCAGCATCCATTGCGCTGTCGTACACACGAATAGAATACAAATCGACATCAGCCTTATCAGAACCAATGACTATACCGCCTCCTGAACCTATCTGCATAGAGTCTGTAAGCAAGTAGGCGAACTTACGAGCTTCGATGCCGTCAATATAGAGGTACACGAGGTTAAGGTAATAGGTATTTCCATTCAAGACGTAGGTGTACTTCTTAGGAGAGATTACGAGTGCAAGGCGAATACGCACGCCATCATCTGTACTCATCGCCTGCACATCAGCATTACGCTCACTACGAGTTGCGAACATAATAGAAGAAGGCTTCACCTTCAGACCGATATAACCCTTCTGATAAGGCATAGCGATAGAAATACACTCTGCATCGTAATCAGATGTATTGTTAATCTGATAGTCTATCTCAATGGTTTTTCCACTCTGTGCTGCCTCCTTAGCGAAAGGCTTGTAATCGATAGTAAGGTGAGAACCTGCGAGCAAGCGCAATGTGCGTGCACCTTCATCATCCGTCACCCAGCCGTCACGTGAGAAGGCTACGTTCTGCCACTCAGAACCGATATGATCAGAGTTGATAAGATTGCGGAGGACACTGCGGTCGGTGTCGGTGTTGTTTCTGTTCTTCGCATTGAAATAAAACACCGCTCCAGCAGTAGCAGAATAACCCTGTGAATTATCAACAGGGAAAGGAATTGCATCACGCAAGCGCACCTCGTCTGTTGGGTGAGTACGGAATCCGATGAGTGCCGTAAAATCAGAGTTATCGATTGTCTCAACCTCAAGCGAAAGCGTGTACTGCATCTTGGTTTGTGTCAGCGTGTTCTCTGACACATTCTCTTGCAGCACCTCGTTATCCTTCTTCATCAAGATAGACAGCGGTGTTGTTACCGCCTTGCCATCATAAACGGCATATTCAAGTACTTTGTTCTCATACCAGTTAAGAAGTTTCTCAGCCTTATTGTTAACGACTACCATCTTCACAGCTTCGTTATTAGCTACCGCCATAAAGTCGTAGCCTACAGGTGTTGTTTGAACGGTGTTATCCTCATTCGATAGCCAAGCAGATAGATGGAAAAGACCTGTCTTGTTCGTGAATGGAACGGTATAGGCTACAGGCGATGACGTGTAAGTTGCTGTACCGAACTGACGCTCATACGTCTGTTCGTATCCTTCACCCGTAATTTTCACGTGCAGCGTCTTCGAGATGTTACCACTGATATAACACGGCAGCACAATATCTCCCTGGTAGGCTTTCCACCAGTTAAATTCTGATATTGAGAGGAAGAGCGCAGACAGTGTGATTGAATATACTAAAGCAGGAGAGGTCTGACCCGTCACTTCACCTGTAATCTTCACCATGATATTGTTTTGTCCTGATTCGAGGAACTTGAAGACATCTACAGTGGTGAGTGTGTTTGACTGGCAGCGACCACGAGCCTTAGAGACAAACGTTCCATCTCCAGCCTTAGCGAAGATCTCGTAAGTACCCCATTCTCCTGTGTCGATAAAATCGCTCTGTCCGACGTCCTTAGTGCGAGACACAAACATAAACTTAATAGCACACTCACCAGCTGACTTAGAAGCAGAGAGAGTAGTAGAAGGAGACTGATTGACAGCACGTAAGTAATAGAGAATAGACTGCTGTTGTCCTCCGCCACCTTGCCCAATAGGGAGTTCAGACAACTTCATTGGGACCCACTGATCACCATTCCATACGAGTACACATGTCTCGGATGTGAGTTCGTCAACCTCAGTATTTACATTTGAAATCTGTCCGAGCGAAGGACGGTTCTTTGCAATCGTCTTCTTCACACGTTCCTCCTCTGTGTTCTGTGCGTCGATTAACTCGTTGACCTTTTCAGGCAACTTGTTAAATTCGTCAGCGGTCAGTCGTCCGCCTGTCTGTTTATGTTCTAAGTAGAGTTTTTCTATCGCCATAATTATGATAGCTTGAATGGGAATGTATAAGTAAATCCGTTGTTGCCTTCTATCTCAACACCGTGCGCAAGGGATAGCGCGTGACAAATGATGTCTTGAAGAAGTTTAGGGTGAGAGGAAGAATAACTCTCACCCGTATTATCTTCGATGCCACGGATAGAAGCTTGTGCGAAGCGGTTATCTTTCGTACGGCTTTCTGTTATATAGACCTTGATGTGCTTCATTCAACACGTTTAATTTATTCTGTTGAAAATCTTGAGGAGGAAGCCTTTTATACTTGGCTTAAATTTTAGTCCAAAGACAACAATAGACAACACCAGCAAGCCCATTATAATTTGCCACCATCTGAATGGCTCTGCTATCTGTACCTGCTCAACGTGTTTATCTTTATGTCGTTTGTTTTCCGTGAAGTTGACTTTCGTATTAGTCTGCTTGTTAACCGTACTATCTTTTTCCTCTGACAGCCCTCGTTTTTCGTTTTTGTGGCTTTCAATTCTCTCTTTAATGGATTTCAAACCACGATTAATGATAATACTGCCGTCGGCTTTATACTCAACCATTGGGACTTTGCTCCCGACATTTGCATTAGCAGCAGAACTATCCTCCAGGCAAGGGACATCAAAAACAAACTCACGTATCACACTTGTTAATTCGTCTATATTAGTTGTGTCGATAAGCGATACATGCTTTTCGTTTCGTTCCGTTGTCACCTTCTCACTATTATACGTTTGCTTGATGCTTTCAATAGCGACCGACTTTTTAGTCCGACATCCAACGCACATTGTTATAAGGACGCAAATTAATAGTTTACACGGTGTATCTATAAGTCTATTCATACCTCTTTCGATTTAGGTGAGGGAGAAAAACTCCCTCACTTTGTTACACTTTAAGTTTGAAACACTGTCTCCTCTGCCGTCCGTCGGTATTCTTGTAGGCGACATGTACCCACCTTGAAGTCTTACTTCTTTCCACGATGATTTGATCGTAAGAATACCCCATCTTGGAGAACTCGTTAGCCATGAATCGTTCAAACTCAGTCTGCTTACCATTGACAGGCTGCAAGTCAGCAGCGTAGCCCTCGACATGTGCGGAGGTCTTCACTCCGCCTACAGCCTTATTCAATTCTGGTGAACGATAGCCACTTGTCACACGGATAGCAGGGTTCTCGATTTTGTGACGCTCGCAATACTTACCCCATTCCGCACGAATACTCTCTAAAAGAGTAATCGTTTCGGTAAGATGAACCTTCACAATAGAAGGAGGGTTATTGTTTATCTTGAGTTGTTCAGCAGTGCTGGATTGTACCAGCTCTGCTATTGAAAAATTTGCCATACTATTCTTCTATTTTTTGATTTACATTTTTCTCTTCACCAATGTAGTCA
>ERZ773069.141-NODE-141-length-51089-cov-20.663812_pt1 | contig 51089 bp, 46 predicted proteins | sample MGYA00580619_ERZ773069 | MGnify/ENA primary metagenome ERZ773069 (study PRJEB29015, sample SAMEA2738007) | human oral metagenome | biome: human oral; feature: human-associated habitat; material: dental | place: China | collected 2108 ...
TGTTCCGTCTCTTGCGACCGTGTTCTACTGTTTTGGCAATGATTTAGATGAGAGCGGGGTTAAAGTAATTTCGTTTGAGAAATGCCTAGGGCTACGGAATATTAATATGAGATGCAGCAATGATTTTAGGGATAGAATAGCTGTAGTTTTGCCAAGCAGGAGTTTGTTTGGCGCTCCAAAAGTTTATATTGGGGCGTGTTGCAAAGAGTTTAGACTGGATGGATATTGTAAACGAATTGAGCTGTCTCTAACTAGAGTAGAGCATTTTGAGATAGACCCGAAGAGTTTATCTAACGCAAAGCAAGTGTATTTTGCGGTATGCAGGGGATTAAAGTCTTTGACCTTTAATAGAATAAGTGGCGTAATGCTGTATGATACAGACACAGAAGAAGTTTTCTGTCGTGTTCCGCTCGGAGTAAACGGGTTTCATAGAGGGATTAGGATAGAGAAATGTCTAGCGTTAAAACTCGTGAGGTTAAGTTCGGATAAGTTTAATCCAAGTGTGGTTGGAGGAATTTTTAAGGAGTGTGATAACTTGGAGGAGCTTTCTATCGAGGCTGACAGTTTAGTTCGTGACAGTTTGGTTATAGACCTTTGTAGCATCTCAAAGAAGTTGAAGCGATTTAGCCTAACACTTACTTCTAGGTTTAGCCGCGATAAAGCTATTTTAGGTGGCGCAGAGGGATGCGAGATTATTGCGCCTAGGGGAGCAGAGGTTAAGTTAGAGGGGAACGGAGTAGATTTAAGTAAGTATTTTACGGTGGCATATAAGTGAAGTATAACCAGTTAGGCTAGTAAAATTATGACAGGAGGGGAAGTATGTATAACATCGAGGTGCGGCACAGGTTTCGGGTTTACGACAGGTTACTTGATAGTTATTCCCCGTATTTTAGTAAGCGGGTGGAAGCGCTAAACTTTGCCGCAACGCTAATACGGCTAGACCCTCGGTATCGTCATCGGGTCAATCCCGCAGATTTAATCTTTGACGGTTCTGGTGTGTCAAAGTATCGGTTTAAGCGGTACGAGATTACGAGTAAAGGTTTATCGCTTGAGGAGCATTGTTACGAAAAGCGTTGTCATATCGAGCGTGACGGTGTTATAATGTCCGTAGAGTCGCTACTGAAAGGTTTCCGCTACGACTGGTATAGTCACAAGTTTATTCCGTATAAGGATAGACGGCAGAGCCTTTCCTACGGAGCGGCAGTTCCGAAGTTATTGCGGAGAAGAGGTCATTACGGGCGGCGTATACGGTATAAGGGGACACTGGTAGCTCTTGACTCTGATGTGTGCCGTGAGTACGGGGTAAAGACGCGGATAAGAACTCGGCGGGATGCATGGGATTTAGAGTCAGTCGCGGATATGTCGCGGAGCTGGAAGGATAATGTGCGTTGTAAGAAGAGTTATCTAAAGCATAAGGGACATAAGGACGGTTGGGTGCGCGGTAAGCACGGTAATGTGGTGACAATACGGCGGCATGGTGCGTTTAACATGGCATTTACGGATATTTGGGAAGCATATGTCGTATTTGACGAAAGTCCTATGCGAAATCGTTATATGAAGCGATTCCGCAAGAAAGAGAAGCAGAGGCAGAAGCTACGGAGACAGGAGATGAGGGGAGAGTAATGTCTGGTAAACTGTTTATTTTAACTGGAAAATCATCTACGGGAAAAGATACGCTGTTAAATCAGCTTGTGACGAGTGGTATTTCTATCGCTCGTCTTGTTCCGTATACGACCCGTCCGAAGCGAGAGGGTGAGGAAGATGGTAGAGAGTATCATTTTGTGGAGAGCATAAAAGGTATTCATGGAGCGATAGATGTAAGGACTTATCACACGATGGACGGGGATTGGAGCTACGCGGTAGCGGTGAGTGCGAGTGACCTAGAGGACGGACATAAGATAGTGATAGGGACTTTAGAGACGGTGGTTCGTGCGAGAGAGGTTTTAGGAAACGCGCATGTCGTTCCGATTTATCTGGAGGTATCGGATAGGGTTCGTTTAAGCCGTGCAATTTCTCGGGAAGAGTTATCGAGTAAGCCGAATTACTATGAGATTTGCAGGAGATTTCTTGACGAGAAGGGCGCATACTCGGACGATAAGCTGATTATGAGTGGGATAATGCGAAAGCATAGGTTCTATAACGATAATCTAGCAAGCACGCTACACGAGGTAGAGGAGTTTATCAAAGCAAATGGGTGAGACAGTCGAGTTAGAGGACTTTGTAGAGCTTACAAGCGACCAAGATAGCTGTTTAAGGGAATTAAAGAGCGGGGTAAACGCGCTTGTAACGGGAAGTGCAGGGACGGGTAAGAGTTTTGTCATCAGTGAGTTTATACGGTGGTGCGGAAGCACAGGTAAGAATGTGATGGTGACAGCGCCGACAGGGATTGCGGCGTTAAATATTGGTGGAACTACTTTGCACCGTGCCTTTCGTGTGCCGCTTGAGGTGTTAAATCTTGATTATCCGACTCTTAGCGCTATTTTTAACGGGTGTGATGAGATAGTGCGAAGCCTTCCGAGGAATAGGAATGGGGATGAGAGGGAGGAGAGTGCGCTTCTTCATACAGATGTGCTTATCATTGACGAGATAAGCATGTGCCGTATCGACCTGTTTGACTATATTGCTGTGCGGGTGCTTGCGCTTAACTTTTATCGGCAGAGAGTTGGTAAGCAGGCGGTGCAAGTCGTTTTAGTCGGGGATTTCTTGCAGTTGCCGCCAGTCGTTCTGCCGAAAGACAAAGAGGTGCTAAATCATATCTACGGGGGAGACTGTGGGAGAGGCTATGCGTTTCAGTCTCGGTTTTACGGGGAGTTTGGGTTTAAGTGCTTAAATCTTCGAGAGGTAGTGCGGCAGAAGGACGCAGAGTTTAGTAGAAAGCTACGGGATGCACGGGTCGGGTTTGCCGCGTCTTTACAGTATTTTACGGATAAGCAGTCAAATAGTGTAATAAAGGGCGGTATTACGCTTACAGGAAAGAATAAGACAGCATTTGAGCATAATAGCCGTGAGCTTGCGAAGATAAAGGGCAAAGAGGTCGTTTATACGGCGCGAGAGACGGGAACGGTAAAGAATAGCGACAAGGCTAATACGGATTTAGTTTCACTAAAGGTCGGGGCGCGAGTTATGTCGCTTGTAAACGGGGAGAATTACAGTAACGGCTCGCTCGGAACGGTAGTCGGAATCAAGGATAATACGAATCGGACGGTCGTTGTAGAGTTTGACAGCGGGGGGCGTGCAGAAATCGAGCCATATGACTGGGAAGTTTATTCGTATGAGTACGACAAAGAAGAGAAATCGTTTAAGAAAGTAGTGGTCGGGACATTTACGCAGATACCGCTAAAACTCGGCTACGCGATTACGATTCATAAGAGCCAAGGGCAGACATATGACAGCGTAAACATCGACCCTGTGTGTTGGGAGTATGGACAGCTTTATACGGCGCTTTCTCGGTGTAAGAGTGTGGATAAGATGCACTTTTTATCTCCGCTAAAGAATTATTACTTAAAAGCCGCGCCAGAGGTTGTGAAGTATTACCTAAGCGTTCGAGAAAAGGTGTAAGGGATGTGGGTGCTTGCGGTAGTAATTGTGGTTTTAATTATCTGCGGTTCGTTCTATGCCTATAAAGCCTATATAGATAAGAGTGACAGAGAGCTTTTAGAGGAGAGTCGGGACGGGCATTGGCTCTGGTACGGGAGAGAAGTCGGGATGCTTGGGCTTATGCCGCATTGTCGAATGTTTATCCTAACGAGAGACCGTTTGCTTTTGCAGGAGGCGAGTCCGATTAGGACGAGTGAGACAGAGTATCGGTTGTTTAACGCGAGAGAGGTATCGGTTTCGATAGGGTTTATGCAATCGGTGATGTCGGTCGGGACGATAAGGATTCGGTTTAGTCAGCAGGGAACGGTAAGCATGACGGTATGCGGAGGAAGTAAGTCGCTTCTTCGCGTGAAGAATCTTATATCAGAGCAAGTGTCAAAGAATATCGAAAGATACCGTAGCGGAATAGGAGTAGTTTTTAATGATTCCGACTGTAGCAATCAGACAACAAGGGAGACTAGATAATGCTAAAGATATACGGAATTAGCGGAGATAATAGAGAAGATTACGCGCTTGCCTTGTCAGACGATACGAGTTTACTAGAGTCAAAGCTTTATGGAGAGTTATCTAAAGGGAGTGTAGAGGCTTCGGAAGGAATGACAGGGTTCTTATCATATACGAAAGAGCTTTCTCTTAACGGAAGAAGTCCGGCTTTGTTTCGTGATTTAGTATTAGATAGTGCAAGTGCATATGTAGATTCCGGTAAGATGCCAGAGTTTTCCGTAAGCTTTCCGATAGACAGGGCTTGCTTCATAAGTGATAGCTGTGATAAAGGGCTTATCGTCTTTACGGCATATAGTTCTCGTCTTAGCGAGGTGGAGTTTATAGCTCTCATGGAATCTGTGATTAAGACAGCGTTGGAGAAGTAAGCGGCTATATACCAGCCTATGAACCCTAGGCTGTTTTGCTCACAAATAAATTATTTACGGAGGAATCTCACTATGATGTATGTGGTTGCAGTGGTTAAGAACGAGGCTGATGAGGCGGTTGCATATCGTGTTCTTGACATTGAGAAGCGGGCTTGTAAGGCAGTGTCTAAGGAGGCAGTGCTTCGTGCTTCTATCCAGAATCCGAAGGCATTTATGAATGTGGCGGCAGAGGGCAAAGAGGTTGTCGGCACGAACGGTTCGCTTTCGAGGTACGCTGTCGTGTCGATGAAGAACGAGCTTATGAGTAAGAGTGCGCCTGTCGTGGTGCTTGCGCGTCTCGGTAACGAGGGCTTTGTGCTTTCGGATTATGCGGGTAACATGACAAAGATTAAGAGTGACGAGGCAGTTGGTTACGCGACCAAGTTCGGCATTGCGAACGGTAAGATTGTGGAGCGTGACGGTAAGAAGTTGATTTCGGCTATTAGCGGCGAGTATCCGTTAATCGAGAAGAAGAAGGTGGAGACAGCGGCGAAGGCTAAGTTTATCGCGGTGAATGACGATGACTCGGTAGCGACGCTGATACAGAAGGTAAACGACTATATTGCGCATCCAGACGAGAAGCTTATCGGTAAGCTCGGGGACGAGAAGAGTGATTTGCTGTTTGCAAAGCTGATTGTGGATTTAGGCATACCTGCGGCGGCGAATGAGCCAGCAAAGGCGCTTCCGCTCTTAAAGGAGTTTTCAACGAAGTATTTTGAGCCGTTAAAGATGATTTGCAGTAAGGATAAGATTATCTATCACTCTAAGGGCTTAAAGGAGCTTTATAAGGACTTAAAGGGCGGTGCAACTGACTTGCTTGATAGAGCGATAAGGGAGCTTGCAGAGGAGCGAGTGGACATCAGAGAGACGCTTTGAGGTTTGGGAGCGAAAAAGCGGGGGCAAAAGCCCCTGCTTTTTTCTAGTCAATCTATAGGTTTATAGGGGGTGCTATAAAAGTAGCAGCGAGCAGTCAAGATAATATAGTCAAGTGGTTTTGGCTGTGTTATAATAAATCCCAAAGGATTTCGGTAGTAAAAGATACCTGTTCTAAGGTATGAGTACACAGCGCTTCGGTTAAGTAGTTTATCATAAAGGAGTTTTGCGCTTATGCGAAAGTTATTTGAGGTTTACGGGCTTTATATAGCTGTGGGTTTAATTTGCGGAGTGATTTCTGGGGCAATTATAGGAGCTTCCGTAAGTGAGCGGATTCGGGTAAAGGATAGTTCTTGCGCGGTTACGGAGAGCGGGGGATGCGGTTGCGGCTGTGGGGGCGGGAATGCTTGTCACTGCGGGAATCGGGACAGTTGTGAGATAAGTGAGGGGAACTAAAGATGGGAAACGAAGAGGTTACGCTGTCTAGGCAGGCGGTAAAGGGAATATATAGCGCAATGTCCGAGTCGTTAAAGACGCTTGACACGGTAGGCGTTACGGTAAGGACAGATAACGGCGAGTATACGGATAAAGATGTTTATGTAGAGGGAAACGAGCGATATACGCTTGCAGACTTTAGTAAAGACTGCTTCGGGGTAACTTTTGAGCGGCTTGACATCAATATGGACAACGCGCATCAGTTTATTTTAGTAGGAGTCCCGGGAACAGGTAAGACTACCGTAGCGTTAGCGTATGTAAGAGCAAAGACTGGGTTTGTGCGGTCAAAGTATTACGAGCTTATCACATTCGGTAAGGACTGGGGTCGTTCGGACTTTACGGGTGGAACGATAAATGTAGACGGAATCTGGCGTAAACAGCGTGGAATACTCATGAAGATGTGCGACAGAGCGTTAAGTGACAAGGAGCATAACTACTATCTAATCATAGATGAGATAAACCGAGGCGACACAGCGGCGATTATGGCAGATGCGTTTACGGGTTTATCGCAGAGAGGCGTAGAGTATAGGACGCAGTTAGGGGATTATATACAACTTCCAGATAATCTGTACATTATCGGGACGATGAATGCGTTTGATAAGAGCATTGCAGACTTAGACATGGCAATGAAGAACAGATTTCCGATTATCGAGTTACAGCCCGTGTGGAGTGACAAATCATTTGTGCGGTCTTTGCCGCGTATTATCGGAGCGGAGGAGTTTGGATGGTCGGATAGCTGGCTAAGTAAGATATTAGACAGGATGTCTGGGGCGGTAGCGGAGTTAAACGAAGTGATAGTGTCGCAGGGAGACATAGGAAACGCCTCGGTAGTCGGAGTTCGTTCGATTTGCAAGAAGTTTAAGAGTCTAGCGCATTTCAGAGAGGCATATAATAACGAGTTGTTGTATACGATTCGGGATAATGTCGAGTTTATCAAGGATGTGCCAGAGGTAGCGGAGCAGTTAGAGGAGTTTTCTAGGATTTTGACTGATATAGACAGGCGAATTGAGCGGGACAGCTAAGGGGGTAGGGCGTGCCTAGGGGGATAGACTTAAATAGCTATGTTTATAGGCTTATTTCGGTAGTAAACCGAATAGACCTGCCGTATAGCAAGATAAATGACGGGGATATACATAATCTAACCGACATTTTAGCCTCGCTCTTGCTTCTTGGGGTGCAGGATGTGACGAAGTACGGGTTAAAGCGGGCGTATGACATTGAGACAGTGACGGTGAATAAGGTTCGCGGGAAGATTTTGTTTGGGAAGTCGGTAAGTACGGGTGCTTTAGCGCGGGGGCAGTTGGTTTGCGAGGTAAATCAGCTTAGAGACGATAATGTGTTTAATCAGACGCTAAAGTATGCGATAACGCTTTTGCTTAGACCGAGTAAGAGAGACAGGGAGAGCTGTAGGCTTTCTAGCGTAAAGGCGGGGAAGCTCTCGTATTATCGGCAGAGCTTGCACGAGGTACGGGACACTTCGCGGATAAGCGGCAGAGAGTTTATTCTTCGGAAAGCGCCGTTTTACTATCAGTTTGCGCTTCGGGTATCATTTTTGATTATCGACCTGTATATGGGGTTTTCAAAAGACGGGAGAGCAAGGCTTTCGTCACTCGGAGAGTACGAGCGTTGCACGGTGGTGTTTGAGAAGTATATTAGATATATGCTAGGTTTACCTACAGGTGCAAAGCGGGCGCATTTAAGCTATGAGGACGAGGACGGGATAGAGTGCTTTTATCCCGACATGGTATTGTATCGTCACGAAGAGAATAAGGCGATAGCGTTAGATGTTAGTTGGGTAGATAAGAGCCGCAGGGTAAACATACGGCGAGGGCATCAGTATAATACGCTTCACTACGAGGAGCTTGTGAATCGGGAGTATCCAGACTATAAGGTAGCGAGAGCGATAGTGTTTGCGGATTTGTTTGGTGAGAGCGAGTATAGTGAATATAGCTCCGACCATAAGTATAACAGTTTAACTGGGACGCATGAGTTTTACCTGTACTTAAACAATCGTGACGAGACGATACAGAAAACGCTTGCTAGGATGATAGACGGGCTATTCGATGACATGAATCGGCGCGGTTATTAAGTATTAAGGGGGTTTTATGGGCTTACTGGACGAGCATTTTTTAGGGATAGTCGGGCAGTATAGGGCAAGGCTTGAGAAGCTGATTGAGGAGTGTTTATCAAAGAGTAAAACAACGGCAGAGGCTTATGGGCGGATGACGAAAGGTTTAGAGGCTTCTGGCTTTCGTTATGAAGAGACGACAGGCGGTAGGATGGCACGGGATAAGCGGAAGTTCTTTAACGGGGAAATCTCATTTATGGTTTCGCTTGTCTCAATGAGCAAGAATTCCGAATACATCTCCTTAGACAAGCATATCAGTCTAAATCTAAGGGTAACGCAGGAGATGAAAGAGATGCGGAAAGCGATAGAGAAGTTCCCGTATCGGTTTGAGTTTATACGGCGCGAGGATAACGGGGATTTAATCTACTGGATGCCGATGTTTGACTGGTCTAAGGTTTTGTCTGGGAACATCGTATCGAAAGACGGTATAAAGGGGCGAGACGGACGGAAAGTAGATATGTATGCGAATCCGTCAATGAGGCGGCGAGTAGATAGAGGCTAAGAGTTTGTAGGGGTAGCATATGGGTAGAAACCTAATAGACATAATGTCTAAAGAGGATAGGGAGCGGTATGGAGACTTAATCATGCCCGTAGATACGGACATTAGCATAGATAAGGTCATATTGAGTGACGAAAATAAGGCGAAGCTTGACGAGTTTCTTAAGGAGTATAAGTTTCGAGAGAAGCTAATGCAGTATAATCTTCGCCCGATGAACAGGCTATTGTTTTACGGGGCTTCTGGAACAGGAAAGACTTTTCTAACTAAGGCTCTAAGCAACTATATGGGCATGTATATGCTATATGTAGACATTGCGAAGAGTTTATCGGAGGATACGGTCGCAGATAACATCTCTAACATCTTTGCGGTAGCGGATAAGTACAAGAACTGCATTATTTTCTTTGACGAGTGCGACAGTATTGCATGGAACAGAGACAGTAAAGATAACGAGAGCGGAACTAGACGGCGAGCAACGAACAGTATCTTTCAGCAGTTAGACCAAATGAGTTTCGATAATATTTTTGTCTCCTGTACGAATATGATACGGCGACTAGACCCTGCTTTTGAGCGGCGCTTTGATATGAAGTTTGAGTTTAGGAGACCTGACAAAGATATAAAGGAAATCATTTATAAGTTTCTGTTTGACGACTTTTTGTTGGATGAGGATGTAAGTGAGCGGGATTATCAAGCGGTGCAGAAGCGGTCTACGCTGTCATACTACGAGTATCAGATAATCGTAGAGAGGAATATGAAGAAAGCCGTGATGGACGATAACTTTGCAATAAAGCTATCAGACATATTAAATGATATATCTATTACGATAGGCAGTAAGCGGAGATTTGGAACGGATGTAGATGACGAAGCTACATTCAAGTCTGGAGGGGAGTTATGATTACGATAGAGCAGTTTATTGACACACCGAGTAACTGGGCTAGGGCGAAGCGCAAGCCGTGCGTGGTAAAGTTTTATATACCAATGCTCGGAACAGTGGTATATAACAAGTTTGACGAGGCATATTACAAGACTTCGGAGGATAAGGTCGGGGTTTTGCTTGATTCTATGGGTGGCGAGCGGACGATAAGTGTGAAAGAGGTCTGTAAGGATTATCGGTTTATTGACGGGTGTGTAATTTCCGCGCCAGAGCTATCGAGAATGACGGTAAACGGGAAGTTGTCGCCAATAAACATTGTCCCGAAGGGGGAGATGGAGTTGTTTGGCGCAATTCGGATTCCAGTGCAGGAGTTTCGGGATATGCACTATGACGCGATAACAGGGGAGCGGTATTCGATAAATCATAGTGGGATTGAGCATGGCATGGGTGATGTTGTGATGTGCAGGCTTAATCTTCGAGGATTGCCAGATTTAAGTGACCTGTGGGTTGTGAACGGGATGGTATTTGACGCAGAGTATGCGCTTGTATAAGGGATAGCGAAGAGCTAAGACAGGGGACAAGATGAGAGTATTACTGGCTGTTAGGCGGGCAGTAGGCAAGGTAATAAAATTTATTTTCGGGTTTATACGGGGAGTATTAACTCTGCTAACGATTGTGCTGATTCTTTGCGGGGTCGTGGGTTACGGAGCATATCTAAAGTTCGGTGGGCAGTTAAAGGACGCGAGAGAGGAAGTTTATGACAAGATGTCAAAGATGGACGAAAACACTTTCTCGATGCTTTCCGACACAGAGGTTTACGACAAGGATGGAAACAAGATAGGCACTATAAACGCGGGTCACTACGAGTATACGCCGATAACGGATATAAGTTCGTATATTCAGAACGGGTATATTGCGGTAGAGGATAAGCGGTTTAAGAGTCACTTCGGAGTAGACATAAAGGGAACTCTTAGGGCGGCGGTATCGCTGGTTAAGCATCGGGGGGCGATTCATCAAGGCGGGTCAACGATAGCGCAACAGGTGGTAAAGAATACGATGCTCGGGCAGAAGCGGACATTTAGCAGAAAGATAGAGGAGATGCTGATTGCGCCGTATGTAGATGCTAGGTACGGTAAGGACAAGGTAATGGAGTTCTACTGTAACACGAATTTCTATGGGCATAGGTGTTACGGGGTCGGGTCAGCGAGTAAGTATTATTTCGGGAAGCCAGCCAAGGATTTGAGTTTATCGGAGGCGGCATTGCTTGTCCGAATCAGTAACAGTCCAAGTAAGTATGACCCTGTTAAGAATCCAGACAAGGCATTAGAGGGTAGGAATTTCGTTTTGCATGAGATGCTTGCGTCTGGGTTTATCACAGATGAGGAGTGTAACGCGGCGATAGCCGAGCCTTTAGCAGTAATACAGAACACAACGGAGTCAACGAACGAGAATTATCAGACTTCCTACGCGATACACTGTGCGGCGCTTGAGCTTATGAAGATGGATGGCTTTAAGTTCAAGTATACTTTTAGCGACAAGGCAGATTATGACAGTTATATGTCAGAGTATACGAGCGTTTATTCCGACAAGTCCGAATCAATACGCGCGGGCGGGTATGTAATAAACACGAGCCTAGACAGTGCAATGCAGGGTATCGTGCAGAATAGGCTAGACAGTAATCTTGCAAAGTTTAAGGATATAGACCAAGAGACAGGGAAGTATGAGTTGCAGGGAGCGGCGGTTGTCGTAAACAACGAGACAAACTATGTGGTAGCGATAGTAGGTGGCAGAGGGACGGACGACCAGTTTAATAGAGGCTACTTATCCTACAGACAACCAGGGTCTACTATAAAGCCTTTGCTTGATTACGCGCCAGCCTTTGATACCGGAGAGTTTAGCCCGTCAACTTATATAGACGACCACAAGTTTGAGGGTTCGCCAGATAATGCAGGGGGTAGGTATTACGGCAGGATAACGATTCGGGAGGCATTAAATCGCTCGTTAAATACAGTTGCATGGCAGTTGTTGCAAGCGGTCGGAGTAAATAAGGGCTTATCGTATCTCGGTAACATGCGGTTTATGGGAATATCGTATGTAGATAACGGGGTGATGGCAACTAGCATAGGCGGTTTTACGAATGGACTACGGGTAGTAGACATGGCGAAAGGCTACTCAACGCTTGCAAACGGCGGTATTTACAGCGATAAGACCTGTATCACGGGGATTAAGTTTAAGGGAGAGGACATCTTCACGGATAACAGTAAGAGTGTACGGGTCTATCAAGCGGATTCAGCGTATATGGTGACGGATGTGCTAAAGGGGACATTGGATAAGCCGTATGGCACAGGCTATGGACTGGGAATTGAGGGTCAGATAGCGGCAGGCAAGACGGGAACAACGAACAGCTCAAAAGATGCTTGGTTTTGTGGGTATACAAAGTATTACACGACAGCGGTGTTTATGGGGTATGACAATCCAAAGCCGATGGAGGGCGTATACGGCGCAACCTATTCGGGCAAGATATGGCACGACATTATGACAGACATTCATAACGGGCTTCCGATGGTAGATTTTGACCGTTCAGATACGATATATGAGGCGAGCTATGACGGAAACGGCAGAGAGGTATCGGGAGACACGGGGAATCGTGACTTGTTTAGTGCTACGGCAAAGGAGAGAGCGGCAGTAGCACGGGATGAGGCGATAAGCCGTAAGCGTTACGAGGCGGTAAAGGCAGAGGTAGACGCATACGAGAGTTGGTTTATAAATAGTGCCGAGGATGCAGAGAGCGTAGAGAATCGGTATCGTGAGATTTTGGGGAAGATAAGCAGAATTTCTGACGAAGAGCTTCGGAACGAGCTACTTACGCGGGCGGCAAGGCATAATGACGCGCTGGTCGAGAAGTTACCCGAGTGGGCAGACACGGTAGCGGAGTATGAAAAGACTAAGGCAGAGGAGCAGGAGAAGATAAAGATAGCGGAGAGCGAAAAGGCAGAGGAGAGTCGTAAGAGTGCCGAGAAAGTTAGGGACATACGAGAGTTTAATCGGGCGCTTGCGGTTTTAACGGGGATGCAATATAAGGACGACAGCGCATATGGGAAAGCGGTCGCAGATATAGACAGCGGTCTTAAGCGTTTAACGGCATATCCAGAGTATGAGGCTTTAGCGAAGCAGTATAATGCGGCGATAGAGGCATACGGAAAGCTTCCGACATATGTAGAGTGGCAGGAGGCAGAGAGGAAGAAAGCCGAAGAGAGCAGTATCGCGGAGAGTGAGCGTGAAAGCGTTGCAGAGAGTTTATCCGCGAAAGCGAGAGAGGCTACGCGGGCTACGGTAGCGCCAAGTGAGACCTTAGCGCCGAGTAATACAGATATAAGCAATGCGGCGGTTCACAGTAACAGCGGTAGAGTCATTGTGAGATGAGAGAGGAGCGGGCTTGAGAAAGATAGCGGGGTTTCTTTTAGGGTTTGTGCTATCGGTGGTAGCGGGGGCGTTAAGTAACGCTCCCGCATACGGAAAGACGCTAAATGTCGATAGTATAGCGTTTATACAGGATAGCGGAGAAGTGATAGCAGATGAGAGCCGCTACGCGGGGACTAACACATTTTACGGGACAGCGATAAAGGCTTGTGGCTTAGAGGCAGAGTATAAGCGGAATAAGACGGGGCTGTATCATTCTCCGAGGCTTGTGCGGGTAGACGGAGAGATAAAGCTGATTTCGGAGTTTAGCAACGAGTATTTAACAAAGACATGGTTTATGGACACGGATGGTCGGTGGTACGCGTTTGACAGGCAGGGGAACATGCTACACGGGCTAATCGTAGACAGCACGCGGAATAATACAACATATATCCTAAGTCCAGAGCGAGCGGATTACGGGGCGCTTTGTCACACGAACGGAGTTTATAAGCTAAATGGGAAGCTTGTGTATTTGATGTTCAACAATGTGCATGACGGTAGCTTTGGGGCGGTAGTAACGGATTTGCGGGACAAGCTTTGAGACAGGGCAGTTTAACGGGAGTAGCCCTAGGGGGTTTCGGGGCGACCCGAGGGGTCATTTTGGGGTCGGTGCAAAGCCCTCTTGCGAAAATTTCTTGAAGTTTCAAAATTACTTGTAAAAATTTCGGCATAACCATAGGCGTTTTTCGACAGTACTTAACAACCGAAAAATCGCCCATGAAGGGTTGTAGACGAGGCTTGGCTAATTTTTCTACTCTTATAAAAATAGGCGTAGGTAAGCCTTTCCAGAGGGATAGACTAAGATTTCGGAGGATAAAATTCATGAAGAAGAAAGCATTTGTTTTGGCGGTTTCGGCTTGCGCTGTGTTTAGTATTTCGGCGTGTGGCAGTAAGACACCCAGGGCGGCAGAGACCACAAAGGCTACGGCACGAGTAACAGCAAGTAGCGAGGCTTTGAGCGAAACAGAGCCGAGTAATAGCAGTTTATCGGAGAGTGGTAGTGTAAGTAGCACGGAGACTGCGGTCGAGCAGGAAACGGTAGCGGAGACGCAGGGGGCAATCACGAACATGAGCGCCTTAGAGATGGCGGTTGGGTTTACGGTAAACGATATAGAGTTTGATGACTTGAGTCGTAGGTATTTTAAGACCGAGAACGGCAATCTTGCAGAGATATATCGCACAGGCGAGGGTCTTGCGGACGGAGAGGGCGTTTATATCCGAAAGGCGAAGGTTTCTGGCGCAGATATATCGGGTGACAGGGAAGAGTATTCGTTTTCCTCGGAGGATAAGTTTGGTAAGAGCGGGGTGACTGTACGAGAGTACGGAGATGCCGAGGACCAGTATAACAAAGTGATTTGGCATATCGGGGGTTACAGTTATTCGATTACGCTAAAGGGCTTGTCGTTTAGTAATAGCCTGTTGCATTCGTATCTGGACGATTATATTGACCGAGAGGTAGAGGCGGTAAAGACGGACACGGAGCGGGACGAAGAGAAGAGAGCGGCAGGGGAGTCGGGAAGTGAAGATGCGGCGCGTGGAGAAGAGGGTTTGTCTGGGAATCCGATTATCACTACAATAGGCGGTGAGATTTCGGATGAGACTACGGAAGCCGCTTCGGGAGAAGAAAATTAAAGAGTAAAGTTTGGGGCGCTTGCTAACAGTAAAATATCTGTTGACAGGCGTCCTATTAAATGCTAATATTTAGATAGTTCGTTGGGTATTCTAGCAATAATTAAAGGAGATTTGGAGATGAAGGTTGTAAAGATGTATACGAAGCGTGAGAGACAGGAGTTTGCGGAGTTTCTTAAGACCCCGAGCATTGCGGTGTCAAAGCGAGTCGAGCAGTATGCGGCGAGTATCGAAGAGGCAGAGGGCTTTGTCAAGTTTAGTAGGGGGGTTTACAGTGAGCTGTACGGGAAGTACGGAGAGTTTGTAAACTGTGATGTGAAGGAACTTGTGACTCGGTGCTTTTCGGTCGTTCCGAAGGATATTGCGCTGGACATTGGGGCTTTGCGGTTTATTTCGAGCGCAGTTAGCGATTTTAGCTATATGTGTTCCGACCGTTCGATTGTGTGCCGAAACGCAAAGGACGATGAGGGAATGAAGGCTTATGCTATCGTGAGTGCGAAGGCGACCGAGCTTGCTTATGATTTGCGGTCACTCTTGTCGGATGTGAGAGAGCTTTATGCTCGCGTAAAGCGCCTGTATGTGTTAAAGGCACAGCTTAACTTGAGTGGCGGATTAGAGGGCTGACGGTATGGGGGTTATATATGAGCGAGCAGGATATAAAGCAGATTAAGCAGTTTTTACTGTATCGTGAGTATCTATCACAGGTCAGTCGTAAGGAAGCAGAGGAGATTCTTCGGCGTAGTAATAATCTACTTAGGCTTGTGGCAAACGCATATACGCAAGTGGAGTCCTATAGTAAGATGGGTCGCCCCGTGCAAATGGGGGTCATTACGACTGCGCTAAAGGAGTGTAAGCGGGTGATAAACCGTGACAGGGTGATAGCGTATCGTAACGAGTTAATACGGACTGATTTTATGCGCGGGGCAAGTAAACAGAGCCTTGCAAATAAGTACGGTATCACTTCGATGACGGTCAGAACTGCGCTCGGGGGCTAAGTTATGGGTCGCTTTGACGAGAGGCGGGAGCGGGTAAGGAGCATTCCGATTCCCGACTATGTGGAGAAGGTAATCGTTCCAGAGATGCCGTGGTATTTTTCGGATTATACTGTGGACTTTGAGGTGCGTCCTGTCATTAAATGCCCGCTTCACGGAGAGGATACGCCGTCATTTCGGTGGTATTCCGACACGAACACTTTTTACTGCTTCGGTTGCGGTAAAGGTGGGGACATAGTAAGCCTAGATATAGAGTTTCGCGGTCAGTCTGGTGATAAGATAACGCTTTCTGATTCGCTGGATTTCTTAGAGTCGGTCTTTTCGATAGACGGAGCGGTAGCTACAAGTCCCGTTAAAAATACGGCGAAGATAGCGAGTAAGGGTAAGGTAACCAGGCTCAACGAGCAAAGTAACATAGAGCTTCTAAAGTTTAGCAGAGCCTATGGGGAGATAGACAAGGCGGTAATAAAGAGTGACTTGCCGTTTAAGGTTAGGACGACTCTATATAAGTGTCTGGATGACGCAGGGAGACTGGTAAAGGATAATTTGGTAAGTGCTACGGACGCATTAGAGTATATCCGAGAGGTTTATCGGGAGTTAAGTGATGGCAGAGGTGAGTAGTTGCATACGGTATGCGGGGAGTAAGAGCAGAGTTGCGGATTTAATCATGGACAGGCTTCCAGACGGGATAGAGGACTGGAGAGAGCCGTTCTTTGGCAGTGGAGCTGTTACGATTCGGTTTTTGCAGGATGAAAGAAAGTCGGCAAAGTGTAAGAGAATCGTGATAAACGACCTGTATTATGAAGTGTATGCGCTTTGGAAGTGTGTACAGGAGAACCCGAGTAAGCTGGTAGAGACAGTAGTCGGGATTATGGAGAAGTTTTGTCCGAAACAGCGTGAGTTGACAGAGAGACTGCTTTCGGGAGCGGAAGAGGAGTCAGCGGTCGAGGACGGAAGGAAGCTTTGGGCGTGGGCTAGAGAGCGAGATACGATAGAGAGTCTTTCTTTTTACGAGAGGGCGGCACGGTTTTATATCGTGAATCACATTTCGTTTAGCGCTTTAGGCGACAGTGCTTCATTTAGTGCGCCGATGCTAAAGAAATTTAATTTTGGCTTGACACAGCAGATATTTGACGTGAGTAAACTATTGCAGAGAGCCGAGATATATAACGAGAGTTTTGAGAATGTCCTAAAGGATACGAACGATAATAGCTTTACTTTTCTTGACCCGCCTTATTTTTCGCAGGAGACGGTAGCTCCGATGTACGGTTTTCGTGGTAGTATGCACGCAGGGTTTAAGCATGAGGATTTTCTTCGTGTGTGCAAAGAGATTAAAGGTAAGTTTCTAATCACATATGACGATAGTTTACAGGTTAGGCGGTTGTTTAAGGAATCTGGATTTTATATTGAGCCTTATAGTATGACTTATACGATTGCGGTTAAGAGCGTAGAGACAGCGCTTGCGGGGGAGGAATTGTTTATTTCAAACTACAAAGCGAAGTCTACGGTTCTTTTGGATGACGATATTCTTTGAAGGAGAAGAGAAGAAAATGCTTGCTATTAGAGAAGTAATTTTAGACGAGAAGCTAAATGAGGTTGCCTATGTAGTAAGTGGCACGATGCAGGAGTTTGGAGAAGGAGAGTCTAACAGAGAGACGCGGAGAGTTCTTACTGTTGATGAACTGGCTAAGAATTACAAAGATGTGATTCCGTCTGTCTCTTATGCGTCTGGAAAGCTTGAATTTCCGATTGTAGCAGGTTCTCGCTATACGAGAGTGGTTGAGCATGTTTATATGACAACTTCCGATGGCATCAAAGAGATTAAAGCGGAGATTAAGGTTATCGGGCGGCTGAAAAAGAGAACAGGCACATTTAGTAATCCGAGGCTGTCTAATAATTTAGGCTACAGAATTGAGATTGACGGGAAGGTGACTGATGTCGATGCCGCAGAACTTTTCCGTCTTAGCCGTTGGATGCCGCTTGCTAATGGTTTGAAAGTGATTCGTGGACATAGAGGCTGGGGATTTTATTATGCCTTGAATAGCGGGGTGGAAAATATTGTCGTGGGGGATGGAGACGAGATTTGCGACTATGACTCTAATACAGTTAGTTTTATAGAAGATACAGGAAGTATCGGAGAGTTTATTAAGTTTATCGCGGAGCAGAACGGAAAGATTGCGGTAAAGCGTCCATTTAGCAAGGGAGCATTATCGGAGAGTCTTGTTGTAGAAGGCATTTCTGAATATGAGTTTGCAGAGCCGAAGCTTGTTTGCGCTCTTGACAGAATGACTTTATCGTTAAGGACGAATCGTTCTGTTAATGTGCGGTTTTCTGATAGCCACAAGGTTTACTCATTAAATATCAGCGGTGAGCTTATGCTGGTTAAAAACGGTGAACTGGTAGCAAAGAATTTGCTTGTGATTTTCCCGAATAAGGAGTCAATTCGTGCGCTTACAGAAAAATACGGAAAGTATTTGCTGATTCAGTCTGTCAATGACAAGGGCAGTAAGCTGGTAGGCGGTGATGTTTATAGCATTGGACTTTTCGGCATTGCGGTGACAAATGGTCTGACTAGCTACGGTAAGCTTAGAGCGGTTACGGTTGTGAAGCTTTGTGCAGAGAAGCATAGGGTTTTCACGCAGATGACAGCCATTAAGTTGGAGATGTGTGAGGCAAGCCCTACTAGAAAGCCTACGATTCCGTATACAGGAGATAATGACGCAGAGTTGTCGCGCCTTAGAGGTGTGGGTGTCGATACGATGTCGGGTAATATTAAAGTAAGTGGCGATGTCGAGAAGAGTCGTGTCGGGATTCGGTTTGACTGTAAGACAGAGAATGTGCCTGTTCCCGAAGCAGTAAAGAGCGGAAGTCTTAAAGAGCTTGAGGCTTGGTATGAAGAGCTTTCAAAGAGATATTCAGAGATTGAGCTTACGCTTTGGTTGATTGCGCACAGTCGTTTTGCGTCTGGATGCACGGATAAGTACGACAGTTTTTATGCACCGTCATGGGGCTTAAAGTATGTGGGGGAAGAGCGCAATATGCATGCCTACGAGACGAAAGAGGACGGATTTAAGCTGTTGATTAACGGAGAGGTTGTGACAGAGGATAGAGCGGTGTTGATGGCTCGTAAGAGTAAAGGCAGAAAGCGTGGCAGACCGAGAAAGGACGCGGTAGGAGAGACGGAACAGAAAACCCCGTTTAAGAATCTATACGCAAATATGCCAGAAGCTATGAAAGAGTTTATTGAAAAATCAACCAAGAAGTAAGCCGATGGGGGCAAGCGATGTTTGCCCCTCAACTCGCCCGTATAAGGTGCATCGGGGCTAGTCGGTAGTCTTTTATAGCCTAGCCCCCTTCCGTTCGTTTCTGGGCGTTCTGGTGGCTCACAGGGGAATCCCTAGGGATGTGAGGTTCTGGTCGGGTTTAGGCACTGTCAGAGTCTAAAATTTTCCGAGGTAGACGCTTTCCTGTACCAAAGCCCGTTTATTGGGTATAAAATTTTGGCACGGGTTTAGAAATACGGAGGTATAGAGATGTCAGATAAAGTTAGGCTGTCGGCAACTGGGGTTGTTGTCAATGGGACAGGAAATCTTCTCGGGTTTATGGTGACAGATGGGAAGGCTACACAGGCAGTACCGCTTGATTCGCTTAGAAGGAATGGGGTAATTTTAGCGGGTCAGATAGACTTTAGGGGCGGTAAGTTTAGGCTTATGACAGGGTTTAGCCTAAAGGATTTGCCTATGCTTCGGCTTGGAAAAGACGGCACGACACAGTTTGTGGATAATACGATGCGTGTTGTGGCTCGTATTACGGAGAACGGAGAGTTAAAGGGGTATCGTGTATCGTATCTGGATGTAACGCTTAATTTAGCTATGTCGGATTTGCGTAGGCTTGCGAGTTGGTTTAGGCTTGACGGGTATGCGGTTCGTAAGGGCGATGAGGGGTATCATCTGGTAGGTTTAAGTGGAAACTCGGTGCTTAAGCTTAGAGAGATAGCGCTTAATGCAAAGAAAGACGCGCGGGAGAACGCTCCTGTAAAGGGTAGCGCGGTAAGTATCGTAGAAATTATCCGAAAGGTAAATGATTTTGGCGGTAAGGTCGTGTTGTTTAACAGTGACGAGAAACCGACTATTGGAGAGATACGGGCTACTACGGCGAGCGGGTTTACTTCGTTAAAGCTTGGCGAGGTAGGTTCTTCTTCCTTGCAGTATTCGGAGCATAAGTTAAATGCTTCTATCCTGTTTCGGGAGTATGGCATTGTAACGGTAGAGATTAAGGAAGAGGGCAGGGTGTTGCAAGTACCTGCATATAAGCTTAGAAGCAGGGTCATCTTAAAGGACGGCAAGATAAACATACCCAAGTTTTCCGTGGCGTTTCCGAAAGAGAGCGGAGCAAAGTTTGCGGAGTATTATAAGGGAGTGCTTACGCTAACGCCAGTCAAGTCAACGCCTATGGAGAGTGCGTTAGGTAGCGAGTTTAGCTGTATGTATCAGATAGATACAGGGGAGCTTACGCTTGTCACGCAGGAGAAGATTAAGCGGGAAATTCTAAGTGTGTCGGATGTAGCAAACATGGCGAAGGCTTTGATTTGCACAAAGGCGGCGATTTCGTATCTGAACGCAAGGGTTTATGAGGTAGCAGGCGAGCAGGAAGAGGGGCTTTACGCGCCGTATCGGAAGTATTCCGAGGTAGAGAGGAACTATATCGGAGCGGCTGGGGTGAATTTAAGCACAGGCGCATATACGGCAACGGAGGCTTTAACTACGGTAATTCCCGCGAAGGAGAGCATTTCTGTGGAGTATTCGGTAGCGGGGTTTAAGAGTGCGCCGAGCGCGTCACAGATAGCGAGCGGTAAAGCGGAGAAGTTTATTACGCCAGAGTTTAGGGAAGTGATAAACGAGTATGAGCGCCTAAAGGGGAATCCTTTTGAAGAGCCTAGACCGGAGGTATTAGAGTATCTAAAGAAGAAGCTAGCTTTCTTTAAGAAGAGAAAAGAGGGATATATCAAGTATCTTTGGGAGCATAACACAGCAATGTTTGCAAACGGAGACTATAAACTGCTACGCGGTGACGGTTTTTCTGGCTTAAAGGCGGTAAAGACTGGGGAGACGAAAGCGGGAAAGTATACCGAGTATAGCGATAGCGAGACAGGTTTAAGCGTAAAGGTATTTAATACAGTCCTAGGCTAAGAGGAGCAACGAACAAAGGCATAACAAACATATGTGCAATAAACATAGGCGTGACAAACGGGTGGCTGTCTGGCTTTAATTGAGCCAGACAGCTATTTAAGACGGAGTAGACGAAGATGGTCTATAGATTTAGCGAGATACTTGGCGATGAGGTTTATAAGAATCGGGTGATATTCCTGTTAGGGGAGCATTCGTTCTTTAATAACATAGTCATTGACATAGTTAGGGACATTGCGATTCCGAGGGAAGAGGTAAATGCAGAGCAAGTTCTGGATTTAATGTCGGAGTTCGGTGTAACCTCGGATAAAGAGGTTTCTCGTGGAAACAGTGTAGGGTTTGACGAGTTTCTGGACAGTACGAGTAGCTATCCGATGCGAGGTTTCTGGTATTGTAGCGTAGAGTATTCAGAGTTAACGGATAAACAGAGGGAGCGGCTTGGTGCTTATATGAAGTCACCGCAGGAGACTGGGTATCTGGTTATAACGGTCAAGGACTTTCGGAAGCATAGGGAAATTCTTCGTAATAATCTGGTAGCTAGGGGTTCGAGCGTTTGTGCGGTGCGACTTAGCTTTCCAGATAGAGCGTCATTAACAGAGATAGTCAAGGGGAAGCTAAGTGACGGCGGGGTTAAAGTAGACGAGAGAGGCATACAGCTATTTATTTTGCGCTTAAGTAATGCTTATAACGAGTATAGTGACTGCCTATCATCTATTATCACAATGTATTCTGGGAAGAGCATCGGGTATGAAGAGGTGCTTGAAGCATTGCAGGGGACAGAGAATTACGCAGTAGATGACTTTGTTTATGCTTTGTTAAATCCGATGGGAAGCGGAAAGGTTATAAAGCGCAGGAAGATATATCGGATTTACGGGAGCTTGATACAGAGTATGAGCGCGGAGAGGCTTCTAAATACGCTGTTAAACAAGATAGACATCTTTATTTCGTTTCGTAGACTTATCAATAACGGAGATTTGCCCGTGTCGGTAGCGTATAGCGCAACGGAAGTGCAGGATAAGCTTCCAGAGGATAGCCGATTAAAGACATATAGCGCGTATGTGTTTAAGCGTATGGCGCGGATAGCGTCTATGGCATCGCTTGAGGATTGGCTTAATATGCGGTTAATGCTAAGTGAGGCGAAGAAACAGGGGAAGATAGGGCTTGAGGATAGGTGTGAGAAGGCGCTGTTTTCCATGATGCATCGTAGCGTGCTTGGGGACGAGCGGTTTTTTAATGATTCGGGGTTTATAAGCACGGTGGGGGATAGCGAGCTATACAGTCTAAATACGGTATTCTTTCGAGTAACTAGCAGTTTCTAACAATGTAGAAGAAGCAGGAATTATTTTTCGATTTTCTATGTGTTAGTTAAGGTTTTCATTAGGAGCGTGGTGAGTTGTAATGCAGAAACTAAAGTTGACTATAGTAGCACAGCTACACGAGTGGAGTAACCGATGTTTAATTGAATATATGGAAGCTTCTCGTAGAGATTACGGTAAAGCATTGCGAGAAGCTTTCTACGCAATAAAACGAGGAGGAATAGATAAGTCAAAGTACAACACATACCTCCAGTATAAATACGGAATTTCTAATCGAACTGCAAATTCTATCATTCTTGACGCTCAAGGACGATTTAACGCCCTAAAGGAGTTAAAGGAGTATGAAAGGAAGCAGTTAGAAAGAAAAATTAAGTATCTTGAAAACACAGTCATTCCTAAGTTAGTTGAGAAAAGGAAGCAGAACTCAATTAAGCTTCAAGACGGAGTATCTGTTTCGTTGGTTCAACAACGGAATCTACGGTTAAGAGTAGTTTCAAAGAAGGCTAAACTAAACAGGTTGAAGCAGAAGCTTGCGGTGTTAAAGTATCAATTAGAAACAGGAAGGTTAAAGCTTTGTTTTGGAACGAAAAGGTTGTTAAAGCAAGACCATGATAAGTTTATTGAACATCGAGATAGTCAAATGACTTTCATAGGAGCTAAAGAGAAAACAGCATGTAATCAAGTTTTACAGTTGACCTACAATCGAAGAAGCAATCAGTTTTTGATTCGACTGCGAAAAGATTTCGGAGGATACAAGTCTGCTAAAGGTGACAATAGATATGCTTACGGTAGAGCTTATTTCAATCATCATAAGGCACAGCTTGTTTCAATTTTAAGGTTTAAGACCAGTCCTCTATCTTATAGGATAATCAAGAGGAATGGCAGATATTACCTATATTGTGTATTTGAGTTTCAAGTAAGGGATGGCGATGTAGTTACTCGTTCTTCTTATGGAACTATTGGATTAGATTTTAACAAAGGTTTTGTGACCTTATCAGAGACGAATCAGTACGGACATTTAGTAAAGACACAGTGTATGCCGTATCGTTTTAAGTCTGGAAACAAGACAAAGACTGACCTACAAGGAGTAGCAAATCATGTAGTTAAGCTAGCATTGCAGACAGGTAAAGATGTTTGCATAGAAAATTTAGATTTTAGAGTAACGAAATTTAAAACAGAAGCAAAAATTGGAAAGAAGTACAACGATATGCTTCATTCTCTAGCATATCGTGAGTTTAGTGACACGATGGAGCGTGTAACTTATAGACACAGAGTAGGATTAAACAAAGTCAACCCTGCATGGACATCATGGCTGGCAGAGAAGATTTATTGCAAGCCTATGAAGTTGAATATACATACTGGAGCTTCATATGTAATAGCAAGGTGCGGGCAAGGATATAAGGACGCTGTGTAAAGAGTGTTTCAAAGATAGCCTTATCCTATATAGATGTATCAACGCAAGACAGTTGAGCATTTCCCTGTAGGATGGAGTTTATTAGAAGCTCTGACAACAATTCTTATTGTGTGGCTACGGTCGAAATGAGATGAGTTAGGGTGGAATAGGTTAACCGTAAGACCTTGAGTTGTAAAACTCTAAAATTGAGCTAGAGATGTGAATTTCCTAATTTATTTTCTCATTTTCTAGTTACGGTTTGAGCTAGCAGAGCTTCCGAAAGATGTAGTTGTTTATCGGGACGGAGTGCGTGTGGACGATAAAGTGCTTACGATTCAGTAAGAGGAGGAAAGATGACGCGGGTAGTTGCGAATTTAGTTTTGACTGGGATTTTCACGGTAGATACGAAAAAGAAGAAGGTGGTTGTCGGGGGATATGAGGTCTTTCTTACGGACATTCCGTTTATAAGGTATCAGTTTAAGCGGTTTGACGAGGGGTGTGATGAGTATATTCTTTCGATGTGTGAGAAGTTTAAGACAGCGACCCCTTTAATCGAGGTAACGCTTTATGAGAAGTGTTACGAAGATATAGCTAGGCTAAGTAGCAAGATACCAAACCTTGCGGTAATGCTTTATATTCCGATAGATGACTCTGACGTAGAGAAATCAGACATAAGCGAAGAGAGTAAGGCGTTATTAAAGGAAGTCGTAGACAGCGGGGTAGCATACGACAGGATTATGCTAAAGGATAACAGCAATACGCTGTTTACTGTCTCGTTTAACAGCATGAGAGCGAGTATTCAGAGAATCACAGGATGTGACGCGGGGAAGGTAGGAGTTTGTAAGAGTCCTTTGTCGGCATATAACAATAACGCTTGTATTCCTGCAATCGTAGCTCGTGAGATACTGATAAATCACGACAGTAAGAGCAATACGACACCGACAGCAAGGATGGAGTGCAGGAACGGTGGAAAGTGCTGTTGTATTAGAAATATCGTGATAGACAGGGACATTTTGCTTAGTCGTCCTTATGTAGAGAAAGCTTCGGGTGAGAGTTTATTTACAGGGATGCCGAAGCCAAGTCCTGTAAAGCGGGAGAGAAAGGTAAAACAGCACTTGATAGGCAGTATGGTAGACGGGAAGCTAAAGTGGTGAGGAGTATATAGGGTTTAACTGCATACTTTCAAGAAAATTAAATCTTAAGAAAAGGTTGGCTAAAAAGTATTTATTCTAGGCTTATTCCTATGCAATTAGCCTATTGTTGTGGGTTGACAAAGGGAGCAGAAACAGCTAATATATCTAAAGAAAATATTACGAAGTCCTAAAGGTAGGTCGGGGACAGCTGTTTTGTCTGCTTCTTCATAAGCAGTGGAGGAAATCGTGATGGCGACTTTTCGCAGATGGTGCATGTCGGCAAAGCTGTTTGAGCCAGAGAGTACGCATGAGGCGAGTGAATATATCGCGCGAAATTACAAGCAGTTGGTAAGCTACGCGAGGGGTCAAGGGATAGACCCTGCGAAGGCAGAGGATTTGATTGTAGATGTAACGATTTCGGTGTGCCGTGCGGAGTGGCTGGGCGAGTGGGTAACTGCGGTAGAGTGCGGGTATATGCAGATAGAGCAGTATATCTACGGGAAAATCAAGAAGTATGCAATGTTTCCAGCGTATAGGCGGGCAAGCACGGGGGCGTGGGTTCGTAAGAAGGCAAACGGCAAAGAGGTTTATATGCAAGTCGAGATACCTTCCTGTGGGGCAGAGGATGCCGAGGAAAGTGGTATGACAGACTATCAGCTAGCATATATGAATTTATCGACATACGATAATCTGGAGGCAGTCGAGGCAGAGGAGTCGTTTGAAGAGGAGCTAGCGTATGTTTTAAGCTTTGACGAGATGAGTAACGGCTTAATCAGTAGGATTTTACGGAATCTGGACTACTACAAAGCGAACGCGAGTTTTCTGGTGAGTAGCGGGGTTTCGGAGATGTTTAACAGTTTTGGGGAAGCGTTTGCGGAAGCGTTTGAGGATATAGTTAAGGCGACCGCTAAGGATGACAGCAAATTGATAAGAGCGCTTAGAAAGGCGTAGGGGGAGCTTATTATAAGGGGATAATACGGGGCAGGGCTTTACTTCGGAGGTATCGTATATATGAGTAGGTTACTTGACAGTAAGCTTGACGAGTTAGACGCAGAAATATCAGCGATAGAGCAAAAGAAGCGCGGGTATTTGTACGATTGTAGACTCTATGACGAAGATAACATCCTTTGCGGAAGTAGCCACTTTGACTTTGGGAAAGCCGCCGTGCAAGAGTTTATAGGAGAGGAAAAGCGAGCGCAAGAGAAAGCGCTTGAGCAATCGGACCGTATAGTAGGTGCTTGTGGGGAGTATGGTCGGTATCTCTGTAGTCATCTTAGGATTCATCCCGAGAGTCCAGAGTATGAAGAAGTTTACAGTGAAGCGGTAGATTATTTTGCGAAAGCGCGGGATATAAGCGAGTACCAAGTGTGTAATATTGAGAATCCGTTAAAGTCCTTTGTTTATAAAGGCTTAAAGAATGTGATTCGGCGGCACGCAACGAAGAAGAAGCGGGAAGCGGAGCGGTTTGTTGCATCCGAGTTGATAAACGAGTCTGGGGAGACAACAGACATTTTCGACTTGATTCCCGACAGTCGGTCAGAGCAGGCATTAAGCCTAGTAGAAGATAACGAGTTGGTTTCTGCGGTAGAGATGCTTGCGTCCGATAGGTATAGTGAGAGCGGGGTAGATTTGCTTTGTTTTTGCTATGTAGCGGTAAAGACTGGGTATCAGATAAGTGACTCACAGTTTGCGGTTGAGTGTAGTTTGCTTGGGATAGACAGCCCGAGGGAGCTTGAGGAGGAGCTTAGGAGTAAGCCCGAGGCGCTAGAGGTGCTTCGTAACATTTCGATTTGCGGAGAAAGTTATCAAGACGCGAGCGAGTGTATTGCAGAGGTTTTGCGAAGATACCTGTATTGTGGCGAGGAGATAGACAAGATGCTCTGCAAGTGACTAAGTTTATGAGGTAGAGCGCACCAGTGGGTGCGCTTTTATTTTAGGGAATAATAGGCATATAGTTAGAAAACGAGCTGGTACACAAGACTTCCGTGTTGTATAATTTTCTTATAGAAATTTTCTGCGGAGGGTCGGGCATGATTGAGATAAAGCATACGCGGGGCGAGGTCACGGATAGGCTTGTGACTAGGCTAAAGCAACGGAAGTTTGAGACGCGGGTAGACAGTGACGCGATAGACAGTGAGGTAGTTCGGATAACGGAGAAGCCGCCAAGGGTAGCGGGGGAGGCGGCAGAGAGACGACACGAGCAGAACGCGAAGGCGCTCTGTGACTATCTTTGTGAGATAGAGGCGGTTTATCAGAAGCTAAAGAATAAGCAGGGCTTAATCCGTATCGAGTATAACGCAGTGGATTCCCTTGTAGTGTCGCGTCCGATAAGCCTGCGAAAAGTAGACATGTTTAGCTTTGAGACAACGGATGTGCTGGATATGTCGGGGTATAAGATGATACGGGTCGATTATACGCATCTCATAAAGTGTATGCTGTTTAGCATAGCGCATAAGGATTTAGGCTATTCGCATGACTTTATGGAGGAGTTTCTTTGCGGGAAGTCGAGTATGGCGTATAGCACGGACATATCGCTACTGGACAGGGTTTTAGAAGAGGTGTCGTTCAATAAAATCCGAAAGACTGCAATAGGTGACAGCTTGTATCATAGAGTGCATGGCGGGGTCATTGTCGGGTATTACGGGGATAAGATAGCGGCAAAGACATATGACGAAGTAGCAGTGCATGACGGAAACAAGACGATGCAGAGGATATTGAACGAGGTTCTGGAAAGGTTTATAGACAGATGCAAGGACTTATCGCTTGCGGGGCTTTATAACAGGGGATTTACACTGATTTGCAAAGAGGAAGCGACAAAGAAAGAAGTATTAGAGGTTTTGTCGGAGGGTGTGTGCGTAGAGCTGTTTGGCAGGAAGTTTGAGGCGCATCCGTTAATCACTTGTATAGACGCGAAAGGTTAAGAGGGGAGGAAGTATGGAAGGCAACAAAGTAGTTTATTGTCACTTTTCTTTTAGGCGACCGAGGGGAGAGGGGTACGGAATCTTCTCGTGTGCTTTGTATAATGACTATGACGGGAACTCGCCTATCATTAAGCGGGTTTGTATGGAAGAGTTATGGAAAGACCATCAGCATATCACGGCGATACAAGCCTACAGGTTTGCGCTAGATAGTGTTTATAAGTGGCAGTCGCATCTGTTAAACGCTGGGGTAGTCGCGGTATTACTGGTAACGGACAATCAGAACTTAGCGGGTTGGATATTGAATCCGAAGAAGGGAAGTTTTAAGGAGTATATGCGGAAAGCGTATCGTCCATATCAGATAGGCACGAAGCGGCTCACAATCACGGTAGGGCTGTGCATTCCGAGGGATTACGAGAAGTCGCACAAATTCTGTAAGTTAGAGTTTGTAGAGAATTATGACGAGTTTATGCAGAAGGGAAAGCAGACGAAGCTTGAGCTTGGCGGTATGCGGCTCATGTCGGATGTGATAGCGGAGGATATACCCGAGGGAGTTTCGGAGTTTAAGCCGATAAGTTCAGAAGAGGCTTTGAAGGGTAAGGACGAAGAGGCGCAGTAAACGGTACGGCGGGTTAAAGAAACAAGGCTTAATCTAAGTCAAAGAGGGAAGATATGCTTTGGACAACGGGGACATATACGGATAATCAGACTTATAGCGTTATAGCGTGCATAGATAAGCAGTATTCCGAGGTTATAATCGGGTTTAGCGGGAAGGTAATATCCGCGTATAAGCTGGAAGGTCTTAGGGACGAGTATTTAGCGGGAAGTCCGATGGCGAAAGAGGTTTATAAGACTTTGAAGCGCGGGATAGGCGGTTGTAAGTCAAGTAACGGAGTCCCTGTGCCGTTTCAGCTAGGGGCGTGTGTGGAGCATAGTTTTCAGAGGGCTGGGGTAGATTTTTCGATACGGCGGTTTAACAGTGGTTTATGCGGGGCGTATATAGCGTCCCGCAACTTTACGCTTGACTTAAGTTTAGCGAGTTCTGCGCCGAGTGGACTTAGTTTGCCGTATGTGAAGTTAGCGAAAGAGACGAGTGACGCAAGTTTTGACACGAGTAGTATATATGTGCGTCCGCTTGAGGAGATAGGCTTATTTAAGGACATAAGTTGGCTAAAGGATAAGCGGTATAAGGTTGTAACGGACGAGAGGGAAGCAGAGGAGCTGTTTAGCCGTATTGAGGAGAAGATACGGACAAACCCGAACACGCCGATAGCGTTTGATACGGAGACAACGGGCTTAAAGATAAATATGTTTGGGAAGATAGGCTCGGAGAAGGCGGAGGAGCTTAAGCGGTATAACGAGAGCGTAGGTAAGTCGAAGCAGAAAGGTGTAGATAAGCTAGTCGGGTTTATTTATTGCCTAGAGCCGAATGTGAGTTATTATTTTCCCGCAGGGAATAGAAAGTTTCATAACCTGTATTCTGACCTAAAATCCCCTTTAACGAGGCAGACAGCGGAGAAGATAAAGGCAGACTATACGGTAGGGCGGTTTCGTAGTCGGGATGATGACATGGCGCGGTATATCCGAAAGACTCTGGTAGAGGATTTCGGATGCGATGTCATCTTAATGGAGCGAAACAGGGATATACTGGAGAAAGGGTATTTAGTCGGACATAACGGCACATTCGATGCGAAGGTAGCCTATTTATACAGCATAGACATAAACTTCCGCGAAGATAGCATGATATTGCATCAGCTTGTTTACAAGTTCCGTTCTACGACAAGCAACCGAGGTGAGAGTTCTGCATTAAAATACTTGGTAAAGCGGGAGTTTGGAGTAGACCAGCTTGAGCTTACGGACTTTTTCGACCCGAATGCGTATAGTACGACAAAGACTAAGAAGAAGGAGTTAGGGATTGACTTCTCTTATATGGATTTAGCGGGGTCAACAGCGTATGCGCCAGCAGACGGAGATTTTACGCTACAGTTGTTTATCAGATATAAGAGTGCGCTTCTTAGTAAGTTCAAGTCGCTTGAGTATATCTACTATGTTGAGGTGCTTGTAAGTCTCGCGATAGCGTATATGGAGTTTTACGGCTATCGTATAAACGAAGAGAAGATAGATGCGACTCGTGACAAGTATTTAGTGCAGAAAGCGGAGCTTGAGCATAAGATACGACAGATGATAGGGTATTCGACCGAGAAAGAGGAAGCGGTGTTTGCGTCTTTAGCGGGGGCGGCAGACAGAGAGGCGAAGATGGCGATATTGCCAGAGGCGGTAGCGGTGATGGCAGAGAGTGAGAACGCCTTAAACTTGACTTCGCCTATAAAGGTAGCAGAGCTGTTTTACGATGTGCTTAAAATGCCGATGGGGGAAAAGAAGTCGGTGAGTAAGACAGCGCTTGCGGGGTTAAGTAAGCAAGCGGGTAAGAACGGTGAGATAGTTCGGGTTTATCAAGAGTGGAAAGGCGTGGATACGCTCCTCACTAAGTTTTTCGGGCGCTTACAGGAGTTTATGTATCCGAGCGGGTTTATTTTCTCGCATTTCGGTCAGATAAGCACAGCGACAGGTCGAATGAGTTGCAGTAGCCCAAACGCACAGCAGTTTCCGAAGTCGATTACGGCGATAATCGAGCCTAGGAAAGATTGTGTAATGTTTGACGCGGACTTTTCGCAGATAGAGTATCGAACGCTAGTCGCTTTAGCGGGGGAGGAGTCGCTAAAGAAGAAGTTTATAGACCCCGACATGGACTATCACACGACTATGGCGAGTTTAATGTACGGGGTAGACTACGCTTCGGTTACGCCGAAGCAGAGAGGCGAGGCGAAGGGCTTTAATTTCGGTATACCCTACGGAATGGGAATCACTTCTTTAACGATAAGGCTTTTTGGAACGGCTACAAAGGAGAATATTGAAGCGGCGAAAGAGAAGTATGAGTTATATTTCAGAGACCAGCCGAATGTCAGAAAGTTTTTTACAAATGTCAAGGAGTCTGCCGAGGTTTACGGGTATACGGAGACGAAGTGGCACAGGAGACGCTATTATTCGTTTAAGGATAAGGACGGAAATGTAAGCAGTAAGGCGAAGGCTTCTGCGCTAAGGCAGGCAGGAAATGCGGTGATACAGGGAACGGCGGCAGATATATTCAAGATTTCGGTCGCTCGGAATTTCAGCTATATCCGTAGGAACGGGCTAATGGGGAAGCTGTTTATCGTGAATATGATTCATGATGAGCAGTTAATGGAATGTAATGTAAAAGAGTTAAATCCGAAGCGTGTATTAGCGGATGTAGTGCAGAATATGGAGTTAAAGTTAGAGGGATTCCCGCCGTTGTATGTAGGAGCAGGCGTAGGTTTATCTTGGAAAGACGCGAAGGGAAAGATGGCAGAGATACATCCAGACCTAGCGAACGAGTATATCGAAGAATCAAAGGGTATGCCGATATTTAGAGGCGAGGATAGTGTATCGGAAAGTCCAGAAGAGGTATTAAGCTATTTTAATGAGCGGGTAGTAGACTTTAGAGTACGGAAGATAACGAAGTATGTATTAGACAAGGGGAATTGGGGAAAGCCGATACATCCTGTTATCGGAAACTTGTTATCTTTGCAGTTTGACTATGGAGTAAACGAAGAGGTAGCGGCGAAGTATACAGAGGCAAACGGGTATACGAAAGACGAGATAGCGGAAGCGAAGAAGAATATCCCGACCGAGCAGTTAAAGCGGTTCATGGTAGACAAGGGGATAGCGGTAAACCCAGATAACTTTAGGTCGGCAGAGGTAGAGCATGAGGTAGAGTCGGATAAAGTTTACGAGGACGAGAGTGAAGAAGAGGGCTTTGATGAGAGCGAGGCGGCAGAGTATAACGAGTTTAAGCTAATAGATGAGAGCAAGGCAGTGTTTGGGGTCGGTATTACAGAGTTGGTGAGTCGGTTCAAGGTTTTTGTTTCAGAGAGCCGAGGGATATGCGGGATAGATAGTGAGTTTCTACGCGGTCTTAAAGACAAAGAAAGTTTATTAGCCTATCTAAACAGTCACTTGTGTGAAAAAGAGGCAGATGGAAGCATGGAGCTTATGATGCTGGTAGGCGGTGGTGCGCTAACGCATTCTGGGCAGTATGTAAGAGGCGTAACGCGGGATGAGATGCTAAGAGCGGCGAGAGGGACTGTGCGTACCGCTTAAGGTATAAAATAAACTTCTAGGAGGTAGTGGGAAATGTCATCTGTGCGAGAGTTTTCATTTGACGAGAGTAGGCTTGGGGGGAGTAAGGGGTATGTATTAGCGGGGATTACAACAGACGCTAATAATAAGCTAAGTAGTGTGCTGTTGTATGACAGGGCTTCTACGGGAAGTCGATTGTTACAGCTTTCAGTGAATAACGGAGTGAAAGGGTATGAATTACCGTTACGCCATATAAAGTGGTTTGTGGATAATACAGACGGGCTTAAGATGAGCGAGAGCGACGAGGTAGAGGTAGATGGCGATATATCTCGCTATCCGATTCTTGGGCGTTTACGGGAAGGCTGGAGCGAAGAGGGTGTTGTAATTTCTGGTGGAAACGCGAACCTAGTAATTACAGAGAAGAGCGGTCATGAGTATAAGGGAGTTATTCTCGTTAATAACGCTCCTACGAGTTATATTGCGGGAGTATCATTTAAGGATAATGATTTAAGCAGTATAGGTGAGACATTTAAGCCTAAGAGTCCGTTTAGTAGTGCGCCGCCGTCCATTCCGAATAGTGCGCTTTGCGATATTTATGACCGAATACAAGATATAGAGCATATTTTGGGATATAAGAGTTATGATGAGAATTTCTACTTAGATTTGTCTTACCAAGCAAAGCTGTTTGGTGTGAACTTTGAAGGTATCTATCCTATAGATTCATCTGTCAACAAGTTCGCAGAGTTTTCGTTTGCTGGGTTTTCTAAAAAGAGGGCTGTTAAGTTCAACTGGGATAAAATTAGTATCCTTGAGTGGATGTCGAAGATAAATAGGGAATACGGTACAGATTTGGGATTTGATAGCGAGCTTAGAGTATTATACCGTAACAACTTATCAAGTAGTAGGAAACCAAAAGTTTCGAGTATCACGAATTTAGAAATTCCAGAGGGAGTTAGAGCAATCGGTAGAGAGGCATTTAGCGAGTTTACCGAAATAGCAGGCGTTGATTTTCCAGACAGCTTGGTGGAGATAGGTGAGAACGCTTTTAGAGGCTGTGGTTTAATAGAGGCGGACTTTGGGTGTTCGCTGGTAACGATACGGAGCGGTGCATTTGCGGACAATAATCTTAGCAGAGTTATTCTTCCTCCGAGCCTAGTGAATGTAGGTAAGGGCGCGTTTAGTGGTAACAATGAGATTAAACAGGCTATTATCTATAGGACAGGTCTTAGCGTTGCAACAGTCGTGGATGTACAGAAGTTAATCCAGCTTAGAGGTGATAAAGAGGCAGTAAAGAGTTTAGCTGTTGCGGATGAGCTAGAGGGAGTGTATGTACAAAGTCCTTCGCACTTAATTGCGCTAGAGTCAGCGTATAGAGACACAGTTCTTAAGAAAGTTCCAGAGCAGTATAGGGACGAGGCTATAAGGTATTTATCTGAGATAGCAAGTATGGAGTTGTGCGAGGAGTTAGGGATAAAGAAGTATAATCTAACGACTGCACAGGTCTTAGCAAGTGAAAGTGAAAAGGAACAGCGGGCTTGGAGTAAGTATACTGGAGCAAGTAAGCTGGGGGCTAAGAAATCAGAATCCTCGGGGGATAAGAAGATGGAAGAGGTCTTGCAGGAATTAGAGGAGAAGTTTGGAACAAAGGGTTCAGCGGAGACTATAGCCTATCTAAAGAGTTTACTGGCAACGCTTACAGGAGAGAATCGCTACTAAAGCGAGAGATGGCAAAGATATGGAGTTTTCTTAAAGGGAGCAAAAGAGAGGAGAATTAAATGTCAGACATTTTAAGTCTCACATCGGATATAGACATAGCGGAAGAGGTGTCGAAGGAGCGGGTCGGGACAGCGGTCGTGCAGACAGCGGACGGTATCGTTTATCCGTGCCTAGTGATACGGGCAGATAAGCCGAGTATGCGGGTAGCAGAGGTAGCGATAGAGGGCTTGCTTGATTTGATTCATTCGTGTTGGTATACGGACGAGGATAAAGAGAACGGTCTTAAGGATGATAGCCTAAATGTTTATATAGCGACTCCGAGTGGAGCGGGGAAGCTGGGGCGTGGGTCGTTTGCGAAGCTGTATCGGTATTTGAACAGTTTTACGCATAACTTAATCAGTGAGGCGGCGAGTGTTTATTATTTTGAGGCAGAGGGTAAGAAGGAGCGGATAGATAAGTTAAACGCGATGCGTCCGAGAGTTTGGCTTAATTTGTGAAATAGGTTTACGGGACGGGGTACGGCGATTGCCGCGCCCCGTTTTTAGTTTGTTTTTAGGTAGAATTGGCTTGACTAGTTGGTAGCCGTAGGTTAATATGTAGTTAAAAGTAGCTTTATAAGGAGGCAGGGGATGGGGAGAGAGTTGGATGAGAGGACAAGAGAGGTAACGGAGCTGATTGCAGGGATTTCGTCCTGTGAGAAAGCACTGGAGGACGCGGTAGTGCGGAGAGCGCCGTCAAATGAGGTAATACGGTGGTATAACGGGGCTATGACAGCTCCTCGGGCGAAAAAAGAGTATCTTCCTCGGGCTAGAAAGCAGTTGTCTGGGAGTGCAGTCGAGTTTATGGGTGCGCTTGTAAAAGAGGTTTTAGAGAAAGTAGAATTAAGCAAAGTCTTTACAGAGTATGAGACAGCAAAGATTATGGTAAATGCCTTGGGGGCTATTTGCGGTACGCTGACAGCGTTTATTAAGCGGAATCGCAAATATTACTTAGGTATTTTAGGGGCTTCTGCGCTGATGTTGTTATACGGAGTATCTAGCAAGAGCTTCCTACTGCCGCTATCTGTCACTTATTTGGTGAGTCTTTTGCTTGTAGCGCATTTTGTATTAAGTACACTCTTTCGGTATACGAAAGAGAAAAGCCGTGTAGACAAGACCTTGTATTTACAGGATAGAGTCGGGAGTGCGGTGTTTAATAGCTTAAGCGAAGAGGAGATAGGCATTGTAAGGCATCTGTATTCCGAGCAGATTTTGGCAGAGCATAGCTTAACCGAAAGTATAATCGCAGTAACTAAGCTTGAGGAATATGGTTATCGTAACGGTTACAGTATAGGCAGTTTTTCCGAAGAGTATGACAGAGAGCTTGAGGAGGCTTTAGATGAGCTTGCTAGTAAGTTTATCTGGAATACGGTATTAAGTGTGTCCACAGGACGGTCAGCGGATTGGCTAGATTGTATAAGAATCAAGAGGTGGTTTGTAAAGGAGAGTGAGGGAAGTGGAGAAAGTGCTAACGCTTGAAAAAGATAATACCGCTGGTATTTACAGTGGCTTGTACGGGAAGAAAGAGGAAGAGAGCGCTAAAGAAGTTGTGAAAGAGCCTACGCTAGATAGTCTAGCAGTAGCTTGTAAAGAGGCGTTAGCGGAGTATTTGATACTCTCTAAGGGTCTTAACTCGGTATTCGTGCTGGATAGAGAGAAGTTCATAAAGTCAAAGCTTCGTCCCGCAGGGAAGGCGCTTTACGAGAGGGAGAAAGAGTTTCAGCGAGCATTGCTTAACGATGAAGAAATAGGTATGAGTTTATTTAGCGAGACAGCGAGTGTTCCAAGTTACGAAGAAGTGGCGAGAGAGATGTGTGCGAAGTCGGTAAGTCCGCTTCCGACGATTCTTCTCGCGGTTTCGGTTGTTGTGGTTGCGGGTATTGAGCTTTTCTTTAGTATTAGCACAGTTGACGCATATAAATTGTTGGAGTTTTGGGTAAGTTTGATTCTTTTAGCGGGTATATTATTTTCAGTCGGAATTTTTGGTTCTAGGAGTGCGCTAAAGAGCATAAACAATAACTGTGTAGTTAGTACAACAGTAAGCCGCGCGTATGAAGAAAGATATGAAAAGCAAAGAGGAATGGCGATAACAGAAAGTTTAAGGGCTTGTATTTCAGCAGAGGTTCTGGAAACGATACAGCGTTTGTGTAGCGCAAGGGAGTTCAAGCTTTTCAATTCTTTAGGCGATTCTGTATCTTATGAGGCGCTTTCAAGCTATTTGAATGATAGACACCTATGTATTCGTTTATCTTTTGAGAGCGGAAGTGGTTTAATCGAGAAGATTGAGAGATTAGAGCCGTATAAACTTATTTCTGCGCGTGAGCGGCTTACAGTATTGCAGAATTACAGCATAGGAAGTAGTGATTATAGCCGTATAGGAAATGGTGAGAGTTTATTTCATCATATAGACCTTGTATCGGATGTAGTGGCGATGAGAGAGGTGCAGGTGCTATGAGTATATTAGAGCTTACGAAGGATGCGCCGACTAAGGAAGAGCGTTCGGAGAGGTCGGGTCTTTTCAGCAGTTTGTTTTCTGGAAACAGGGGAGCAGGGTCTAGGTGTGAATTAGCACTTTTAGAGAGCGAGGGTGAGCGGATAGACAGGCTTTCAAAGGAGGCAGAGAGCGCGTTAGACAAGCAGGGAAGCAGTATGAGGGAGCGACATAAGGCGGCGAGTGCGCTTCTTAGTGCGGTCATGGGGAGTAAGGCGTTTAACTGGGGGTTGGTTAGTGCAGTAAAGGAGATGTTAGCAGGAGATAACGAGAAAAGAGCGCGGGATAAGAGCAAATTAAAGGCTAGCATTAAAAAGGATTATGTTAATATTGCTTTACTTGTGGTGACTATGTTCTTAGTCGGTCTTGAACTCATGGGTACGCTCGTTGGATTTGTTGTAGCGATAGTCTTGATTTATGTTGCTTTACTAAATAATTCAAAAAAGATTACTCTATCAAGAGTTCTTGGTTATTTAGTGGTTTCGGTCACGCACGGTATTTGTATTGTTCCGATTTTAGCAAGTACTTTAGCAGGTAGCACATGGACTATCAGTAAACTAGGTGTTCTTGTGATAGTGCTTCTTTCTGCTATGTTTTGGCTCGTGTTGATTTTGCCTTTAAGTTGGGATGGTATAGAAGATTCAGTATCGAATAAGAGAGAGCCGAAGCAGTGTTTAATAGACAAGGGAGTATCTAGCTATGCTTTGTATGTGATAAAGAGGTGCTTTGACACTGGTGTGATTTCGGACAGTAGTTTTAGTGAAGAAGCCGAAGATACAGCGAGAGGTGACGAGGTTTACAAGAGAGTTCCAGAGAGAGTGCGAGTTAGCGCTTTGCTTGCGGTGTTGCGCGGGGATAAGGAGAGTTTGTCGTTAAAGGTGCTTCTTAGGAAGGCAGGAAGAGGGGATACGGCGTAACGCCGCCCCTCTTTTATTATAAGATTTAGATTGACTGATAGTATATTAGGTGCTAGAATAGAGACAAGTTAAGGGAGAGCGGGTGTCTTTCCCCAAGGGGGGGCTAAGTCATGGCAGGCAAGTGGAGTGCAAGTTTATCGGAATCTGTGAAGAGAAGTGTAGCGGAGCAGAGATACCTTACGGTAAAAGGGGCGTTGTTTGAGCTAGTTCGGGTGGTAGAGGAAGGAAGTGCGACTGTTTTACGGGTTGCAGAGATTATCGTGGCAGTGTTCCTATCACTTGCGGTTTGTAATGTGGTTGGGGAGTTGAATCCCGACAAAAGCATATGGGTCTATAACTGTATGTTCGGTTGTTTGTGGGTTTTGGCGGCTACATTAGCTATGCCATATGCTGTAATGGTAATTGGAAATCTGCTTCGGTTTATAGGTGCAGTTTTGCGGGGAGTATTTGCTTATATCAAGCGTTTATTTATTGCAGAGCGGAGGGAGTTTGACAGATATTAAAGCCAGACCTGACAGATTTCGGGGCGGGAATAGAGCAAAAGACCGTCCCGATTTTTGTTTGTACTTTGAGCATGGTTTGTACTTCTGAAAAAGAAATTTGGCTCGTGTGAGGAGAGTAGGTGAGGATTTTCTATTTTATAGACTCTCTAAAATCACGGAAATACCATAGTGGATTTTATGGGTAGACCTAGGGGTAAAAATGGCTATACCAGCCACTAAAAATTTCGAGCTTGAAAAGCACAGGTTTTTTTCGAGGGCGTTTTCTCGAACAGTCGTTTGGGCAGGGGGCTTGGGGTAGCTTCGGGGTTTCGGGACGGGATTTTGCAAGGTATTTTGCAAAAGGATTGCAAGTTCATAAAATCATAGAATTAAGAGGGAGTTGAACAGAGTCCTTCCAGACATGGTAGGTCTGGATTACCTGTCCGTGTTTATGGGAATAAAGTTTTAGGAGGTGTGAAATGATTTGGGCATTGGCGCGTTGCATTGAGAGAGGGAAGTTAGTCGGGTATTTGGTGTTTGATGATACAACTTCCGAGGCTCGTACAGCTTCTCTAACAAGTGTAGAGGCAAATTTAGGTATTATCGAAAACTTTGCTTACGGGATTCCGAATACAGACAAGTACCCTATCGTAACGGGCGGTAAGTTTGTAGAGAGTGAGGCAGTAAAGAAGCGAAATCGGTATAACCTTGGCAGAGAGCGGGTAGCTATGTTTTGCACTGGGGTAGTAGACGAGACATATCGTATTGTGTTTATGCCGTATGGTGGAAGCCTAGAGGATTTGAGTTATAAGGTGATAAGCCAGATAAATCTAAATCGGTGTATCAAAGAGTACGGGGAGCAAGCAATCTTTAACGCAGAGCGCGGCGAGGACGGAAGCTTGGTGTTTAAGAGTGCGATATGCGAATCGGTTAAAGCGCCGAGTAAGGTAAATGGGGCGAGGGCTGTGTTTTTAGCGCGAGCAAGAGCCTTGGTGGGGGTAAGTTTAGGAGATGACGGTACTCTTAATCGTATACCTGCACATGAAGCGCGTTCGTTTGAGATTCCGCTCGGGACATATCATATCGGGGAGCGTTGTTTTGTAGGGGCGAGGGGAGCTATAATTGCCTTTCCGTCTACAGTTAGGAGTGTCGGGGAGTATGCGTTTAGCGGGTGTGGATTGGTAGAAGTTAGGCTTAATGACGGACTTCGGGAGATAAAGCGGTGTGCGTTTGAGGATAATAGCTTTGCAGAGGTAACACTTCCAGAGAGCGTAGACATGGTGCGTGGGCAAGCGTTTAGGGGTTGTTCAAAGTTAAAGCGGGTAAAGCTGTTTAGACGGACGAAGGTCGAGAATATGGCATTTCCGAGGGCGGTAAAGTTTGTTTATTTGGGTTAAGTAGAGGTTATGGTCTTTGGTTTATCGGAGAGGTAGCTATTATTTAGCTACCTCTCCTTTTGGATTTCCCTCATGTGGTATACTTATCTATAAACCCCTACTTGTTTTGCAAGTAGTTTTTAACGGAAATCGTTTGCCGAGAGTCAGAGAGGGGAAATAGAGATGGCAGATATAGTGATTAAGCGGACAGTGCCGCCCGAGGTGTATGCAATCGCTTTGGTAGTGGAGGGTAAGAAGGTAGTCGGGGTTCGGATGGTAGATGTGAGCCTAAAGCTTGGCTCGAAGGGGAGCTTGTTTGAATTTCCGCTTGGGGTTGTAGAGAAAGCTGTTCGGACAGACGCGAATCTGATACGGAATCTTGCGTTTAACGGTAGCTTACGGCTAATAAACGGAGACATACGGAAGTTTCCAGCGGTAGACAAGGCAGGAAAGCTACTTACGCCAGAGCGAGTTCATGTGTTAAATACGATTACGCAGGACGGACGGATAGTGGGGTATCGTATCGTAAACTATAAGGGCAAGACAGTTAGAGAGCGAGCGGATAAGGTACTTGCGGCGGTCGAGAAGTTTGGTTTATTAAACGGAATCATACAGGAGAACAGCTACACGAAGGTCATCTCGGGGATAGAGCGTCCGATAGCGAATGTAGAGCTTTCAAAAGCGGCAGTGGCAGAGACAAAGAGCGGCAGTCGGAGGATAAGGGCGGCATCTTCGTTAGCTGAAAACGGGGTAGCTAGGAGAGAGGCTATTGATTTAGAGAATATTCTTGAGAAGAATGACGCATTTAAGTCATTAAACCACAGCCAAAAGACGGCATTGCAGAAGTATTATATGTGGTATACGGTTGAGAAGTTTAACGGTTTGGCACAAGGGACAGTACTTGAAGCAAATCCTGTGAAGCTTGCAAAGCTTGCAGAGCTACGGGGTTATGACAGGTGGGTTTATGGCGGCTATATGGACTGTAGAGAAGTCGGTAAGGTTCATTGTGAGCTTGGTCATCCGTTGCGTCATGTGCATTATGCAAACGCGGTGGATAAGAGCGGGAAGGTTTTAAGGACAATATGCTTTGGAGAGGATTGCTCGGCAGATTTTTTCAGTATTCCGAGGGAGAACATGGCAAAGCTTGCGAAAGTAAGACAGCAAGTATCTTCCGAGATAGACGAACTGCTTGAAATTATGAACAACCGAGACACCGCGAGCGAGGAAGATTTGCACCCCGTGCCTTTGTTTGAGAAGCTTGTATTTAGCCAGAGTGAAGCGGAGATAGTAAAGTTCTTCGGGCAGAAGCTAGGGACTAGTTTATTAGACTATAAAGCGACAGGGCTTCCGTTTCCGCAGAGTATGGTCGAGTTAGCTTGTCAGAAGATACAGGAAGAGGGTAGAGAGGGACTAAACTACCTCGGTAATGTAGCAAAGGAGTATCGAGACACGATAGAGCGGGTTTATGAGTCGCCGTACTATTACGGGATAATGACTGCCTTTAAGGATTATCTGAAATTCACGATGCAGAATACGATTGAAGGTAAATACCGCTACAATCCCTCTAAGAAGAACGACTACAACAAAGGCAAGGGCAGTTTTAGTAAGAAAGCCGTTTATGAGAGGCGGGTATTGCTGTATCGCTTTAGGGAGAGTTTAGGGGCTACGGCATTTACCTTTAAGGAGCTTTCGTGGCTACTAAACATATTCAAGACAAATCTCTCAAGAGCAGATGAAATCGGGGACGATTTTACGAAGGTTTGCGATAACATTTTACGCGAGAAGCCGTCTGACGAGGTTAAGAAGAAGTTAGTGCCTATTGTGCTTGCTTCAAGGCTTACAAGTAAGGTGTATAGAGCAAGGCTTTGTTCTTTGAAGCTTGACGGAGCTAGTCGGTATAGTTTCGGGATAACTGATTTTAAGAGTGTCTTTGATATAACTTCGATAGAGAATGTTGAGAGGTATGCAAAGTATTTAGCCGAGTCAACAGTGGCGTATCGAGAGGGTTTAGCAGAGTATAAGCGTTTATCTGGGGAGAAGCCCGTAGAGAAGCCTAGAGAGAGCCTAGGCGTTGCAGAGGCGAAGCGGCAGGGTCTTGAGATAGTGAGCGGTTTAACGCGGATTTTGCCAGACTTAGATAAGCATATCGGGGCGGTGGTTTTTGATAGTCCAGAGGGTATTAAGCTTCAAGGAATAGACTATACAGGGGCAGAGAAAGAGGGCATGACGCTTACGACAGAGAAGTTAGCCCTAGCCTATGCAACGACACCGAAGGGGAACAAGTTATACTTAAACCTAATCGCGAAGCTTAAGTTTAGTGCGGGGAGCGAGAGTGAGTCAGCATATGCAGTGAGTGACGCGATGGTGCGTGTGAATCCAAAGAGCGGTGAGGCAGAGCCGCTTGAATTAAAGAGTTTAGGGGCAATTATCATAGAGATACATGAGGCTTGCGGGGTGTCGGAGCGTGCAAGAGAGCTTTTTAGCGCAGAGTATGCTACAGGGGAATACCTTGGAGCATTAAAGTGGCTCTTAGATAATCTTATCAACAGGAATCGACTCGGAAACGCAAGCACAGAGAGTGTAAAGGCTTTCTATAGCGCATATACAAAGGATTCTCTTACGGATAAGCACTACGAGGCGCTGTTTAGCGGTGATTATTCTTCTTCTGGGGAAGCGGGAGCAGGAAGTAAGAAGTCTGACGAGGAGGTTCTTAAGGGGTATTCAAAGTCTCTTATCAAGGCGCTTCATGTGAAGAAAGGTAAGACGCAGGGATATAGCATTTATCTGACAAAGGGAAATCCGATGATTGTAGCTTATAATCTGGATAGAGACAATCGTTTAAGTGTTTTCATAGCGTTTCATAACAGTGATGGATGGCATAGTAACCTTTGGGACAAGGCGAAGCGTTGCGGGGATGCAGATTTAATACTAGGGGTGATGCTAAGTGGTGTAGTAAGTGGTAAAGGCTTTGAAGAGGCGATAAAGTTGTTGAGGGGGAAATCGGCAGAGACGCTTAGAGCTGTAGTAATTGGCATGGTAGACGGTATCAAGGCATTGAGCGGTGGCTTAGAGCCTGTAAAGAGTAAATATATGAGTGAAGAGGGCGCTAAGATATTTAGTGCGGATGGTGAAATTGGTAACGAGGTTTATAAGGCGCTTTTAGTCTAAGGAGTGAGCTAGGAAGGGGGGGGGTTTCGACTCTCCCCTGTTTTAGAGAAAGGAGAAGCGATGGATAGAAAGCTAATCGCAAAGGTTTTGGCAAGAGGCGGGTTTAAGGAGTCAAGCGTTGTAATTGAAGCTGGTAGTAAGTCTGTAACTAAGTTGGCAGGGAGTAGTAAGAGCAGTGTAGCGGCATCTGGTAATTCTGGAGTCGCAGAGAGCGTAGCAGTGAATCCTGTGCAGTCTGGAAATAGGACAGTAGGAAGTAGTAAGAGTAATGTAGCGGAATCTGGTAACTCTACAGGGGATATAATCAAGTTTTCACCTACGGATGACTTTTTTTCGCTGTATAACAAGGTAAAGCTAGGCGGTAACGAGACTTCCCTTTCGGAGATTGGGAAGCGTATCTTTCAGAATGCGATTCAGTGCTTAGTTTCGGTCTTTCGTATTAGGAGTGTGCAGGGTGGAACAGTACATTGCGGGCTTCTAGGAGAGGATATTGCGCTGGTTTATCATGTGCACCCAGACGGGGCATTTGTTGCGGAGAGAGTTTCATTTATAGAGGGTTCTCGTGCGGGGCATATGCTTTTATTTAAGGGTTTAGAGGGCGACAAGTTAATTACGAGCGGTATTTCCGAGTATCTTATGAACGGAAGTGTTGAGGAAACAGCGAAGAAGGTAAGTGAGGAAACTGCAAAGAATGTGTTTGGAAAGGCGAAGGCGATATTTGAGGATTACGCTGGGATTTCCACGGTTTTAAGCAGGATAGACGCCAATCTTATGCAGGAGTATCTAAGTGGGAAGTTGTCAGACGAGAAGCAGTTGATAACAAAGAGCGATGTGGTGCATAAGCGGTTTGACGGAATAAAGACGCATAGTCTAAATAGTAAATCAAGAGATTTGGCGCTTGACTACGAGGATGCGGCGGTATTGCTTGTGCGTTTAGCTGGGGCTAGTTTAGACGGCTTAAAGTTTGAGGACGATTTGTTTGTAAGCCGAGCGACTTACGAGATTGATAACGGAATTGAGATGAGTAAGCGGTTTGGGCAGATGGTTACGGTAGAGTTAGAGATAGATAAGAGAAGTTATCTATCGGATTTTAGGTTAAAATTCGAGTCTAGCGGGAAAGTGGTTAGCCTGTTTACTACGCCGAGTGAAATCGGAAGTGTGAGCGGGGTAGGCGGCTGGGTTTTTCACATAAAGGATGGACTAAGCGAGGCAGTAAGGAAAGTGCTTGGCGTTGCGACATTTGAGCATCTTACGGGAGTTCGGGATTCAGAGCGAGTCGTGCAAGAGATAGCGGCTGTTCGTGGAGACGCACTAAATAGTCATATGGCGGTAGCGAAGGTGCATGATATGTGTTCGCTGGTATTTGCGATATTAGGGACGCAAGTTCCGAAGGCTGTTAAAAAGACCAGCGTTACTATGCGGAACGCATGGGAAGTTTGGGCAAATGACGAGAAGAACATAGAGTTTGTTAGAGAGTATTGTCAGAGAGCGATTAAGTTTAGGGAGCGGCTATTAAAGTTTGCGGATAGGAAATTGGATTCCTCGGTTGCGCTGTTTACGATGGATGAAGAGCATATAGACGATGACGGAGTTGCATTTGCTATCGTTTATGATTTTCGGAAGTATTCCGCGACAAACGGGCTTTATTTAATCGTAGATAAGGATGGAGACGGGGATGTAGTAGAGGATTTGTATGATTATAGAGCTGGTGGAAGCGGAAGCGACCATGAGTTGCTAAATATAATCGCGCATTTTGACGAGACAGCGCCAGACGCATTGGTTCGGTATCTAATGCGAGAGGGTAGGGATACGGCATCGTTGGCTTTTGACGCATTAGGGAAAGATATATACGGGACAACAAAGTTTATCGGGCAGATAGAGAGTAAGTTAGAGCCGACAGACGGTATGCAAGACGCAGTAAGGGATTATTTGTACTGTAAGAAAGAAGGTATCGCAGTTCCAAAGAGGGTTCTTCGCGAGTTAGTGAGAGCATAATAGGGGCTAAAGGATAAAAGTTAGCGGGTAGGAAGGAATTCCTACCCGTATTTTTAATTTTTGAAGTACTATGAAAACACTAGCAGTACACAGGGGCTATGTGCAGTATGATTTTTAAGTAAAATTTTGCGCAGTTACGGAAAAGGAGAGGAACGGATGCTCCGAAACGGTAGAGGACAGCAGGGGTCGGGTTATATTTTGATATTGTTTTCGGCTCTGCTTCTGGGAAGTTACGGCGTTAGGCTTGGGGTAAGAGATAAGGTTTCGCATATTGAGTCGCAGGAAGCCGAGCGAGAGCGGGTTTATGATAGCGTAAAGGCGAGAGGGAAGGCACTGGAGACAAGCGTAGGCGAGACAGCGGAAGAGAGTAAGGCAGAGGAAAGCGCGTTTAGCGGGGTAGAGTTTACGAGTTTAATCGCGTATAATTCTAGCGTAACGCCAGAGGCGAATGTAAAGGGGAAGCGTAACGCGGGGGTTACCTATCGCGAGGGGGAGAACGGAGAGGTCGTAGCCGAGGGAGAGACAGGCGCGACTGAGGAGAGCGTAGGTAGCGAGCGAGAGGATAACACATATATCGGGGTATATGTATCAGGCTACTTAGATAATGACTTGTTGTCGGGGTTAGCCTATGAGGTCTACTATGACGGTGCTTCTATCGGGACAACGAACACGAATCTCCGTTTAACAGCCCTAAAGGGGGACAGTAAGTACGACCATAGCAGGGTAGATTTAATCGAGATTAAGGGGACATACGACCCAAGTCGGTTAAGTTTTAAGGCGTATACGGATAAGAACGAGACAGGCGTTTTAGGGGTCGTTTATAACGAGGTAAACGACACAAAGGACTACGCGATACGGAGTGTAGGCGGGGAGCGAGTCTTGGTAGTAAAAGAGCCGTCCATCAAGTATGCGGACAGGATAGAGGCGGTAAACGGGGGCGCGGCAGTCGAGAGTAGCGCAGTAGCGGAGAGCAGTACGGCTGTGGAGAGTTTATCGGAGAGTAGTACAGGTACAGTCGCAGAAAGCGGTATGATAGCCGAGCCTGTGGACGAGATGTATATATTAAACTATCAATATAGCTTCTTTGGGAGTGATGAAGCACTAAGCGCGTTGCAGGGTGGAGCGTTTACGGTACGGGACAAGGTAAGTAATGCCGAGTTTAACGGTATTTCCGACTTGCAGACAAAGTTTAGTCGGTATAGTGACGGTTCAATAGATATGCTGGGGGTAGCGCTGAATGTAAAGGTGCTTAGAAGCGCGTTAAACGGCTTTACAGCGGATAACGGGCGCGAGGCGGTATCTACAAACAGTATTATGAGTATCAAAGCAGGGTTTAACGGTTTATTTTCGCTTCACTATGCGGGAGTATCTGGAGAGTTTGATTTAGATTGAGGGGCAAGAGAGAATAGATATGGCAAAGTTCTATGTAGCGCGTAAGGCAGACGGTAAAGAGTGGGCGGGAGCAAAGATTCCCATTTATAGCACAGAGAAAGCGGCGGGAGCAGACTTCTTTGCGGTAGAGGACACGGTAATTCCGTGTCGAGGAACGCAGTATGACGAGATATGCGCAATAAAGAAGAGCGATGTGTTCGAGGACTTAAGTGATTCGGATAAACAGCTTGTAGCAAACAAGTTTGCTCCGACAATCGTACATACTGGGATAAAGGTGGAGTTAGCGGATAACGAGGCTCTGATGCTGTTAAATCGTAGTGGCAGTCCGAAGAAAGGTTTGGTCTTAGCAAACGGAGTCGGGCTTGTAGACGCAGATTATTACGGATGTCGGGCGAATGACGGGGAAGTGATGTTTGCGTTTTATAACACACTGCCGTATGATATTGTAATCAAGGCAGGAGACAGAATCGGACAAGGCGTGATTATAAACTATATACGAGCCGAGGGAAGCAGTGTCGGTGGCGAGCGAATTGGCGGGTTTAATAGCACGGGAAACCGATAACGATAAGAGAGGGTAAAATGAGTAATCTTGACAGGATATTAAAGAGCAAGTTAAGCAGTTCGCCAAGTAAGATGCATGTATTGTTTCGGAAAGTAGTTAGGACAGCAGATTATGAGACAGAGACAGTGGAGTTGTCTAGTGATATAGAGCTTGACAGCGAGGTAAGTGAGATAGAGAGAGCGGTTATATTCAATCTGCTTACGGCTTCTACGGAGTATACGCTGTTGTCGCACTTGTATGTCAAAGGGACGCTAAGTAAAGAGGACTTTATGTCTGGGAGAGAGGGTCTTGAGAAGTCCTCCGAGGCGATGCTTCATAAATACGAGGCGATAACAGGCGAGAGTAGGGACAAAATTTTAGGAAGGCTATCAGATGGAGGCGAAGAAGCTAGCGAGTGATTGCATCAAGATATACGGAGACTGGGTGTTTGACTATGTAGCTGGGGTTGGCTACGAGGTAGCTAGTAGTTCTTCGGAGTTACAGTTTATTCCTAGGTTTTGGGTATCAAAGCATAACAGCGGAGACAGTTTACCAGAGGGCTGTATTGAGATAACGGGAGACGAGTACGGGTATAGCTGTAAAGGTAGCGTGCCGTTTGGGGTGATACGGAAGAGTATCGAGGTAATGCAAGTGAAAGGTAGATAGTTTATGGGTAGCGAAGCGGTAGGTGGTAGAGAAAGAGTCGAGAGTGTGCTAAGAGAGAGGCGTATTTTTCGACAGAGACTTACAGCTTATGTGCAGGAACTCATAAATAACAGCGATACCTCTAAAATCGAAGAGTTTGCGAAACTTCGGAAGATGTACACAGGGGCTATCTACAGTGCAAATATTTTTTATATCAAGGATTATGTAGATTTGCTTTTGCCCGACTATCTGGACGATTTAGAGTCATTCGGGGTCATCTCGGCAAACGGGAAGCCAATCTATCATGAGCGATGGGTAATCCCGATATATGACAGTGAGGGGCTTGTGCAGGGGCTTGTAGGGTATAGTCCCGTATCGAACGAGCGATATGTTTATGCGGTAACGGAGTATTATATGCGCGGAGATACGCTTTGGGGATTAGAGCGGTTAAATCGGGCATATGAGCTAGGGTATGCAATCCTAACGGAGGGTATAACGGATGCCTTGCACATACGGTCATTGGGTTACGAGCCAGTATTTGCGATGTGTGGGACTCGGAAGAGTGCCATAAGTATGTTTGAGTTAAATAGGTGTAGATACGGGATAGTACGGATTCCCGACAGGGACATAGCGGGGATGAAAGCCGTTAGGTCTTGGGAGACGAATCGGTATGTAACGCTGACAACGCCTATTAACTATAAAGATGCAGATGAGACTTTGCGTGAAAGCGAGGACAACGGGGAATGCTTTAGAGGGTATTTAGACTTGTGTATCGGATGGCTAAAGGAAAAAGAGCATAAAGGAGAGAAGAGCGAGAAAGAGAAGATTTGTATGATTTGAGAGAAGGATAGAAGAGTGAGTAGAGAGACTAAGAGCTTAACAGAGAGAATTGATTAGATTAAAGGAGAATAAGATTATGAAGAACCCATTTCTTAAAGTAGCATCCATGAGTAGCAACCTTCGTTCGTTCATTGACGACAATACCTACAACTCGCTCAAGTATTCTGGCGAGTCGGGTCTTGTAAATACGATTTATTTCCCGTATCACGAGGTACCTGACGCGGAGACAGGCGAGCTTAAGAAGGAGCTGATTGCTCTTTCTGCCAAGACGCATTCTTGGGAGAGCTATGACGCGACAGGTAAGAAGTCCTTCGGCTCAACGGTTTGTACGGAGGGCGCACCGATTATAACGGATGCAGAAGGTCATGTTATGTCGGACGGCATTTGCCCGATTTGTGCTAGAGAGCGTGATAGCAGGGCTATCTTTGACTATCGCCGTGCGCTTCTGGACGGACAGTATGGCGGTGTTCCTGCGGAGGGTACAAAAGAGCGAAAGGATTATGACGATGACGTTCGTAAACTTCGTGATGAGAGTAAGATAAAGACAGTTCCGCAGATGTATATACTGGTTGCGGTCGTTAAGATGAGTACGAATAGTGACGGTAGCGTTTCTCCTGCTACGCTGGTGGATGGGATGCCCGCATATCAGTTAAAGATTTGGAAAGCTACTGTCAAGAAAGTAAAGGAACTGCGTGAAAAGCTTGCAAAGTCGCGTAAGACAGAGTTTGGAGCAGAGGTTTATTTCACGCATCCGACAGTTGCCGACCCGAAGAGTGCATATGGTCGTATGCAGTTAGTTTCTGGTATGACGATGGATGTTGTTGGAAGTGATATGAGTTTATCCAACGAATACCCGAAGCTTTTTGCAAAGATGCGGGCAGATGCGCTTGGAGTTATGGACACGATATTCGATACGGTTGAGAAGTCGTTCCCAGAGTTCAAGCCCGCGTATAAGGAGAATCTGGTGCTTGAGATGGACAAGCTTTTCAGTGCTTGGGACGAGTATCAGAAGGAGCTTCTTGAGAATCCGCAGGCTAAGTATCTGGAGTATGCGGCTACGGGCAAGGCGGTAACGAATCCTGCGGTCGCGGTAGGTACTGTGCAGAGTGCGCCTATCGGTGGCATGGCTGTGATAGGCGATGTGCCACAGATGGAGGCTATGCCGAAGCTTGCGGTAGCGGAGAGTGAGCTGGTAAGCGGAGACGGCATTGCAGAAATCTAAGTTTATCGGCTAAGGAGTAAGAGACGGGGATAGGACGGAAAACCGTCCTATCCTTTTTCTTGAAGGAGGCACATGGATAGTCTAAAAGAGAGTAGACAAGTTTATTCCCCGATAAAGCGTTGGGGGATTAAGAATTTTAGGAATTTGGGAGAGGTAGAGTTTCCGTTTGACACGCCGATAGTGACGCTTGTCGGGGATAACGAGGCTGGAAAGACTTCTGTTGTAAAGACTTTTGCGGTACTTGGTGCGAACGGGTATGCTACGGAGCAGAAGGACTATATACGGGATAACACGAAGGGGTTTTCGATAGAGTGTGAGTTGTCGGACGGGACGACTGTAAAGCGTGTAAAGACAGCGAGTGAGAACGCCTTTGAGATTGTTGGCGCGAGCGGGGAAGTTTACGCGGCAGACAAGATAGATAGGGGCTACGGAACGCCTGTAGAGCTTGAGCGGGTCATGGGGATGATGGTAGAACCCGAGACAAAGGAACTACTGCAAATACGGACATATGAGGATAGCCTGCTGTTTGTCTTAACGAAGAGCAGTGAAAACTATAAGGTCATGTATAATGCGTTAAAGGTCGGAAACTTAACGCGGGCAATCTCTATCGGGAATCAGCAAGCGAATGGGTATCGGAATGCGATAGACGAGTATAGTGTAAAGTCAGAGACGCTTGAGAGCGAGTTAGAGAGCATAAAGGACATAGATATAGCGAGTGCGGTACGGTTAAAGGGGGAGATAGAGAGGTTAAGCCGTATTGTAGCGGGGCTAACGGGTCTGCTTAAGCGGCTTGACGCGGCAGATGAGAACGAAGCGCGACTAAGAGTTTATGCGGGTATAGCGGGAATACGAGAAGAGAGTGAGAGCGTAGGGCATTCGTTTAAGAGTTTGATTGAGCGTTTAGGGGCGCAGGAGCGGGTAGCTACGCGGCTAAGAGCGGTATCGGAGATAGATAGTGTCTCTATGGAGCGCGATGTAGACGGCGTAGTAAGGCTACTAAGTCGGCTACGGGACAGCGAGCGTCTAAAGAGCGTGGCAGATGTATTTACGGGGCTAGATACGGTGCGAGAGGAACGAGAGAGCGTTCTTACAGGGCTTTTAGTATTAAGTAAGCGCGTGTTAGACGGGGAGCGCCTAGTGGGGGCTGTAACAGCGTTTACGGGGCTTCCGAAGAGCGAGGTAGACATATCTCCGATAAGCCGTCTTAGGGGTTTAATTGAGCGTATAGAGAGCCTTAAAAGCGCGGAAACAGAGTTAAGCCGTGTACAGGAGAAGGTAGAGGAGAGCTATAAAGCGTTAAAGGCTACGGGGGCAGAGGTTATGGTATGCCCGAACTGCGGAGCGGATATAGTGATTGCAGGGAGTAGAAGGGAGCATTTGGAGGAGATATGAGCAGAGGAGAGAGAGGCAAGAAGGCTGTAAAGTCGCTTGGATTACGGTTAATCGGCGTTATGGTGGGGTTTATTTTGGCGATGTGGTTGCTCGACATCATGGAAGAGCTTGAGGAATAAGGGGTGGAGCGGTCGGTTTATTTTACCGCCCGCTTTTTGTTTACCCTTGGGCGGTCTTTCTATAAAGTTTCTATTTACTATTTCTATGCAGTATGGTATGCTATGAAGGACGAGGTTATATAGTAAGGGGTTTGATAAGGAGACAGGTGGAGATGTCAACAGAGGCGTTTACAGCAATCTGGCTTTTCAACTTGTATATGGCGTATAGAGTTTATCGTAGTAAGGCATGGCGCGTGGTTATGACAGTGCTTTATTTGATTGCACTTGCGGGTCGCATAGCGGATGCGCTAAGTGGAGAGGTGATTTTATGGAGATAGCGAGAATCGGAATAGACGGGGATTTGCACTTAAGTTCCAAGAATCGAGGTGCACATAACGACTATCCGCAGGAGTCACTGATGTATCTAAACTATGCGACCGACATTTTTGAGAAGAACGGGTGTACGCATATCGTGAATCTGGGGGATATAGAGTACGGTCGGTTTGGGACTTTAGAGTATCGGGGCTTGGTTGAGCAGGCGTTTAAGCGTAGGCGAGAGCTTACGAAGGGGAACTTTTATATCGTCAAGGGAAATCACGACAGCGCGACCTATGGAATGACAGAGTACGAGTTCTACTTAGAGAAAGGTGCGTTTAAGGGGAGCTGTGATTTAGAGATAGGCAAGATGAAGCTGTTTATGTGTGACTTCGGGGGAGAGGATAGGGAGTTCCAGATAGATAGCGACAGGACGAATATTGTTTTAGGTCATAACTACTTTATGTTCAAGGACACGCTCATGCCGAATTTCGGAGACCCGATAGTTCTTGACGAGAGGGAGAACTTTTTCGGGGTAGATTACATCTTTAGTGGGCATATACATCAAGAGTATGTGTTTAGCGGGGTAATCACGCGGGATAGAGTCGGTCATAAGTGTATAGTGCATCAGTTGCCGTGTTTAGCGCGTCCCGAGTATTTAGGGGAGAGAACGCCAGAGAAGGGCGCGGTCATTGTGTTACGGGTATATGACGATAAAGAGCCAGAGGCGGTGAGATTAGAGTTTCCGTTGTTACCGATAGAGCAGTCGTTTAATCTTGCATTAAAGAGTAAGCAGGATGCGGACAGTATGCGTAAGCATGTAGATGTAAGTTCGGTTGTAAAGGGTTTAGCGGAGTTTGAGCGAGAGATAGGGGACACGGAGAGTTATATCAAAGGTTTAGTTGG
>ERZ773069.142-NODE-142-length-51050-cov-5.395588_pt1 | contig 51050 bp, 53 predicted proteins | sample MGYA00580619_ERZ773069 | MGnify/ENA primary metagenome ERZ773069 (study PRJEB29015, sample SAMEA2738007) | human oral metagenome | biome: human oral; feature: human-associated habitat; material: dental | place: China | collected 2108 ...
AGGTTATCATAATTTTCCTTCTTTCTAATTAACTTTTTTTAATTATAAAAAAAATTATGAATGAATTTTAGCTTTTTTTAGATATTAACGTTAACTTTAATATTCAAAAAAAATACAGGCTTAAAAAACAAAAACCGCAAGATGTGCCTGCGGTTTTTGTTTAGATAAGAAGAATTTCGAGTATCCATGCGGTCAAACCAAATTATCTCAGTTGTCTCCATTGCGGTGTCTCTTAGTTCTTAATATCTTTTAGAATTGCAACCAATTTATCGGTCACTAAAGATTGGAACCAAAAATCCAACTTAGAAAGTTGCTTTACCAACCTTCTGAATCTATTATAGCATATCAGTTCTATTCTGTCAACAAAAAAAGAAAGTTTTCATATGATTTTTATTGTCAAAGATTATTTGATAATTCCTTTTTTATTTCATAAATGGTGATTGCATGATCTAGGTTTTTAAAACTTAAATTAACCATTTTAGTTTGTAATTCTTTTAAGATTTTTAATTTTTGAAGAGTCATATTATCTGAATGAATTCCTATTTGAAATTCATTAATTAAATTGATTTCTATTGTTACATTATTTTTTATAGATTTCAAAAGATGATAAAATTGAAAAAATTGATCATCGGATCTAATTATTGGATGAGTTGTTTCAAGTTTTATATTCTTACATAATAAAATCTTCTTTTTCTTTAATAATTTAATAATCTCTTTTTTAAAACTTTTAAGCATGGTACTGTCACTATTTTCAGAAATAATAAATGATTCAAAATTAACTTCCATTCCAGTTAAAAGATTCAAAAATTCTTTGGTAAGAATTGAATCTTTTATGTTATTAAAATAGATTTCATAAAAAGAGGTCCATTCATAAATCCTAAAAATTCTATTTTCTTTATAAATCTTTAAATAATCTATTAACAATTTTGATAAATCATTTTTATTAGATTCAGTAATTAAAGGCTTTATCCACTCAGCTTGAATAAAGTTGACTTTTTCTCTGTTATTCGAACTATAAAAATCAAGTTTAAACTTTTCAAATTGATTTTCTAAAAACTTAAAGAAATAATTAGATAAGATTTTATTATTTTTGAAAAAATTAAAATGAAAATAATTTATAGATAGTTTTCCAAGCTTTAGTTCATAAGATAACGCACTACGATTATCTAAAAATTCATAAATTAAGTTGCTAATTCCATATTGTTGTTCAAAGCTACTTTTAAACTCCAAGTTTAATATTGATTTTAAAGTTTCTTCTTTTATAATAGCAATATTACGACCACAATAATCTTCATAATTCTCAAAAACATCATTAGATTTTTCAATTTTTGTAATAGTGATATTGTCTGATTCCAAACTATGTCTCAGATAACTGTTATGATCGAAAAAGATTAGAGATGAATCTTTTAAAGAAAGAACTACCCAAACTGGTTCACCTTTTTTATAATTATCAAATAAAAACTTTACTTTTTTAGAACAAGCCTCATCAATCATTTCCGGGAATAAAATCTCCAAATCATCTTTAAAATTAATAAACTTGTAATTTTTATTTTGTTTTTTTAAGTCCAACATAGAACAAATTCCTTCTTTCTCTTTTTGTTAATTATAAAAACAACAATACTTTATAAAATCTTACCTTTTTAAAGATTAAAAAAGAACTGAACAAATAAAAATCTGACCAGTTCTCAAACAGACCATAGTTTAACCTTCAAACTTCTGAAATTATTATAGCAAAAAAACTCCCTTCTGTCAACAAAAAAGCAAGAACCATCTTGCTTTTTAAATAACAGTTTTCATTTTAATTCTAAATTAGTTTCAGTAAATCAATTTTTGCTCTAATAAATTGAGCAAGATTGTCAATTCCTTTAATAGTTACAGAATTTGTTTTAGATAATTTCTGGAGTTTTTCGATTCGATTTAATATCACAATTTCAAATTCATAGTCCACTTCATCATTAAAAAATTCATCTTCAATACTTAGTGGAATTTCTAGTTTTGATTGATTTGCTTTTAGAAATTGAATTAATGTATTAAATTGATAATCAGATAAGTATCTAATACTTAAATTGTATCCACAATTTTTAAAAGTCAACTGATTCTCTTTAAGGCGTTTATATAATTCTTTTTCAATTACAGGGAGTAATTTTCTGTTTGCAATTACAGAAATTGATAACTCTTTAGGGGAAAAGAATTCCATAAATCCTTTGAATAGTTTTTCTTTTTCTAAATTGTTAGAATCTTCTGATTTATCCAATGATTCATCTAATAAAGATGAGTTTTTCACAGTTCTTAATAATTTTTCTTTTTCTAAATTGTTAGAATCTTTTGATTTACCCAATGATGAGTTTTTCATAATTATTTCATTTTTTGGAAATTCAAAAAATAAATTCTGCAATGTGTTAATAAAAGAATTTAAACCGGAGTTTGTTTTTAAACTTTCTTTAATAAATTCAACCCGAAGCTCTTCTAATTCTTTTTCTTTTTTTAAATAAAAATCAGAAAAAATTTTAAACAAGAATTCCAATGTTTTATTATTGTAATAAATTGAATTTTGGTAATTATGTTCTTCCAGAAATAGTTTAAAAAGTTGATAAAAATAATCTATAATGATAAGATTATTTTCAAATCTTTTGATAGTTAAATTATTAAATGAAACCTTTTTAAAAGATAGTTCCCCTTTCTTTTCATAAAAAGAATTTTTACAATTTCTAATAATTTCTGTTATTGACTCAAAAACTTCTTTATCAGAAGAATTTAATTCAGCAGATAAAATCAATGTATAAATCAAAGATTTCTGATTTACACGAATACCAACCTCATCCGCCTCAAAATAATCAGAAAATTCAAAAACCCCAAGATCAATCAAATCAACTCTAAAAGAATGATTATTTTCATCAAAAATTGATAGTCCCAAATCTTCAATATTCAAAAGAAAACGAACTTTTCCTTTATAACCAGGTTCTAATTGAATTCTAAAATTAATTAAGTTCGAATCAATTGATTCTTTAATCATTTTATTAATTAAAATGACAGAATCATGTTCCAAATCAAACTGGAACTCAGCATTCTTTTTTAGATCTAGCATTTTTATTTCCTTCTTTCTTTATTAAAGTAATAATAATTTTTCTTTAATTATAAAAGAAAAGGTAGCATAATTTTACTACCTTTATTAATTCTTTAACTATTTAAACAATTCAATCTTCGATTCTGTATGAGAAATCATTTTTTCAAGGTTGATAATAACTGCATTGTTTTTATCTGCAATTTCCTTTAATTGTTTAAGGCGATTTAAGAATTTCAATTCATTATTAATATCAAAAGTTATTATATCATTATCTTCATCTTCATCATCTGTAAATTCTGAGGCAAGAAATCCATTTGAGTATGGAAATTCATCTTCAAAATCTAACTCTAAACAAACTTTTGAATTTTTATGATTCATGAATTCCAAAAGAAGTTCATAGCGTTCCTGGTTGATCCATTTTATAGAAACCGGGAAAGATCTTTTTGAACATTCAATTTCACCAAAATCAATTTTTTCTAATAATTTTTCTTTTATTGCGTTTGCAATAAATAAATCACTTTGATAGGGGGAAGTAATGAAATCAACTGAAATAATTTTTAAATCAAACTCTTTCAAAAAATCTTCAAAAGATTCTCTAATTGTTAGATTTTTATTAAATCCAGAGTACAAGTTGCAAAGAATTTGGTCAAAAGTGTTCAGACCAACCTTTCTCTGAAGCAATTGTTTTATATACTCCATTCTTAACTCATTTAACTCATCAATTTTATTTGGACAGATTTGTTCAAAAGCTTTAAAATAATAAGCCACTGTATCAGTCTGCATTGTAGCAATTCTTGACTCAATTGATGAGATTTTATACTTAAAAGCTCCAAACAAATAATCTATCATAATTTGATTGTTTTTTAATGCAGCTCGTATTCCATTTGGATATAATGGTAATTCTTCAAACTGCAGACGAATTCCATTTCCAGTACCATACAAATCAGTCATAGATTTTAAAGTATTCCAAAAGGTATTCTGAAATTCAATTGATGTAGTAAAAAATTCTAAAGTTTTCTTTAAGTTATGAGAATTATTGATTTTTTTACTGTTCTTAAAATCAATACATAATTCTGCAGGAAATTCTGTTATATAAACAGCAGATGAATTAATTAAACCTTTTGGATGTTTGAATAACAAACTTAATCTTTCTAAATCCAGATATACTTTAATTAAATCAGATTCTACAGGTTCAAAAGACAAATCTAATAAATCATTTTGAAAGATTTTATCAAGCATCTTTTTTACTAACAATTTAGAATCAGTTCCAAAATCAAACAAAAATTCAGATTCTTCATTAACTTCATTTGTTTTTTTAATAATCATTTTAATATTCCTTCTTTCTTAGTTAATTATTATAGTTTAACCTTTATTTTTCTTTAATTATAAAAGAAAAAGCTGAGATGCAAAAGCAAATCTCAGCATTTCAAACTACAATTAAAACTTTTCTGAAATAATTTTGAATAACAAAACCTTTGATTCTTCATCAATTTCTTCTGACAATTTAAAAATCTCTTTAAGTTTGTAATTTTCAACTTCTTTCAAAATTGAATCTTTAGGAACGAAACTTAACGGAACTTCTTTATAAACAAAGTTTTTAAAATTAAATTGTTTGTTTTTTGCTTTATGAATAAATTCAGATAAAGAATGAGATAATTCTTCTTTCATAATTTCTTTTAAGTTTGAGTTATTTTTACTTAGTTTATAAGCCAGTGAATTCAATTTTCCCTTTTTGAATTCAAGACAAACATTCCCCAATTTAAATTGAAATTCATCTTCTGGATTCATAGTGAAATAATCATCTTTTAAATTGTAATAAAGAGAGAAACCAATAGATCTTTCATCTGCAGTTAGCTTTGAAATAAGATCATTTAGTGCAGCCCCGAAAGCTACACGTGCTCCACGATTACATTGGAAGTATTGATTATAATTCAGATTTGAATAATTAGCATGATCAAAGTTTTTGGCAATCAAAACTCTCAAATCAAAATCATTCTTATCTAAATCAAATAATTCAGCAACTCCTTCTTCAATTACAGAAAGCTCAACCTTACTATTTGAGTTAAAGATTTTCTTTAACTTCAAAAGCAATTTGCGTTTATTACTTTTTTGAAATGAATCATAATTATCAAGCCATTGAGGTTTTTTGTTGATCTTTAATTCATGAAGGATATTATCTAAATTAAGCTCTTTGAATCGCTTGTTTGCAAAAACATCTGCAACCTCTTTAAATTCTTTTAAACCAACAGGTTTAGAATAATCAATTGATTTTCCTTTTCCCAAAATTAAAGAAAATAAGCCAACAGTTTTACTCTTATTTGCAGTAAACAAATAATCCACATCTTCAATAGTTACAGAAGTTGCTTTTTTCTTAAGCTCTTCAAGAGTTGAGTTCATTTTGTCCATTATTAGACCTTCTTTCTATCCGGAGTCCGGTTTTATTTTAATTATAAAAAGACAACCTTTAATGTTGTCTTTTTATTAACTGAACCCTAAAATAAGATATTCTGAAGAATTTATATTCATAGCTAAGAATCCCATCCCAGAACAAACAGGAGTGGAAGAAAAGAATCTATAGTGATTCAAGTATCCATTTTTTCTTAATCTTTTTAATTCTAAATTCAATAAAAACTTTTTCCTAAAAGAAAGTTCATTTATTCTTAATTTTAAATAATAAAGAATCATAGATCTGAAAGACATTGCATCTATTATAAACTGTATTGTTAGAGGATCATATGGTTTGAATTGGAACCATCTAATAAAGTTTGTTCTTTTATTTAATTTGAATTCATAAAAAGATGTTAAAACTTCTAAAACAAAAAATAAGTTAAATTCTTTAGCAATTAAAGAAATTGTTTTATTATAAAGTTCTTTCGAATAATTAAACAATTCATGTGCATTCATTTTTTCAAATGGTTTAACTGCTAATTCCATACGAAGTTTAAATAAATCATTTATTTCTTCAAAATTGTCAAATGACTTCTTACTATCTAAGTATTCTAGAATTTTACTATTTTCAAAAAGCATTTTATCAGAAGGATTTATTGCTTCTAAAATCTTCATTGGATCATCTTTTACTTCATCGAAAACTATTAAAACAAAATCTTCAAATTGCATTGTAGTCAATCTAGAAACTGTAATAAAAGTTTCAAATTGATCTGACAAAGAAGCAACCAATGTTAATCTTGGTTTGGAAATAACTTCTAGAATTTCAGAGGTTTCATTTTCTCTTAATAGCTTAAGTCCAATTCCTAGATTTCTAATAACAAATTCTTTTTTCTTCTGAAACTTATCAGAGTAATGAGATTTGAAATTGCCTAAATTAAGTTCAGAAACTAAATCTAACCTTTCTTTTTCTGTTAAAGAATTTAGTTCAATTACTTTATCAACTAAAGATTTATATAAATCCATAATTTTATGGTTTTCTTGTTTTATCATTAATTTTTCCTTCTTTCTTTCTCAATTTTTAAAATAAATTGTTTTTTACTAATTATAAAAAGCAGACATAAGCCTGCTTAATTTATTTTTCAACAAAACATCCTAGTCCTGAAACAACTAAAGGGAATGGAGTATAGATTTTTTTTGACAAATAACCAAAATTATTGATTCTATTTTTTTCTTTTTTTAACCAAACTTTATCCAAAAATGAAAGTTTAGATTGATTCAAATTATTTAATTCTTTTGAAATAAAAGCTAGTGAGTCAATAATGTAAGGAAAAGCTTCGCTTTCTTGACTTAAATCCAAAAAATTTTTATCTAAATAATTAGACCATAAAAAATCTGAAGCTAGATAAGTCAGATTTTTCAACTCCTGTTCACAATACTTTTTTAGTAATTTTATTAATTTAATCTTAACTTTTTCAGAGTTTGAATTTTCTATTTTCATTCTAAGATTGAAAAAAGTTTCCTGATAATAAAGAACGGAAGAATTATCATCTTTTATTTTTTGATAAAAGGATAATAAGTCAAAAAACTTATATAAATCAGAACTATCGTCTGAATAGTTGAATAACAAAAAGGATGGGGAATTAAAACTTTTAATTCTGGTTGATATAGTTGATAAATTCCCAGAATTTTTATCCAATAAAATTCCAATTTTAGGTTTTGTTACTGCATCTATCAATTTAGAGTCATTGAAATTAGATAGATCCTCCACTAAATCAAGATATAATTTTGACTTTGCACTATTAAACAAAAAACTACTATTAGATTTTGGATTAAATTGATGAAATAAATGACTAACAGATTCACCTTTTGTTAGCATTTTAATTTTTTCATTAAATTCTTTTTTGTTTAAAGAATTCAATTCTCTAACAATTTCAGAAAATTGTTCTGCAATCAAACTATTTTGATTAGTTTGTTTTTTTATCATAATTTTTCTTCTTTCTAACCAGTAAAGGTTTTTGTTTTAATTATAAAAAAAGAGATGAATTCATCTCTTTATATTAAAAAATACAACTAAATCCTTGTTTTTTTACAAATGGAAAAAACTTTTTATTTTTAGATAAATAACCAAAATGATTTAATTTTGATTTTTCATTATATAACCAGATCTTATTAAAAAATGATAGATTATCATCTTGGAGCTCATTGATTTCTTTTGAGTAAAAAGCTAAAGCATCAAAAACGATCATTGTTGATTGATTATAAAACTTTTCATAATCTTTATCAAAATAAGAACCGTTTGTTCTTTTTGCGTAAACAATAAGCATAGTTGCTAAAACATTATAACTTTCAATAATTCTAAATGAGTCTTGTTTTAATAATTTAGAAAAGTTTTTTAAAACTTTAATTTTATTATTAGAATTATCTAAAGATTTAATGAACATAATTTTAGAAATTAATTCATTAACAAGGAGTCTATCATTTTGATTGGTTTCTGCCTGATCAAATGCCATCTCCATGAATAATCCTGGATTATCAAAATCATCATCAAAATTAAAAATAGCAAAGTTATCCGTTTTTATTGATTTACTTCTAGTAGGAATAATTGATACTGATTGTTTATTAAAATCAATTAGAATCCCAAGTCTTGGACTGGTACAGGATTGCATAATTTTTTCTATTAAATGATCAGAAACTACTTTATCTAATACATTAGCAATAGTCAAGCAAACCAACTCATAATTTGTCTTACTATCTATTTCTGAATTGTAATAGTGAGATTGGGATTCTTTTTCAGTTAAATCATTTAAAAGTTCCTCCCTTTCAATTTTATCCATATTATAAAGTTCGTTGTAAGTAGCAAAAAAAAGTTCATAAACTTTATTTTTTTGTGATTTGAACATAAAAACATAAACCTTCTTTCTAACCGAAACCGGTTTTATTTTAATTATAAAAAGACTGGATAAATCCCAGTCTCTTTATCAAGAAAAGATAAATCCCATCCCTTCTTTTGTTACAGAAGAGGTTAACTCTTTACCTTTAGATAAGTATCCATGATTAAATAATCTTTTTCTTTCTTTTTTCAACCATAATTTTTTGAATAAAGATAATTTACTTTCATCAAAATTATTTATTTGCTGAGAATAGAAAGCTAGAGCATCAATTGCTAGCAATAACTTATAATGATCTTTAACTGATTCATCAAAATTGTTGTTAGGGTCATTTACAAGTTGAGTTCAAAGCTTCATATAGTTTTTTCGCTAACTCAACTTTTTTTGATTTTCTAAAATTATTTGGAGTTTTGATCCAGTCTGGAACTTCTTTATCAAAAAAAGAAAAAGCTTGTTCTACATAACCTTTTAATAATGGGTTATTTGAATTGTCATTGTCTTTAGCAATTTCTTCTAAAATCTTGATGCCATTATCTGTCACTTTAACTGTTAAAGGCATTGCTTTTTGATAGAGATCTCTAATTAAATCATAACTTTGTTCAAATAGTTTTTCAATCTCATCTACTGTAATAGATAAAGATTTTTCTCTCATCTGTTCTAAATAAAGAGAACGTCTATTTCCATTCTTTTGTTGTTCAAGTGGTGTTGATTCACTTTTGATCATAACTTAACCTTCTTTCCAACCGGGTTACGGTTTTATTTTAATTATAAAAAAGTGAAAACCTTTGAAGATTTTCACTTTCATTTGTTTAACGTCCCAATAAATTATCCACAATAGAGTCGTAGCGTTCTAGTTCTGGTATTGGAACCAATTTCCGAAATTCTTTTAGATCATAAACACCCTTATATTGAAGATTGTTGCGAATTTCCTCATCTGGTATTAAAGAAAATGGAAAGCGTCCCTTTTTGAATCCTTCAAAACTTGCCTTATTCTTAGACAAATGAAGATACTTTCTCTTCAATCCGCTAGAGATTATTTTTTTAATAACCTCAGCAGGATTTGAATCTTTTTTATGAAGAGATGACATAAGATTATTCATTGTACCATCTGAGATCTTCAAATCCAAATCTGCAACAATAAAAGAATTCCCGTCATCAATTCTACTAAGGTTACCTGTAGAAAGTGAGAAATAAATTGAAATTGGTTTATAAAGCAGGAATCGACTTTTAGTAATTTTATCTAAAATAGTGCTAAATAGATTACCATTACGCAATAAAAAAGAACTTCCAGTCATGTAAGGTTGCTTACCATAAAATGAATTGCGGAATTTGATTACAGCTGGGTGATTCTCTTCTAGATCAAACAATGAAGTAAAATCTTTGACAAAAACATCCGTGCTACAATAATTCCTATTTAATGAATTTTTTAGTTGTTTTAATGCAGTTACCTTTCTAGCCTTAATAATTGCGTCTTGAGATTTCATCCACTCTGGAAAATTAAGTTCTGTTGATTCTTTTAATAGTTTCTCAAGAGCAGTAGAATAAAATGGTTCTACTTCTACAGCTTTACTAATTTCTGTAAGGAGAACGAGTCCATTATTTCCACCTTTTTCAATTTCAGTAATATCTACAAGATTTTGAACAGTTGCATGAACAATCTCATTATAAATCTGTGTAGCAGAATCCTTAAACAATTCAAGGACTTGTTCATCTGAAACAGATTCAGACATTAAGCGCAATGACTCAAGGACATTATTTGATTTGGTTTTGTTTTCTTCTACTTTAATCATATGATTAATACCTTCTTTCTTTAACCGTCTCTGGTTTTATTTTAATTATAAAAAACTAACCTTAAAAGATTAGTTTAAAGAATTTTATTTACTAGATAACAAGATCCTTTCATTCTTATTTTTAAAGATTCAATTTTTAAAATTATTTTATTTTTAAAAGTAAGATGGTTTTTGTTATTGTTCAAGTAATTTATGAGTCTAGCACGAGCAGAAAAAAAGTCGAATAGTTCAAAACTTACAAGATCATAAAAAGTATTATTAATTAAATCAAAACATACAATTGTTGGATAAAATTGGAATTTTGTTGATTCTTTGAATTGGGTTATTCCAAACAAGCTTTTTAGAAAATCAGATCTATTTTGTTCGGATTTCTTCCTTCTATTTATTTCCAATATAGATTTTTCGAATTGATCACCAATTAAAACATCATAAGTTTTTTTATTTAATTCTTTGTTTGAGAAATCTCCCTTTATTAATTCATCAATCCAGTCATAATCAAGATCTATAGATTTTAAATCTTTATTGAATAACAAAAGTAGATTTATGGATTCAATAATATCTTCTTTTTTAATTTCAGATAGATTCAAAGGTATTATTAAATAATTATTTGTTTTTAGTGCTATTGATGAAGTAACTGTAAAAATAACCTTTTTTGTTTTTAAATTAATTTTTATTGCAGGAATTTGCTCTGCAGCTTTATTCAAGTTTAAAGTTCCAAGAATGATACTTACATAAAATCTTGCAATTGATTCATATTGACCATCTAAAACATTCTTTGAGCTTCTTTTACCAAATAACATAAATCTATCTGAAAAAGATAATCCTTGAAAAGAGTAAAGTTTGTTAAAATAATCTTCCCTTTCTTTATAAGTTAAAGATTCTAACCATTTCACTTTTTCAATTACAGAATCAATTAATTCAATATTCTTGTTGCAGGATGGTTTTATCATTTTTTCCTTCTTTCTATTTTTATTTTAATTATAAAAAGCGACGACTAATTAATCATCGCTCACTTTTTAGCAAATCTCTTCCTTTAGTAATTGAAGAAGATGTAGTCGTTCTTCTTTACTGAATCCTTCTGATAAAGATTCTGCAATTTTTTTGAATGAGTCACTAGTTTTAATAAGATTATTTTCATAAAAAAATAAGCTCATTTCTTTCTTTTGCTTTAAATCGGATAAATCAAATTGATTATAAAATTCCCAATTTGTTTCTTTATTCTGATATTGCCATGCATTTTCACCAAAAAATGACATTAAAGATTTATTATCTTGAAACTCCAAAAGTTGAAATTCAATAAGATTAGAAAATCTTTTTTGAACGCTTTCCTTCAATTCAGACATTAAGAGATTTTTTAATTCAATTAAATCTTTTTTATTCTTTCTTAAAAGTTCTTTAAAGGATAATGAAGTTATTTCTACTTCTCCAATTTTCAATTTTGATTTAAATTGAAATTCTTCATCAATTCCTTTAATGTATGGTTCGTTATTTAAAGAAACTTCAAAATTGTCTTTATCTATGAATAAATTAACCATTAATTTGTGAGAACAAATCCCACATTGGATAGGAGATAAAATAAGTTTTTGAATTAAATCCACAAAGTTATCAGAGCTTTCAACAGTATCCTTAAACAAACTTTCAGAAACCCCATAATTAAAAGTACTCTCTTCTCCACAACTATTCACTTGAATAGGTTTAAATTGTTTAAAATCTCTTACAATAACAGATTCAAAAGTTTCATCAAAGCCTTCATTTCCAATCCAGCGAATTTTTTCCATCAATGTAGAGCGTTTGCTTTTATTACTATTATTAATCATCATGTTTTCCTTCTTTCTTCTGGATTATTTATCCAGGTTTTATTTTAATTATAAGAAGTAATAAAAAAGAACTACTTTATTTAAAAGCAGATCTTTAACATTAAAAGCTTAAAACTTCATCCTCTATTAGTTTAAGAAGATAAACTTTTTCTGAATTACTAAAACCTTTATTTAAAGAATCAATTATTTTTTGAAATCTTAAGTTCTTCAAAAAAATAGAATCTGGAGTAACAAAAGCAAGACCGGACTCTTTACGGTTCCCAGTTGCTAAATCTTTACAAATCGAAGATTGAATAATTTTATAAAGCTCTTGATTACTATTTGGATTTTCAATTATTTCTTCTATCTTATCCCAATTTCGATAAACTATTCGAAATTGTTTTAATTTTTTTATAAAGATTTTTTTAAAACTATCTTTTACTAATTCAGGATTTTCAATTAAATCAGTTTTAGATACTTTAATTTCCCCAATAAATAAATCAAAAACAATTTTATTATTAACCTTTGAAAAAATAGAACTGTTTGGTTTAATTTGTAAAATTGGTTGTTTTTCTTCTACTGAAACATCTCCAGAATCTTTATTCATCTTTAGCTGAAAAAGAAAAGATTCATCATCATAATCTTTATTTGACTTTTTTAGATTATCAATAAATAGATTTAATTTATTTTCTAAATTAAATTCTAAAAAATGCTCCATTTTATGGATCAATTCACTAAAGATTTTTTTTGCATCAAAAGATTCAAGATTGAGGCTTTGTGATTGAAGCACACTCATTTTCAACAAATTAATTAATTTTTTTCTTTCAAAAAAACTAAATCCATAAGACAAAGATTTAACAAAGATTTTAAAATCAGGATGAGTTTTAATAACATCTTCTTTAAAGAAGTAGAGATGGAATCGAGATCTTTGATCAATATCAAATTGAAACAAGTATTTCTGTAATTCAATATGAGAATGAAAACCTAAAAGCAAAGCTGTTTTTAGCTTATTAAACTCATTTCTTTTTAGATTTAATAGTTGCAATTTTAATTGAGATTCATAAAATTCTTTAGCTGATCTTTTCAATCTACTCTTGAGCTCTTTTATTCCATTATTAGAAGAAAAATCCAAATCTTCTATGTTAGTAGATGCAACTTTTAATTTAGAAGAAAAAGAAGTGCAATTATTTTGTTCATCTAAATGCCAATTATTTTCCCAATTTAACCCTAAAGTTTCTTTATCTAAAAAGATACTAACATCTAAACTAATTCCAAGTTCATTTACAAGTCTGTACGAATTGTTTTTTAGTTGATATAAATAATCGTTTAGATTTTTGGAACTCATTCTAAAAGAATCAAGTAATGTTTTTACCCTCATAGAAGCCTTTACAGATAGATCATCTGGAATAGCATCAAGATTTGGAGTTTTTAATAACATCTCAAACAACTCATCAAAACCTTCATTTGAGAAAAAACGTATAAACTCAAGCAAATTATTTCTTTTATTAACAATATCATTATTCGAAGACTTAAGCATAAATTATCCTTCTTTCTAGGTAAAATAGATTACCAATTTTCTTTAGTTATAAAAGAAAACCTAATCTTTAATAAATAAAGATTAGGCTTTCAAACTCTCTGATTATTAAAATTATAACATCTAACCTGAATAAAAATCAAGTATCAACCTTTTCGGTTAAAATGTTTTCGTGGGTTTACTTTTCCAAATCCTTTTCTTTGCTTTTTATTAAAGTTTTGATTTGAAAAGCTATTGACTGGTTTTCTTTTTTCCAAAAGAGCTTTCCCAAATTGTGCCCGTTCGTCTCTTTTTTCTACCAATTTAAGTTCTTGCAACCTTGATTCTTGCAATGACTTTTGCTCTTGCAGAGTTTTTTGCTTTTCTGAAATTGCCTCAGAAATCTCATGCAAATTAACTTTCGATTTTGAATCTTTCAATTCTTTATTAACTTCAGGTGCGACACTTTCAGCTTTTACAGTTTCAGTATCGTCGTAAGTTTTAAAATCTAATTCATGCATTAGCTTTTCAGAAGTTTCTTCATAAAATCTAACAAGAATATTAGTTGGTCTTAAAGGAATCCCTGATACTGTTTCAGCATAAACATCATAAATAATCTGCATTTCAGAATCATTTGTCCCTGGTCTTTGATAACGTTCTTCCAACTTATATACTCGAATCAAGTCATGATAAACTGGTTTGAACAAAAGTTTTAGAACTTTATTTTCCCAGTCTTTAGAAATTACAGCATTGTGCAATTCTTTAATTGATTCAGGGTTGATTTCAAAATCTTCACGATTAACAATTTCATTTTCATAAACACTCTTCTTAGTTGAAAGATAAATCCATGAAGCAACAGTAATAAAAGCAAACAAGAAATAATAATTGTTAGAAATCATAACATTGTTATGATATAACACATCTCGAACTGTTGAATACTGATCTGAAGTTTCAAATCCTTTTGATGAGAAAAGAAATAGTAAATCAAATGGAATCATAATAATTCCAAGCAAGAAAGAAATCCATTTAACTTTTCTAATTGAGAATACTTTTAGAATTTCTAAAGAATCCCTCATTGTGTTACTTGGAAGTTCACTAGTTGATAATTCTTGAGCTTTGAGAGCTGCTTTAATTAGAATCTCAATAAACAAAGCAAGCAAAAATAGATACGCAATATCTTTTACAGTTGGAATAATTTCAAAATAGAAACTTAAATTAACTGTCAATAAGGACATTAGAAATTGAGCAACTAAAAGAGCAGCAGTTACGTTACTAGTATAAAAAAGTAGACCTCTAAAAATCAGTTTAGAGTTTAACCCGAATAATGTAACCGGATTATCGGTGTTGTGCATCGAGTTATTAATATGGTTTTCCATAAATTCCCTCTTTCTAACGAAATAATCGTTTTTTCTTAAGTTATATGATTAAAACATAAAACAACTACTAATTTATTTTTTTATTTTATTTGTTGTTTAAAGTTTTTCCATTAATTATTTTACATTATTTTAGATAAAAAATCAAGTAGTTACTTCTATTCTGTAACATTACTGTAATAAAAACTTTTCGATTAATTGATTTATTATAAGAATAGAAAATAATACAAAGGTGGAAGTTGAATGACAAAGAAGAGTAATTTGAAAAGAGCTTTAGTAGCTCCAGTAATTATTGCTGCTGGCTTTAGCATTGGTAGTAATTTAATCACAACTGCTCATGCAGAAGACGAGAATGCTGTTTATACAGGTCAAGTAGATCAAACTTCAACTCAGAACATTGAGACTAAAACAGTTTATTATTCTGGTGCTAAAGATGACAGCTTCGATGAGAATAATCAAGACCTCTTAGTTAGTAACAGTCATTACAAATCAGAATCTGGAGTTGATAAAGGAGTTTCTGCAGTTGTTCTAGCAGATAAAAAAGAAAAAGACACTAGCAATCTTTATAGTGAGAAGGCTCTTTTTCATGTTGATAATGCACAACTTTTAGAACAGGCTGAAAAAGATAAAAAGGCTGAAGAAGAAGCTCAGAAGAAAAAAGAAGAGGAAGAAAGAGCTGCAAGAGCAACTCGATCATCATCTAATTCAGCTCGCACCTCTGGCAGCACAAGTAGTACAAATAATACTGAAGCTGCACCAGCAGGGGTAGGAGTTAATGGGGAAACAGATTTTGAACCAAACTATGGAGCAGTCCACAGTTATCCAGTAGGTCAATGCACTTGGGGAGCTAAAGCTTTGGCTCCATGGGCTGGAGATTATTGGGGAAATGGTGGAGATTGGGCTGCAAGTGCTAGAGCTGCAGGATACCGAGTAGGTTCTGAACCTATGGTTGGAGCTATTGCATCATGGAACAATGGCGGATATGGTCACGTTGCTGTAGTTACTGCAGTAAATAATGGAATGGTTAAAGTAAAAGAAGCAAATTATAATGGTCAATGGATTGGGTATCATCGTGGATGGTTCAATCCTCATACAACTTCAGAGGGGTTTGTTCAATTTATTTATCCACCAGGAACATAATGGATAAAAATTAGAGATTAATATTAATTATTAATCTCTTTTTTTATTATTTGATTTAAAATTCTATATAATTAAAACAAAAATAGTCGATATTATTCGACAAGAAAGAAGGAACCATCATGAATATCATGAATCTTAAAAAGGCTATTGTAGCCGTTGCTCTATTTTTTTCAGTTATGTTTGTACCAGGTTGGGCAAACGAAACAAAAACTCCTGTATCTGAATTGATTACTACTGATGTAGTCGTTGATAATGATCCTGAGTTCTTGGTAACTACAAAGAATGAAAATGGAGAATTAGTTCAGACTCCAGTGTCTGAACTTGTTACAGAGCCCAAAGAGGCTCCAAAAGTTGACTCTGCTAACCCTATCATTCCTGCAGAAACAACAGAAACTCCTGTAGCTGAATTAGTTACAGAACCCAAAAAACCAGAAGTGCCAGTTGATTCAGCGGAACCTATCATTCCAGCTGTTACAACGGACACTCCAGTTGCGGAGCTTATTGTTGAAAATGAAGAACCAACACCAGCTCCAAAACCTAAAAAACCAGAGGTTCAAACTGACTCTATTCCAACTCCCAAAATTCCAGCACCAGTTGTTGAGAAACCAGAGTTGTCAGTGGATGAAATTCCAAACATCCCAGCGCCAGTTGTTGATAAGCCTGAGTTGAAAATTCCTTCAACACCAGCTCCAAAAGAAGAACCTAAAAAACCGGAGCCAAAAACTCCAGTTGAACCAACACCAGCTCCAAAAGATGAGCCTAAAAAACCGGAGCCAAAAACTCCAGAAGTTCCTACAACTCCAGTTGTAGAAGAACCTATAATTCCAGTTGCATCAGATGATGTGACTCCGAATCATACTCTTCGTCGCCTTCCTTTGACAGGAACAGAAGAGTCTAACTTTACTGCTATTGCAGCACTATTGGCTGTTGTTGCTGTTGGACTTTCAGTAGCATCACTTAAAAAAGAATTCTAATTTGAATTCTTGAAGTAATTTATTACAATTTATTATTTTATAATTTTTATTAAAAATTAATTTAACTTATTTTTAAAGCTAAAAAGTAAGTTTCAAAAAAATCGTAAAGCTAACGATTTTTTCCAGAGTAAAAAGTTTAACGTGAATTTTTTCTCTAAAGTGGATGAATCGTGAACGTGACGATTTATCCAATGTTAATTAAGGTGACGATCTTAATTAACAACAAAAAACGGGATGACGTATCTCGTAAAAAAATAAAAATAAAAAATGAGATTATTGAACTCCTTAGTTCTAAATCTCAAATTATAATTTTAATTTTTTGAGGCTTGTCTGAGCCCTAATCAGACAAAAATTGTCACTCATTATTGAGTGACGGGTGCGTGTGTGTCGAGTGTGGTGAACTCGAAAAACAATTTTATATTAATTTTTCAGTTTATTGCACACCACGTTGTCGGACCCGGGATTGCCTTTTGGCGCCTGGGATCCCGACACCTGTACACACACCAACACGCACCAAAAATAAACTAAAACTGAAAAATTAAAAAGATCCTATTACTTTCGTAAAGAAAGTGATTCCTCGAGGAAGGATCTTTTTTTTGTCGTTTTTTTATGATATAATAGTATTATTAAAAAAGCAAGAGGAGAAGCTAATTTGAAAACAAGATCTGAACAATTATCTTTTATTAAAAATTGGTCATTAGGAAATAAAAACATAAAAGAAGTATTCGAAACTCATTCTTTATTTGTTTCAGAGAACTTTAATGAATTAGTGGAAAATGATTTTATAAAATCAATATTACAATTTGAAACAAAAGAAAAAGGTGCAATTTTGCAAACACTTTTAATTTTAAGTTTTTATAAAGATTCTGAATCAATAAAAGGAGATTTGGGTAAAGCCCTGAAACTAATTGAGGGAATATCTGCAATTGACAATCGTTTCAAGTTTAAACAACTTCCCGAATCATTTAAAGAAAGTAATTTGTGGAAAAAAGTATTTTCTGAGATTGGAGACTTAAATAGTTTAAGAAAAGAATTTGATGATGCAATTGAATTAATTTTGTTTGTAGACAAAGATGGGTATTATTCTATTGATACTGAACAATATAAATCAAACAATCAAACAATTAATGAATTTTTAAATTCTGTAAAAGTTTTAGGAGTTTTAACAACTTCAATTAATATTAACAATGAAAAGAATGAAAATAGAGCTGGATTCATTGAAGAGTTTGGTCTTGCATACTTATCTGCTTTAATTATTCAAGATTTTGAATTTTTAGTAGAAGAAGTTTATAATATTGCTCAAAAATTGGAAAAAGAATAAAGTAATAAAAATTATTTAATGAAAGAGGTGAGAAATGAAAGGAGATTTTAATAAAAGGAGTTTAATTATGCTTCCTACCTATGAGGCTGAATTAAGCAAAAACTTTAAAAAAAGAGAAAATTGTTATCAAATTCAAACTGCACAAATAGTTATGGATCCAGTTGGTAATTTTGCAAAAGCTACTTATCAATTAGGTTTGGATGAAGAGGAAAGTAAGAGGAAAAATTATTTAGAATTCATTGAAAATTCTGACTTCTATTTTGATGAAAAAATAAAAGAGCTTTCTGATTTAGTTGAAAAAAGTTCAAAAAATAAAAGTAAATTAACTATTGGTATTCTAAGAAAAGAAGAATTTAATCTGAAAGAGCTAAAAAAATTAAAAGAATTATTTTATGATTTGCCGTACATCAAATCTAAAGAAAAACTTTATGAATTATCAACTGAAGCACTTTTTTTATTATCGTCTACAATTGCTTATACAATTTCAGATAGCTTGTATGCTGATTTTTTTGCTAATGAAATTATTAATAAACTAAAAAATCTAAAAATAGATGATGATAGTAAAGTTGTTAAATTGATTGATTTTGCAAATGGAGGAACATACAATCCTCTTTTAGGAGATGAATACATTGTTATTAAAGAATTTGAAGAAAACTTTTTAGATAGGGTTAAAATAAATAATGACTACCTAACTAATTTGAATAAATTGGTGCTATCAAATGCTATAAAAGTGATAAAAAGAACCTATGGAAATGATGTTACATTGAAACATCTTATTTCTCTTGTTAATGACAAAACTATTGATGGTGTAGGTGCGGAAAAGATTTTGTCTGATTTTGAATTGGTTACAGAAAAAAATGATGAGAATAAAGATCTTTTGGAATTTTTCAAAAATGATTATCATAAAAACTTCTGGGGAGAATTTTATTCAAGATGGTTAAAAGATGCTTCTATTTTGAGAGATTATTTAGAAACAATGTTTGATAGAGTAGAAGTTTTTGATTTGTTATGTCCAAACCCAGGATCAAAAGTTATTGATTTGGAAGAAGTTTTAAAATTGGGAGATAAAGTATCCTTCTCTTTGAATACAGGAAGAGGTAAAGATTTTAATTCATTTGTTGCAAAACTTATTTTACAACGAATTGAAAAAGTAATTTATTCAAGAGATGGAGATGAAAAAACTAGATCTTATGGCAATTTATATCTCTTAAACGAAAATCTATATAATGACATTAAAGGATTTGAAGATTACAAAAAACGAGCATCATATAGAATTGATACGTTTTCAATTTTTCAACCAGGATCTTAAAAAGATAACCTATGTTATCTTTTTTGTTTTGACCTTTTATAAAAAAAGTGATACAATAGAATAAAAAGATAAAAGGAGAAGTTCAATTTGAAATCAAATAACAAAAAACTAATTATTGGAACTGTAGCAGGCGTAACTGCTGTAGCAACATTAGTAGGATCAACAGCTCTTGTGTTGAAAAAGAAAAAGGGAACTTATAAAAGTAAACGAATCAAAAAAGCTTCAAGATTTTGGCGTCATAAAGTAAAAGCTTAATTTAAGGATACTAATTAATGGAAAAAGAAAAAAATAATAAATTCAATAGTTTTGTAAAAGAATACATAATCCCACCAATTATTATTTTTCTTCTTGTATTAGGTTTTAGAACTTATGTAGTTGATTTCAGTTTGGTTTCTGGAGAGTCAATGCTCCCAAGTTTGCAAAACAATCAAACTTTAATTTTAAACAGAACTAATAAAAAGCCAAAACGTGGAGAGGTTATTAATTTTTATTCAAAAGAGAATAATCCCACAGCGCAGGATGGACACGATGTTTATGTGAAACGGGTTATTGGAATTCCTGGCGATACTGTAGAACTTAAAAATGGTGAATTATTAGTAAATGGTAAAACTGTAAACCAAGAGTTTCTAAACTTGGATAGTTCTAAAATTAATGCAAAAGAAGAAGCAAGTTTGGGTTCTCAATATCCAATTGGAAAAGATTGGGATTTAAAAACTTTATCAAATGAAGTAGATGGCTGGAACTCTTTCAGCAAAGGAAAAGAAGTCGTGCCTGATGGATGTTATTTTGTTTTAGGAGATCATAGATCGAATTCAGTTGATAGTCGTTCTTTTGGATTTGTTAAAGAAGGTTCGATTTTAGGTGTTGTTAGACCAAACCCATTAAAAAATTCTAAAACAGATTATTTTTTAACTAAAAATTATGCTGATAACTTTTTTAAAAACGAATAATAATCTATAAAAATAATTAAATTAGAGGTGATAAATGACTATTGAAGCTATAGTAATTCCTCCACGTTATCCAGAACTACAAGTTTTACAAATTGGTAATTCTGAAAAAGAAAAAGAGATTTTAACAAAAACAGGCTTTATTTTTGACTCAAAGCCGGACTTAAAAGCAAATCATTATTTGATTGCTAATGGAAATGATTTTGCTGGAATTTTAGAATTCACAGTAAAAAATGATTCAAAAAATGGAACAGCAGTAATTAAAGAACTTTGGATTAATTCCAACCAATTATTGTCATTTTTAGAAGGTGTCTACTTAAATCTCGGGCTGAATTTTGATAAAGTAAACATTATGGATTCTGGAATGGAAAATACTTTTATTGTAAATGCTGATCCAATTGATAACTTCAACCCTATGTTGACTTCTTCTGTAAAAGTTGTTGATTTGGAAAACGACTCTACTGGAAGAATTAGTAATTTATTAAGAAACTTTTAAAAAGAGCAGATTTTACTGTTCTTTTTTTTATGTTCCCCGAAAACTAGATTTTTATTAAAAATTACGGTAAAATAGTAAGAGTAAAGATAATACAGGAGGTTATAGATGCCAGGAAAAGTTATTAGGCAGAAAAAAATTAAAAAAATCTTCTTAATTTTTGGATTATTTGGGGTTCTAGGAGCTGGGACGGGTTTGTATTTTTATACAGCAAATAAAGGTCCATCAGATAAAAACATTCAAACCTTAAATAGTGAGCAACAAAAAAGTTTAATTGAGACAGCAACTAAACTTGTTAAACAAAACACAAAACCAAAAGAAGTTTATAACGATTTAGGATCTCGCATTGAAAAATTGGATAAGCAGAATCAATATCTTGCAATGGATCTTATTTATACATCGATTCAAAATGCAACTTTTTATTACAACTCTACGGGATCTGTTATGAGTGGTGAAATTGAATATAATCGGAAAAACTCAAGATCTAGTATTGCTGCTGCAAATAATTCTGCTTGGGTCTCTGGTTTTGTTAGAGATTTGAAAGACCAACATCTAAAACCTTTTTCATTATCTGGAGCACAAATCTTATCTCTTCCAAATTGGGGAGAATTAAAAGATTATCAAAAGTATTCATCTTCTGAACTTTCCATTCTAATTGAAACTGGATTAGAAACAGAACAGTTTGAGATTTTCAACTCTGAATCTGGAGAAGTAAATGCCTATCAAGCATTTAAGGCTTATGAAAAAGTTTTAGACGGATTGAATAAATTAAGTAAGGAAAATCAATCTAGTAAGTATCTTTCTGACTTAAATAGTTTGGCTAGATTTTATCATGATGTAGCTTTGGGAGTTGTAATTACAGATAATATTGAACTAGATTCGAATGGTATAACTTACACATTAAGTAAAAACCAAATTAGTGCACTTGAAAAGATTAAGAATGAATCTACAGATTCTGTATTAGCAAAAGAAGCAGAATCTATTCTTGGAGTGTTAAAGGATGGTAAGGCTCCTGGTAATTTTTTGAAGAATATTGCAAAAGAGTCTCAAAAAAGATTTGGTAGTAGTGTGTTCTGGCAGTCAGAGCAAGACCTTTCTTCAATTGTAACTAATAAAACTTTAACAGAAAAAGAAAAGAATAAAGAGCCTAAAACTGGAGAAGAAAAGAATGAAAATAATTGATAGTTTAAGAGATCATCTAGTTGAAATAAGAGACCGGTTTGATCCGAAAAAGGTTAAAAAAATTAAAAAGATTCGAGATTTTAAATCAAAAAAAATTCGATTCATTATCTATGCTTTTATTGTTTTATTTTCTCTAGGTTTTGGTTTAATAAATCTATTTAAACAAGAAGAAGTTTCGGAACGAAACTTTAGAGATCAAATTATTCAAAACGAATTAAAATCTTCAAAGGAAGAGATTTCAAATTGGAACTTAGTTGATGAAATTCCATTTAAGAACAGTTTTATTTCTATTTATCAGTTTCAAAACAATGATGGATTAAACTTCTTAATTATTGATCGTTCTAATAATCAGATTTTATTTAAAACAACAATAGATACTGTAAAATCTGAACCAAAATCCGATGACCCTATAGCACTAATTCAGCTACTTGTTTTCCTTTCTGATACTGGTAGAGAGGGGAAATTAAATTCTTTTTCTCAAACAGAAAATGGTTGGGAAGTTAACGGAAAAGAATTTAAAGTTGAGTTACGATATGGTCAATTAGTAAAAGTTAATGATGAGGAAATAACTCAATATCCTAATGTTTATCTTAGCCAACCGGCTATAAGAAGACTGATGAAATCTTTTGAAAAGGATCCTAAAAAAATGATGATTGGTAGAGTTACGATAGATAATGGAGAGCTTCTTATTACAACCAGAGAGAAAGATACTAGAGATGGAGCCCCCGTTTATGAAATTAGATCAAATGCAAATTCTGAAGTTAAGATCACAGAAAACAAATTAATTAAAAAGGAGTGATTAGAAATGAGTGAAAGCTTAAAAGAATTAAAACCGGAATTAGAAAATCTTTCTGAAAAACTTAAAGGAGAGATTACAAACTTTTTAAATCATTTAACTTTCACATCTGATCCAATTGCAGCAATTACTGGAGAAAAAGGTCGATGGCTAATATTAAACCCATTCATAAAAACTAAAACACTTATAGATAAAATCATTTCAGAAGTTTCACAAGAACTGTATAAAAAAAGTGAAGGTCAATATTACATAATTAATGCAAGCTTGGATAATTCAAGTAAAGATTTAACATTGGGTATTGGATACGAAAATGATTCTCCTATTATTTTTTGGTCTATTTTTTCAAATAAAGTTAGTATTCCATCCTGGGATGGGGTTTACAATCGAAAATCTGATCGTAAAAAGCTGATAGAGCTTTTAAAAGAAAAAGAAAAATTATTGGATGAAACTTCTATAATTTTAAATTCTCCGGATGCCTTATTAAATAATGGATACTTCAATCTTTATTTAAAACGTTTTTTTAGAAGAAGAAAATTCGAGACTCAGGCGATTGATCTAATAACTGATTTAAAAGTTGAAGTCGAAAACACAAGAAATGAGTTGGATTCAATTAAGGATTTTGATTTTAAAGTTATGGAAGACCAGGAGCTTTTAAAGTGTTTGGACTTATTGCAACTACTGTTTTTAAGATTTCCAAAGTACACAAAGTATTCAGAATACATAAAAGAAACCAAGGGGGAAAATTAAGTGAATAATAATGGAAATAGCAGGATGGGTGTGGGTGGTTCTGAATTAAACCATCAATCATACTTAACTCATAGAAGACGTGCTGTTAATGAACATAACAATAATCTTCAAGGTGGTTCACAAACCCTTGAACAATACAAGAAACAACAAGAAGTCTACAACAAAGAAAAGGAGATGATTCAAGCACCTCCATCATTCAAGAAAACAAGAACAATGATTATTTTTAGAGGTCAATACCTCATTATCATGTTAAGCTTTATATTACTTATTGTGAACTCTGTTTTACGAGGTTTCTCAGGAACTTGGTGGTACCTTGTTCCTAATACTTTGTTTATGATTTTTTACTTGATTTTTTCTAGTTATTTTAATCCTTTAGATTATGCTAGTGATACAAAATCATACATTAGACCAAAGCTGGACCGAGTTTATCTTCAGTTACAAGAAATCAGTCGAGTCCTATTAACTCTTCTAGGAACAAATCTTGATAAGAAGCCTGAAAGCTCTTTGAGTGTTGCTTATCTAATAGGATTAATTGGAACACTTACCGGGATTCTGTTTTATAATAGTGGATTTGTAATTCTAGCAATCCCATTTATTTTATTGTTTGTAGTTAGAAGTTTTGCTTCTCGAAGAACTAAAGAAGCTGGATCACGCCTTAAGATGTTTAAGTGGGTTTTATTTATCTTCCTATTAATTAATTCAGTTCTTTCAGCATATTGGAAAACACCATTTAGCTTTGAATTGGTTGTAGTTATTTCTATGGTTAATAGTTTACAATTGTGGTTAGAAAACACAGAGATTTATGATGTCGATGTAATTGCAAGACTAAAAATGGAGGAAGAAAGACGCTTAAATGAAGCAGCAAGAATGATGGCTGATCAAGCTGCAAGGCAAAGAACTCAACCAAGACAACAATTTTAAAAAGATTAGATGAATTGTAATTCATCTTTTTTATATAATTAGAATAAAAAAAGCCTGAAATAGGCTAAGAAAGAAGGTATTTTTATGCTAGAAACTTTAATTTCAACTTATTATAGTGAATTCATTTCATATTCATTTACCAAAAAAATTATTGGTTTGATTTATTCAAACTTATTTAAGAAGGATCCAGAAACAAACTTTAGACTTCTTTTTGAAATTGAAAAAGATACTCAAAGATCTGAATTGATCCTTGCAACTTACTTAACGGATGATCGAAACGTTAAGTTAACTGTCAGAAAAGAGTTTGTTAAAATGAAAAAAGAACGATTGGAGAGATTTCCACACCCATTTTTTACTAAAAGTAAAGATTTAATTATTAATCTTACAGATAGAACTAATCGATATAGTGATTTATATTCTGTAATTGAAGAATTTGAGGTGGACGTTTTAAATCGTATTGTTAAAAGTAATATAATTTCTGAATCAAAAAAAGACTTTTTGTTAATTACTGTATATGAACAAAAAAAATTGCTAAAAACACTGGGCTATCGATCTTGGGTAGAACCAAAACTAATCTTTAATACTTTAATTAATACTGAAGAATTTGATGTTTCAAACAATTCTTATACATCAGAAGATTCAAAAGAATTTTTAGATGGATCAACAGCAGAAATCATTATAAAAAAAATGCTATTAAACGGTACTTCTACAGAATTTTATGGACTATCAAAAACAGAAGTTTTGCGTTCAAAAGAATCCAAATCGAAGATTTTCTTTTGGTTGTTAGAAGGATTAATTTCTAATGATATTGCAGGATTAAGTACTTTTATGCCAAAAACTTTTGATCAAAGTGAGGCTGATTTAAAACAATATACCTTTATTAATGATTTTGTTAATGATTTTGTTTCTCTAATAACATCTGAAGAATTTTCAATTAAAGAACTTATCGAATCTGGAAAGATTGGAGAACATACTCCAGCTTTATTGGCTATCACTGAATTGTTGAAATAAAATTTTTGTATAGTAAACCATGATCTAAAACATAAATGATCATGGTTTATTTTATAATTAATAAAAATAAAAAGAAAGAAGGTTTATAATGTTAAGTTCTAATAATAAATCTAATAGCATCTCATCAAAACTTGATTCTCTTCTCTCACTCTCTGAAACAATTTCAGAAGTTGATTTAGCTTTAATTGAGGAAGAAAATTCGGAATTTGAAACAATTGCTATTTCTGCAATGAAATCAACTCCACGATTTAATAAGAAAGATTTGGAAGATCTAGGGATAGATCCAGTACCTGATTTTATGTTGGATAGATCACTGTTTGCATCAGACATGGATAAAGTTAGACGTTTTCGTAACATTAAAAAGTTAACAAACAACATAGATCAAAATAGAGATAGACGTCCGTCCTCTATTAGAGAAGTTCATAATTTTGCTATAGATTTACTAGGGATAGATGAAAAAAGATTTTTTGATGTTGGTGAGGCTACAAAGGTAAATCGCATTGTTAGAGCAATGCTTTCAAAACATCCACATCAAGCAATTAAAATCTATTATGACTTCAAAAACAATGTACTCACATCTGTTCCAGATAAAGGAGACTGTCTTCAAATAAGCAATATTGCTATTGGATACAAAAATGGTCATTGTGGAAAATTAACTCAAAAAATGAATGAAGGTAAAAGTTTTAAAGAAGCACTAATCGAAATTATAAAGTTTGATTTAAAACAAACCTACCTAAAATTGTCACAAATGGAACACTTTTCTTTTGCTGATTACAGAAGGAGAAAAGTCCCTCTGATTTTAGTAGACGAAGATTCATTAGAAACAAACTTATCAAGGATGAATGTTTCTTCTATTAAAGTTCTTTTACGTGGAAGAGATCAATCCGATAAGCAGCTCATTGCTGATACAATTCAAGAAATGATAATGAGTTCTTCTGAAAATCTTTATCTTTGGAAATAAATAATAAAACTGGTATAGCTTTATAGCTGTAGCAAGTTTTTTATAATTAAAACAAAAACCGTTATTACGGATAGAAAGAAGGTAACTTTATGGTTATTACATTAAAAAAACTTTTAACAAATTACTCTGATTATACCAAAAATCAAAATGAGCATTATAAGTTGAGCTCAGTTTTTTCTAAAAACGGAAAAATTATCTTTAACCCTGAAAATTCAGGTGATCTTCAATTAATTTTTGAAATTAATAAAGATTCTTATACTGACGGACATTATTATGCGTCAACGGCTTTGCAATTGAATGATGGTTCGAAGTTTACAATTAATAGAATAGAATTAGAAAACTTCAATTCAACATCTGTTAAAATCGCAATGCCATTTTCAATAGATGACGTCATTATTTCCAATAGAGCATATTATTCTCCAATAGAAATAAAGCACAATGTTATTATTGATTTTCAAGAAAAAGTTTTAACTTATCTGTTAGGGAATGGAGCTATAGTTGGAGGAACTTACAACAAACCTCTTTCTTATAAGGAACTTAAAAGTATTTTTAAAATCTTATTTTTTGATGATTGGGTAGAACCAAAACTTATCCTACGTTCTGAAATAAACACAGAAAAGTTTGAAACAACAAATTACAAACATAGCTACAATGAGAATCATGAGTTTGTAGGAAACAATATTGATCTTGCAAAAAATAAAATTGATTCATTGATTAAGCATCTTAAAGATCTAATTGTTGATCCATACAATAACAAAAAACTTAAACAGGAAAAAGTTATCGAAGTTCGAGAAGTACTACTTTGGACACTCGAATCATTAATCTCCGAAGATGTACTAGGTTTTTCCTCCAATGTTAATACTGACTTAAATGAAGAAACAAACCCAATTTATTCAGGAATTTACTTATCTGAGTTCTTATACATGATGGATTCAAGTAGAAAAACAGATTACTTAAAAGTTTCTCTTGACGAGCTAATCCAGGAAGGAAGCTTGAGTGAAAACTCAACTCCAACTTTGTTTTTCATTGCTAATAAAAAGTTTAAATCTTAAATGATAAAGAAAGGATATTGCGTATAATTGAAAGTTTAATTATAAATAAATAAAAGGCAACTATTGTTTGCCTTTTTATAATTAAAATAAAACCAAATTCGGTTAGAAAGAAGGATTTTATTTTGAAAGAAATCATTAAAAGTAAAAATTCGGAGGCTCTCGACAAACTTCGACAACAAGCGTCTATAGATAATATTAATTCTTTTATTAATTTTTTAGATTCTAATAAAAATTCATTAAAAATTGATATAGAAGTTGAATTAGAAAGTAAATTAAAAGAACAACCATTATTAAAAAAGCTCTCAAATTCTAAGACATTAAATTCATTTTATAATAATCTATTAAAATTAAAAGAAGATTATTCTTATGACTCTATAAATAATAAATTCAAATCTTTTTTTAATATAGAACTTAGTAAGACAAAGTTTCGAACTAAAGAATTTAATAGATACTTTTTTGATGATGATTTAGTTGAAAGCTTGCCACATCGATTAAAAGTTCTATTTGAATCTATGAAAAAAGAATTTGAAAGAACAAATAAAGCATATCTGGTGCGGAATGATGATCACCGATTGAAATTAGAAAGATTAAGAAGATCTTTTCCTTTAAAAACAAAAGATGAGGAGATTTTTGAATCAAACCTTTTCAAAAGATTATCAGAATTTGTTGAAGCAGATGATATTGATGGATTTAATAAGTTTAAAAATGAATTGTCATTGATTTTAATGAAATCATCTGAAGCTGTTAAACACAACAATATTACTATCAGTTTCTTTTATGATAGAGAAACGTTTGAATTAACTCCTTTAGAAAATAAAGGAAAGATGCTTAATCAAGTTGCCTCATCTATTAGATTTTATTTTAAAGATAAGGAGTCAGAGCAATTTTCTTCTTATGAGGAATTTTTATCAACCTTCATCCAATTATTAAAAAAAGATTTATCTAATTCATACCAATATTACTTAGAAAAATCTCTAAATAAAAGATCAAATTATTCTCTTCGTGATAGTATGGAAAATCTATTTCTTAGTAATCCTGATTCTGTAAAATCAGAAATAAAAACAAGATTGAAATCGATTGGAATTAATGATAGTTTATCAAAAGATGAAAAGGATGAAATTACAAGATTGATTATTGAGATTTTAAATGAATAATTTTTTATAAAAAAGAGCTTTTGTAGAGCTCTTTTTATAATTAAAATAAAGTTATTTTAGAAAGAAGGATTTTTATGAAAAAAATAAAAAAACAAAACAACAATAAATCTGAAGTAATTGAAAAAATTAGAAAAACAATTGCAGAAGATTTTGATTCGGTCTTTAAAAACTTATTAAACACAAAGATTCCAAACTCTGAAACTAAAATAGGAGTCTGGAGTTTTGAAGAAGAACTTGATTTCTATGTTAAAAATTCAACAAACTTTAACGTTGATTTTGATTTTAAAAACCTAGAAAAAATGATGGATATTGAATCAATTCCAGATTACTTTAAAAATAGAAAACTTTTATCAAATAAATTAAAAGAAGATTTCTTATTTTGTTCTGCTATTAAATCAGCAAGAGTTTTTCCATCTGATCATGTTAAAAAGATTTGTAATTTATTCTCATCAAAAGAATTAGATAATTTTAATATTACACCAGATATTAGAAAATCTGTATTGGAGCTTTTTGATAAATTATTTTCTAAGTATTATAATCGTCAGTGGTCGGTTTATTATGATTTAGAAAGCGGTTCATTCTCTTTATCTGAGATTGGAAATAAACTTTTTGTTTGCAAAATTAATAACGGTTTTAATAAAGGTTTGATGAAGTTTTTAACAGAAAAAGTTGATTCAGGAATGGATTATCAAACTGTAGTTAAAGAAGAGATTTTAACTAAGTTAAATGAAGTTTTTAAAACTTTATTACTTCCTACAGATTTAGAAAAAGCTCCTTACGTTTTTCAAAACTTGTATCCATTATCATTTATTGAAGATAAAGAATTATTAGATTTCTTTGAAGGTCTTAGCATTAAAAGAGCACAAAGTTTAATTAACAAAAGATCTGAATCTGAAAAAGAAAGGCTATTAAATCTTGTCTTAAAGATTTTAAAAAAAGAATAAATTAAAAAATCCACCAATTAGGGTGGATTTTTTAATACCATCCTCTAGAATACCAATTGATCCCAGCAAAAGAACCATATCGTGATTTTACATAATTATACATCCAAGTTAATTGTGTGTATGGATTAGTCAAATAATCTCCACCAGCTGCAGCCATTTTATTTCCTGGAAGAGATTGAGGAAGTCCATAAGCTCCTGAACTTGGATTAGTAGCAAAAGTATTCCATCCAGATTCTCTAGTAATTACATCAGCCCAAATCTCCTTTTCTGAACCAGTTACACCTAAATCCGCAGTAATTTGTTCAAAAGCTTCCCGGGCTTGATTGGGTCCAAAAACTTTCCCACCCGATGCACTAGCTGCTGAATTTGTTCCAGAATTGCTTGGCTCACTGTAAACTGCTGAAGTTGATGAATTTCTTTTCTTGCTTTGTTCCTCTTTTTCTTTTTTAATTCTTTCTTCTTCAGCTCTTTCTTCTGCTTCTTTCTTTTTCCTTTCTTCTTCTTGTTTGTCAGTTTCATCATTTTTCTCTGAAGCTGTTTTAGCTTTATTATAAACTTCTTTTAATTCTGAAGAAGACCAAGAATTCTGAATTTTCTGAAGAAATTCGGATGATTTATCCTTTAGATTTAAAAACTCCAAATCCTTTAAAAGTTTATCTCTCTCTTCTTTAATAGATTCAGGGGATACTTCTGCTTCTGTTATTGCAGGTTGAGAGTCCACACTCAATTTTAAATTATCGTCAGAGTCTATTACTTCTGCAGATGCTTGATGTATACCAATACTAGAATGGAAACCAAATAAAACAAAAATTGGTGCCAATTTTATCATAATCTTTTTCATTTTTTCATAAAGTCCTCCATTTTTACTCAAAATTATTATATTGAAATCAGTACAAAAAAGCTAGAGTTTGTCTAGCTTTAATAATTCACTTGAACTGAATATCCATCGTATTGTCTATCTTTTTTTACAATCATTTTCAGATTTTTTTTATTCAATACAGAGATGTCTGATCCGGGCTCATAAATCATAAGTTTATCAGAACCAACCACTCTTCCAATTTTTGGATAATCTATAACAACCACTCTTCGAGTTGCAGAAAGACCAACAACTGTATCATCTAGATTTTCAATAATTGTACCAAAGTCTAATGAATCTTCAATACCATTATCCCATTCAAAACCTAAAGTTACGCTTCCATCAGATTCTCTGTATGACTTAACTTGACCATCAATTCTAATTTTTTCAATTGTGAAATCTTTTTCGTTTGCTTTTAAATAATGTTGTAATCCTTCTTCTTCTGCTAATGTTAGCTCAGATGGAATTTTCGGAATCTCATGAAGTTCTTTAATCATTAGATAAATCATAAAAACTCCAACAACAACTAAAATAAACATAATGCTAATATTGAAGTCTCGAGATAGAAAATTAATTGGTGTAACCTTTAAAACTTTTACAAAATAAAATAAAGCGAAAGATAGAACAAATGAAATCAATGAAAGAATCCCAAAAATTGTAGCTCGTTTTTTACCAGATTTTCTTTTATTAAATAATTCATTAAAAGCTTTGTATGCTTTAAAACTTTCTGGCTTCAATCTTAAGTTAAAAGAACGATTTGATTCTACTTTATTTTTTTCATCCTGGTAATTTTTAATAATCATTTAAGCCCCCTTGATTCACCTTTATTATTTTTAATTTTACCATAATTTTTTGTTTTTGTAAACTTTAAAACGCTTTTCTTTTTCTTGTTTATAAACTTATTTTTTCTTCTAAAATCTTTTTCGCTTTCTAACAACTTTTTTTGTTTACCATTTTTCTTTTTATTTGTGGATTTTTTCTTTTTCTTACGATTTGCTTTTTCTTTGGCTTTAAGCTCTTTAATTGTTAAAGCAATCCTTTTGTCTGTATCTTTTTTAAGAAGGGTTGATAATATCATAACTGTAAAAATTAGCAAAACAAAAACAATTTTAAATGAATTGATTAAAAGAAAAATTGAATCATGATTTTCTGTTGGAAATCTATTATCTAATCTTACAAAAATAAAAATAAAAAATAATACTCCTACAAAAGATAAGTATGTTAAAAATGAAAAAAATAATTTTTGTAACTTTAATGATTTGAGCTTTTTCATGCGAACCTCCAATTAATAATCTTCTTTTCTATTTTAATGCTTAATTTGACTTAAACTTTCACAAAAAAAGATTTATAATAAGTATGTGAGATTAAAAAATCTCAAAAATTGAAAATAACTCTTGACAAAAAACAAAAAAGGAGTTATAATGTAAGAGTAAGGTTTAATTAACCTGTGGATACGTAACTCAAAACGTGCCGGATAACGTCTTTAAGACAGTTTAGATTATTAGTGGTCAAGACAGCGAACATCTTTTCTGTTTTTTAACAGGTAAAATCTGAGAACGTTCATCACAAAAAGAGGTGTGGGAATAAATAAATCCTGCACATCACAAGCGGGACAGGAGGAAGGATTGAAACTCACCTGATCTGGTCTTCAACTTTTTTGGGCTGATGTCCAAAAAAGATTATTGGATGAGGAAACCGCCCGGTGATTTATTTTGTCGCTCTGCATGGTGCAGATGTCGACCTGCAAAAACCTCTCTATGAGAGGGAATTTCAAACTTTGGGTCCCGTTTGTGGACCCCTTTTTTGTTTAAAAATAAAAATTAGCTTTATAATTAGAATAAAAAGTTCCTATTATGGAAAGAAAGAAGGAAAGTAAATGGTTTTATTAAAAAATACAAAAATTAAGAAGTGGTTTGACAGTACAATTATGTCAAAACATGATAAAGCTTTTTCAATGACTTGGGATCAAATTCCTAGCGCTTTACTAATGAAAGATGCAGATAAGTTCATTACTAGAGTTTATGAACTTCTAATGAAAGAATCTCGAATCTGTATTGTTGGAGATTATGACGCTGATGGAGTTTTTTCTACATCAACTCTTATTAGGTCGTTACGTCTTGCAGCAAAACTTCTTGGTAAAAAATCAAAAATCACCTATCAAATCCCTCATCGATTTGATGATGGATATGGATTGAGTAAGAAAGTGATTGACAAAGTAATTTCTAGAAACCCAAAAGTTGAAACTATCATTACTTGTGATAACGGAATTGTTGCATTTGAGGCTGTTCAATATGCTAAAATGAAAGGGATTGAGGTTATTATCACAGATCACCATAAAGCTAAAGAAGATGGCTCTTTACCTGAAACTGATATTATTGTTAATCCAAACCGTATTGACGATCAATATCCATTTAAAGGTATTAGTGGTTCTGTTGTTGTATTCAAACTTTTCTTGGAATTTGCAAAACGTTATCTTCCAGAAAATTACGATGATTTTAAAGCGTTTGTTGATTTAGCTGGTGTTTCTGTAATTAGTGATGTTATGCCAGTAACTTACGAAAATCGAGTTTATCTACAAGAGACTCTCAAGATTTTAAACAATGAAGGTTTATATCCTAGACGTTTCGCTTGGACTGCAATTGTTGAAGCTTTGCGACACAGTGGAAAATTAAGTAAGGAAAGTGTCTTGAATGAAAAAGATCTTGGATTTTCATTTTCTCCAATGATTAACGCTCAGTCTCGGGTTTATGGGGTTGCTGATTTGGCTATTGATTTATTCCTTTCAACAAACACCACAGATGTTCGTGAAAAAGTTGCATTTCTAGTAGAAACAAACGAGGAGCGTAAACGTGTTAGTAATGCAGCATTTTTAGAAGCTGAACAGGTTGATTTTGGGAACAAATCTCTTATTGTTTATCGTAATGATAATCTTGGAGATGGCTATATCGGTTTGGTTGCTGGAAAATTAGCTGAACGATTAAATCGTCCAACTATTGTCCTAACAATGAATCATGGAGTTCTTAAAGGTTCTGCTCGAACAGCTCAAGGAGTTAATCTTTTTGCTATTCTTTCTAAAGCAGCCCACCTTGCTGAAAAAATTGGAGGACATGAGGGCGCTGCTGGTATGTCTATCAAAGAAGAAAACTTTGAAGAATTTGAAAAAATCCTTCAAAAAGAATTTGATAAGGCTCTACCAAAAAGTAAAAGCCCTCGCATCAAACCAGACTTCAAGATTAAACCCGAAGAACTTACTCGAGATTTCTTGGATGAACTTTATAGTTTACGTCCATTTGGGGAAGGGTTCCCGGTTCCAAAAATTCAAATTGATGGAATTGAGGTTGCTGAAGTTAAACTAATGGGTAAAGTTCAAAGCAAAGGTGAAATAAAACCTCACATTAAGTACAGAACCACTTCTGGATTTGATGTAGTAGCGATGAATGGTACTAGTTCTCTTCCAGGAGAGTTTGATGATGGTCAAACTATTTCTATTATTGGAGAACCAGAACTTAATTTGTTCCTTGGAGTTACTACTGTACAAGTATCTATTACTCCTAACAACTTTTTATTAGAAAATAAAAAATAAACTAGAACTATAAGTTCTAGTTTTCTTTTATAATTAAAGAAAATAAAAGAAAGAAGGTTGAATAAATGATAAAAACCGAATTATATGATTCGAATCATTCATCAAACACCAAAAGATCTCAATTTTTAAAACTATTAAATTCGGAATTTATTGATAATTTTGATGTTGTTTTTTCTAACATAAATAAGGTTGTTTTTAAAGAAATTGAAGCACTAACTGTTTGTCGAACTTCAAAGAAAAAAGAACGTATAGTTAAAGATATAAAATCTTTAATCCAAGAATCAAATAGTTTGTTGGATTTTATTGTTTTTAGTAAAAAAATGATTTATAACAAATCCATAAAACTGAATGAAGAATTCAAGAATAATGATTTTGAAATCTGTTGCAATTTGTATTGGGTGAAGCCTGAACCTGGTACACAAAAAATTGGATTATCATTTAATCATTCAAAAAATAAGTCAGGAATTATAAGCCAAACCAATATAAAAATTGGAGAATTGAATCTCACCAACCTCTGGAATTCCTACAGTGAGGAAACACCTACTGAAACTGAAAAAGGAAGTTTAAAAAAACTTCTAAAAGATAGTTTAAAAACAATTTTTATTGAAGGAATTGAAAAGCAATATGAACTTTCATTATTAAATGACTCTCATGATGGTCATTTAAAATTAGTTCGTAAAGGTGAGATGTTTTGGGAGCTTGCAGATTATGAATCAATAAAAAATAATCAAGCCGTTCATTCAACATTCCGATTTTTATCTAATGGATTATCAAAGAACGAAGTTTTAAAACTTTTGGAAATCTTTAAAGAGATTTTAGATGAAGAATAGAAAGGTTATTTTATAAAATGATAAAAAATAATGAATCAAAATCAAATCAATTGATTAATAAATTGAAATCTAATCTTGATGAAAAAAATTATAAAAAAGTTATGGAAAGTTTAGAGCATTCCTTTAGTGAACTAAAAGTTCTTGTTCGCTTTGATAGAGATGAGGATCATCTTAACCCTTTGTATCCAAACAGTACAAGCATTACCCATAATGAAAAAAATTCTCAAGTAATTTATGATTATATGAAAACTGTTAAAGAAAACAGTAGTGATCTTTATGATTTTATTTTTCATCTTCTAAAAGATAAAGATAAATTAATTTCTGAAATTAGAAAAGTCGAATTTTACAACGAAGATCTTTTCTACCAGATTGTTATTCCTGTATTCTGGGATAGAAATAAGCTTATTCCTACGTTTGCGGGTTCTTTTGATGAAAAAGATACTAGTACAAAGGTTAACAATATAAAAATAGCAGATGTTGATTTTTCTTCCTATATTATCAATGAAAATGCTGAATTTGGAAAAGATAAAGTTAGAGTAAAGAATGAAATCAGAGAATTTATAAAAAAACAATTGTTATTTTATATGGAAGAAAGCATTTCAGAAATTACCGTTCGTGCTGTAACTAAGGATTTTAATAAAGATGATTATAATAGAATTTTTTTACAATTTTCTAATGATAATAGCGTTTTTGAAAATTCACGTAAAGCTGTTAGTTCATCAGAATTATTAATGAATGGTTTATCTAGAGAAGAACGTTTAATGGTTATCGATTGGCTAAAAACTCGGTATAAACTAAATTAAAAGGTTGAATTTATTTCAACCTTTTAATAATTAATAAAAAAATAGAAAGAAGGTCTTAAATGCTTAAAGAGCAACAAAAAGTGAACGCAGTGAAAGTTTAGAAAAACTTAGATTATTGGCTAATAATGATTCATGGATTGAAGCTCAAATTGAAAAATTATTAAATTCCTAGTCTATGGAATACATTGGAGGAACTGGCACTGTTTGTTCTAAGAACTCATTTAAACATTCTGAAACTTTTGAAGAATTTATAGATGAAGCTAAAAATTATTATAAAGATGTTTTTGATGATAAAAAAACAGATCCACTAATGATTAAGCTTTTTAGTTCATACTCTAAAGGAAAAAGAGAACTTAAAGATTTTAATTCTGTATCATCTTAAACTGCTTATATAAAAATGATCTTTTAATGTCAAACATAAACTAATGTTGACATTATTTTTTTTATTGTGATATAATATTAAAAATAAAGACAATTAATATTATTTTTAAATCAAATAAAAAATAAAAAGGATAGTTTAAATGAAACTTTCTTATAAAATCAATTTTCCTGATAACTTAAAAGAAACTTATGAATTTTTGCAATCTGAATTAGATCGTGTTTTATCAAATAATAAGATGAGAAAACAAATCTCATCAATTGACAGCAAATTACATCCAGGTAAGTATTGGAGAGATTTGCGCAATCTTATTGGTAAAGACACTCAATACAAATGGAAAAAAGATAGCAGATTCCCATCACCATCATGGTACTTCTGTGCTTTTGCAGAACAAATTCGTCAGATACACTCTGCTCAGAGAGAACAGATCGCTCTTTATGATGCGCTAAAAAAGTTTGGAAATTGTGACACTGTGAAGTTTTATCAATATTGTGTAGATAATGGAATTACTTTTAGTAAAGCTAAAGTCAAAAATCTTAAACAATGTAAAACAGCTCCTGACTTGCCAACTAATGCGAGATTTGTTCTAGATTTTGCATTTATCAATACGCAAGCTGCTAAGATGGATAATCTTATTTTTAGCTATACAATTTTAGATGAAAACAAGAAGACGAGTTGGTGCGAGTTGCCTATCATTTTTCATAGATCTAGTAAGTATCAACCTGGTAATCGTGTTAGTAAACCTAGATTTTCTAAAGATTCTGAAGGGAATTATTATGGTGTTGTAACGTTTGATTTCGAAGAAAATCAAACAGCTGGACAAAACATTGGTGCTATTGATTTAGGGCAGATTCATTGTTACACTTTTGGCTATATCAACTCAAATGGAATAATGGGAAAAGAATTTTATACTCCATCTAAGTTAACTGAACGTTTATCTAATAAGTTAGAACAACTAAAAAATGAACTTGAAATTCTTTTAAAGAAAAATCAATCTGTTGATGAATTGTTTCTGTCAGCAGATTATATCCCAGATACTGCAATTCAAAAATGGATCGAGCGACGAGGTCATATAGAAGGAATTACTAAGAAAATAACAAGAATAAAAGATGCCATCAATTCTGAAATAAGCGTGGAAATTATTGAGCTATGTAAAAGATATAATTGTTCTTCACTGTTTATGGAAGATTTAAGCTGGTTAGGGTCAATTGGAGGTAAATGGAATCATAGTGAACAACAAGAAGCCATTACTCGAGCTTGTTCTCAAGAATCTATTGAAGTTTATAAAGTAAATGCAAAAAATACTAGCACTGCACATCCATTAACTTGTGAAATTGGTCGCCCGATTGGTCGGGATATTATTTGGTCAAATGGTGATATAATGGATCGAGATGTTGTTTCAACTATGAATCAAGTTCAGCGTGAAGGGAAACGTAAAATTAAAACCGGTAGATTTTCTAAAACGGAAAAGAAATCTGGAATCAAATTAGTTTCTTTGCGTGATAAAAACAAACCAACACCAAAAAGAGTAAAAAGAAAAAATTCTCGTCGAAGAGAGAATCTAAAATTGTTAGAAAGTATGAGAAATAAAAATCTTTTGAGAGCTTCACAAATGGTTGTAGTTCTCCCACGAACTAGCGAATTCGCAACGTGGTCTTGTGTTGAAAAAAGTTCAACACAAGTAATCGATTATATGAAGTCCAAAAAAGTCTATAAACATAGATTTTTGTACATCTATAATTGAACCATATTATGATATAGTATCTTTTTCTAAAGAGCCAATTCGTTTTATAAATCTTCATGGAGAAAAGTATTCTATTGAGGTTTTTAAAGCATGTCTAAAAATTACAGAAGAAGAATTTGAAGATCTATTTCCTAATTTTGATATAATTGAATTATTCGAGTCTATCAATAAGGAAGAATGGGGTGATCTTGTTAGTCGAAAGTATTACTCTGGTTCTCTTTATCTTGAAATTAATATCTTTTATGATTTTGAAGATGAAAAAATTCTATTAAAAAACAACAAGAAAAATGGTCTATCAATTGTCAATTTAGGGAAAAATAAAAATTGAAGTTTCTAATACATCTTCTAAAAAAACTCCTGTGCTAACAGCGATAATGTCTGGAGATTCATCAAAAATAAAAAAACGATTTGTTTTAGAGATTAAAAAGATGTTTGAAAAAAATTATTAAAAGTTTTTATCAAATCCAGCATCTATAAATAGCGTTATTGAAAGCAAATCAATTTCTGCATTTGTTTCAGATGAGAATATTGATAATTCTTTTGATACTATAAATGGAATCTATCAATTGAAAAAGTTTTATAATTTATGTTCTGAAACTGATAAAGAAAGAGTTTTAAATAGTTTTAAAAGATTTTTAGAAAAATAAAAAGGCGTACTTAAATTATGCCTTTTTGCTTGAAAAAAACTACTATTTTTGTTATAATTAAATTAGATATAAAAAGAAAGAAGGTAATTTTATTGATTACAGAAATTAAAAAAAGTCGAAAATCATTATTTTTAGAAAAAATGAGAGAACTAGCTACAAATGATGATTTGTTATCGAACAGCATCGAAAACTTACTTATGCAATTCAAGGATAGTTCTCCAGTTAAGAATTATTATTCTGTCATAGAAAATGATCTTACTAATTTAAGTTTTGAAGATTTTATTTTAAAAATCAACAATCTATACAAAATCTTTTCTGATAATAAGGTTTTAGAAAAACAGTCTAAAAAGTTTTTTGGTGTAGATGTTATGGATAAATCATTGATTATGACAAAAGAAGATTTATCCGCTATTTATAAAGATAAAATTCAAAGTTATAATGTTATTAGTTCTTATAGCTTAATTAACGACTTGAATTTGATCTTAGATGGTAACTATAGAAAAGGAATCAAAGATAGTGTTGATTTATTTTTTGAAGCTTTGACGTTCAGATTAGGACTGAAAATTAATTGTTCAACAATCTTAAAAGATCATTTTTTAAGTAGAAACAAAAAAATTCAAGATCTTGATGAAGTGGAATTTAGATTACTGGTAATGAAAATGGGAATTTTTCCGATTCGTAATTTAACTATAAAGATTTTTATTGATATTGATTCTTCCAAATTAACCTTTAAAGAATCGCAAAACACATTAAAAATTGGCACTTTAGATATTGGTGTATCTAAGGAAATGAAGCCAACACCTTTATTAAATGCCATATTAACAAATGATAAACAAAAGATTAATAATAGATTGAAATCTCAAATTGGTGGTTTGTTGAAAAAATCTTATAAGCTATACTTAACAGAAGAAAAAACTGCATCGTCATACTTAAATGGTAATGGAGTCCATCCTATTTTTGTTTCAGAAAAATCTATCGCTAATTTAGGTAAATTGAGTGAAGTAAAATCATACTTTAAAAAAGCAGGTGAGTCTGAAATGGAAAAGATTTTGAGAAGTATTGAATCTTATCTAAGAGAGTAATAAATTGTAAAGGTACAGAAAAATCTGTACCTTTATCGTATAATTAAAAAAATCTAATTTATATAATGGAAGAAGGTCATAACACAAAAATGATTAATGAAATTAAAAAAACTCAAAAAAGTTTAATTTTAGAAGATATAAGAGAATTATCTACTAATAGTAATTGGATCCAAGAACAACTTAAGCAGTTGGAGTCTTTTGTTTATAATCCATTCGAGTGCCTTTCAAATTATGATGAGAACTTTAAAGGCAAATTAAAAATAGAAGAAACAAGAAGTTTGGAAGAATCCATTGATCTTATTTATTCTTATTATTCTGATTTGGTAGATGATAAAAAATTATCCAAGAAGATGATCTCAATGTTTGGATTTAATTCTGAACGAACAAAAGCAGGTTCCTGGTATTATCCAAGCTCATACTCTTTAAAAAAAATTATTAAAGAATTAACCAATCCATCACCAACAAAAAGCAAAAAAGATTTAATTTCTTCATTCTATCAAGAATTAAGAATTTATGAATCCATGGTTCCAAATTATTTTGACTATACTGATCTTCTTGAGCAAGTTAACTTAAATGATCTGCTTGAAATTCATTCACAAAGGTGGTTCAAATCTCCCAAAATTAGCATGAATGTTTATTATGATGCTGAACTAAAAAAACTCTATTTTGGATCAGTTGATAAAAAAGAGTCTATTCTTCTTTTAGGGAAGTTTAGAATTTCGATTACACAATCTGGATCAAAGACACCAATGTTAAATTCATTCCTTTCAAATAAAAAGGATAAGGTTTTAGCTCGTATGGAAAAAGAAATCTCAAAGATGATGGAGAATCTTTATACTGAATTTTTAGGGAAAAAAGTATCAATTTCTGATGTTGTTTCAGGTGATTCAATTTCTCCATTTGTTCCAGAAGAAGAGATTAAAACTTTTGTGAAGAATAATATTGAATACTTGAAAGATTTTTACAAATCTTGTATGATCAAAGAAAAAGAAAAAGTTTTTGAGTTAATTAAGTCCGAACTAGGAATTTCAGATTAAAAAGTGTAGATAAATCTGCACTTTTTTGTTATAATTAAAATAAAACCGGTAACTGGTTAGAAAGAAGGCTATATGAAAAAATTACAAAAAGTTGGAAAAACAAAAAGGAGTCTTTTTATTGATAGATTATCTAATTTTATTAAAGATGAATCTAATATTGAAGACTTTGTTAGTTTTATGATTGAAAACTGGGCTTCTGTAACTATTGAAGCATCTGTAAAAACATCTTTACCAATTCAAGCAGAAAGTTTAAAAAATTACAAAACATTCGAAGCGTTTTTATCTGGGATTTCTAGAAACTTGAATTTTAATGAATCTTATAGAAATAAAACTTTTAAAGAAGAAGATTTTGATCTTCTTGGAGTTAGGTTGAAAAAATTATTAACAAATGGTATTATGCATAATGGAATTAGAAGAACTAATGGAATATCAAATAGTAGCTCTGTAGCTGGTACTAGAGCGAGTCATATGGGTGGTTTAAAAGGTATGCATTCTCAAACAAGAAGCCCGATGTTAACAAAAGAAAATCTAATAAACTCAAAAGAAAAAACTTTCAGCAATTTTTTTATGAGATTTAGATTTGATCTATTCTATATGGATAAATCTATATCCTTAACTGATCAAAAATTCCAATTTGGAGTGATAAAAATTCCGGTTTATTTTGAGTTCACATCAAATAAAATAAGTGAATACTTAAACCTAACAGAAGATGATTTGAAAAAAATCATTACTGAATCTATAAAAGAAGCATTTCACTCAAAGTTTGATGAATTAATGTCGAGGGAATTTACTCCAATAGACTTAATTGAACATCGATGCAATTCTTTATTTGTTCAAGATAATTCTATAATGGAATTCTTTGACAGCCAAAGAGGTAAAATTGTAAAAAAATTGATAAGATCTGTTTCTGGAGATGAAAGAGATCGAATGCTGAAATTGCTACAGGAATTTATGATTTCTGATTTTAATTAAGAAAGGGAACATTAAACTATGTTTAAAAGTAAAGAAGGTAATAGACTTGAACGAGATAGTTTGTTAGAATCAATAAAGTTAATTGCAACAGATTACAATCAAGCTAAATTAGAAATTGAAAAGATAATTTCAAATTGGAATTTGTTAACTCTAGAAAATTGTTCAAGTGGCGATTATGTTGATTGTTGTGAAATTGATTTAGAATTTAGAAAAGGAATTTCTTTTCAGGATTACATAGATCTATATCATCAAATGATTAATGACTTTGAAATTCGTGAAGCTCGATTTGCAGAAGTTACATACTTCACTCCAAGAATTAAACGATTTGAAAAAAATCAATACCAAATCTACTTTAATTTAATTAACAAATCGATTTCTTTTGAAAAAGAAGCTGGTCTGAAGCTTCTGGAAATCTCTGTTTATAGAGATCATAAAGGAAAGTATAATCCTTTAGCTAATATTGTAAAAAAAACTACAAATTCTGAACTTGTTAAAGAGCAATTAATCAAAGACTTGCAAAAAGCAAGTGAAAAACTTTATAAAAAAGTTTTAGAACATGAAACTAAAAAAAGTTTTGATATTGAAGAGATCTCTGAATCTGAGTTTATACTTGCTCTTGAGTCCAATGATTTGAAAGAAGCTAAAAGAATTTATAAGTCTACCAATAGCTATTATAATAAAAAAGATATGCAAAACTTACTTTTAGAAAGTTTTGACAATCTGTAACAACAGAAGGTATTAACTTCTGTTGTTATTTATGATTAAACAACAACAAAAAGAAAGATAATTAAAATGATAATTACAGATAAAAAAGAACAAAAAAATAACATTGACAAGTTAACAAAAGAATTAAATAAAAATCTAGAATCAAAATTATTTCCCAAATTATTAGATAGATTTCAAACTTTTTCTATTTTTATTTCAGACAATGGAGATATTGCAGTTTTTGATACTGTTAATTTTGATTATTCCACTATCAAAAAACTAACATCTCAAAAAACAGGATTGTTAAATAGTTTTTATTTTAAACAATTTTATGGATATTCTTCAAAAGAATGGGAATTCTTAAAGGATCATATTGTATCGGATTTTTTTAGCTTCAAATTAAAAAAGAATTTTTCTGCTCAAAAAGATTTTTTTAAAATAAAAGAAAAGTTTGATGAACTAAAAAGGATCCTTCGAATATTCGGTTTCTATAGAGGTGCATTAGTAGACTTTAAAAGACCACAATCAACAATATTATTTTGTTATGCTATTTGGTTAACGAATTTAATATCTTTTCAATTCGAAATTGAGAAAGATTCTTATACAAAAAAAGAAAAAATTTTGAATTACTTAAAATTAAAGTTTTTTAGATCAACTTTAAAATTAGGTTTTTGGGGAGGGAATGTTTTTTTTCACTATGAAAAAAATAGATACCTTGATAGATTTTGTATAATCTTAAAATCAAAGAAATAGAATTAGAAAAATAAACATAATGTCTTTATTAGATAGATTTAATAGATCTATAACTAAATAAAAAATCTAATAAAAATAGAAGGTAATTTATTAATGAAAAGTTTATCAAATAAAAGTAATTTGGATAAAAAAATTATAAAATTAACAAAAAAAATACAATCAATTAATGCTGAAACATTAAACAAGATGTACTCACCTAAAATTGTATTTATGTTAGAACCAGAACTATCTGTAAAATTAATAAATGATTTCGAAAGAGCTTCATTTAATGCATATGAATTATCTCAAAGTTTTTCAATAGATGCACACCTTTATAAGAATAAGGACCTGGCAGGAATTATTTCCTCTTTAATATTGGAGCGAAAGCTAAAATCATCTTTAAGTGCTGATGAATTGTCTAGTTTTTTGAAGAGTAAGATTTTAAAATCAATGGATAGCTTCAAAATTCAAAAAGAGTTAAATCGAAATTCTCATCGAACTTTAGGAATTAGTTATTTTGATAATTCTGATGAAGAATTAAATAAAGCTCACCGGTTTATTATTGAATTATCTTTGCTTCTTGAAGCAAACAAACACACCTTTGATTGTAGAAGCAGTATTGATTATCTTGAACAGGCAAAGAATGAGCTTAGAATCTTATCAAATAGTAGTGGCTCTGCTCTTGAGCAAGCAAAGGATGATAGTTTTTGGGGAATTGATTTATAAAATGACGGCTTTCTATATAGCCGTTTTTATAATTAAAATAAAACCGGATAATGGTTAGAAAGAAGGATATTATGAAATTAGAAAAAATTATGGAAAACTTGTTTTTGGAAGACAGCAAGTATTACTCAATATTGGAATCAGAGAGTGGTAAAATTGTGATGATTCCAAACTTTTATAAAACCGCAATCGAACAAAGTTCTTATGCTCAAGATACTTTTGATTGGATGAAAAATGAGATTACGTCTTTTTCAAAAAGAGCAACTCAGTCTCATTCCTATGGTGACATTATTCCATTGGTAGCAAAAGAAATTGTTGGCTATAGAGTTATTAATGGCTCTCAGCTAAAAAAATTAAATTCCAATACTTTAATTTCTCAGTTTAATGATTTAAAAAATCAAAACATTGATTGGGGGTTTGAACAATTAATGATTACCAAATTAATGTTCGATTTGGATGTTGTTTTGAATAAAATTCAAATCTTGAATGACGAATCACCTCAAGATCATTTACATCGAGAATTTATTCCTTTTGAGATTTATAAGTATGTGACAGATTTTTATAATGTTGTAGCTTTAGTAGAACTTAAATTGGATGAAATGAAAGAATCTCGATTTAATTTTATTGATCGAATTCTCTTCAAACATGAGCTAAATAAAAAAATTAGAAAAGTTGAGCGGATTATTTTAGATGGTGAAAAGTATAAAGGGCTATTTAATCCTTTAGAATTATGTTGTAGAGTTTTTTAGTTTAAAAAGCAAATCAGTCATGGTTTGCTTTTTTATAATTAAAATAAAAGTTGGATTCTTTATATCCAAAAAGAAAGAAGGAAAACCATGATTAGAACAACAGAACAAACGAATCAAAATTCGTCATTATTTAATGAATTAAGTCTAAAGTTAAGTGATGAACTATTAAAGATTTCAAAAAATAAAAAAGGTAATTTTTTTGTGATTTTTACAAGATTTGATGAATTTGTTGTAATTGAATCTGAGCAATCTAAAGCTGAATTTCGTAATACATTGCCTTATGTTTTTGAAAAAGAAATCTTATCTATCAACTTATTTGATATGAAAAGGGTATCAGACTCTTTAAAAAACGGTGATTTTTCAGAGTTATCTACTGAAGCTGTTTCAGATTTCTTTGCTGCAAAATTGGAATCAAAAATCAAAAACAATTCCGAAAACAAGGAAGAAAATGAAAATAATTCATCTAGAGAATTAATGGTATTATTTAATCACTTTAACAAAGACTTGAATACTTATAAAATGACAAAGATGTATTCAAGTAGTGCATTTTCTGATTATATTGTTTATAGTACAACACATAGACAACTATGTCTTTTGTATAAAGAATTGATGCCTTTAATTATTAAAGATGATTTAAAAAATCAAGATAATAGCATCCTTTCAAAACTTATCAAAGTTTATTACAAATTAGAACTCAAAAAATTAATTTTTAAGTTTAATCTGGTTGAAAAAAAATAATAACAAAACAAAGCAAACCTGTAGTAGGTTGCTTTGTTTTTATAATTAAATAAAATAGCCTTAATTATTGGCAGAAAGAAGGGGAAATGATTAACTTAAACAATAATCAAAATAAAATAAATTCTGAATTATTTAATAATTTAGTGAATTTATTGGTTCAAGAATTACTAAAAATTAAATCAAAAAAATTGACTGATTATCAAATAATTTTTAATATCTTTAATCAATTTCAATTTATTGAAACTGATTGGAGCATAAAAGAATTGATTGATTCAGCTTATTACATTGATCAATTCAAGAATGAGTTTTTATACTCTCATTTTTTAAAAAGATCTGACTATGAAAAGTTGGATAAAGATAAATTGACTGTACTCGCCACTGAAATTGTTACAGGATTGTTTGCAAAAAAAATAGAATTTAGCAATTCTGAAAATTCCAAAAACTACAAACCTAATTTAGATAGTTTTAAAGAAATAGTTAATGAAGTTCTTATTTGTGAAAGTCGATTTTATAAGAGTCTTATAAAAGTTAATGGCATAATAAGTTATGGTTCTTATGAATATGGAGTTGTTCAATTACAACTTGCTAATTACAAAATGGCACTAATTAGAGTTTTATCTAGTGATTACAATTGGAAAATTAAAATAAAATCTTTTATTCAATTTCATTTGATAGAAAAGAGATTCAAATTGAAGTCTTCATGATTTAAAAAATAGAAAGGAATAAAAAAATGATCAAAACAAAAACAGATGACAATATCAATTGTGATTATATAGATTTTATTAATTCAATAAAAAATAAATTAGATAATTTTAAAAAGTTTAATAAAAATAATTTAGATTATATTGCTTTAATAAATGAAGGTTGCCAAATCGGTTTGATTCCTTTGTTTTATAGATCTTATCTAAAAAAAGTTTGTATGGATTCTGATTTAAAACCAATTTTAATACTTGCTGATTCATTATTTTTCGAAAACATTCTCATTAAAGAGGCTTTGAATTCAACATACTTTTATAAGAGTTTGAATGAAGAAGTTGATCTTAATAATTTAATTTCAGATTTCTATTCGTTAAATCTTTGTAGAAACGATTCTGAAAAAGTTAAAGACTTGTTCGCTTCTGGAATTGATAAAGAAGTTGAAATAAACTACAACCGAGTTAGCTTTCTTTTAGAAGAATTACAAGAACATACCGGAAACTTTATTTTTAGACAAAATCTTTTGAATAATTCTATTTCTATATCAGACTGCAATTTAATTTTTTATTCTGTAAGGTTTTCAATTGCTGTATTTTTGTTAGGATTTTCGAAGATAATCTTAAAAAATAAGAAAAGGAAATTGAATAGTTTTATCTACTATTGCAAATTAAGAAGTCTGGTAAAAAGGTTTGATTTATACAAATCCTATCAGGGCGTTAATTCAATGAGAATTCCAATTACCAATTTGAAAAAGAAGTTTTTTATTTATAACAAAAAACAGAACTTTAATAATATTATTGATATGATAAATTATCAAATTAATGAAAGTAAATGGGAAAATTGCAAAACGAAGATTATTTAAGAGGTTCAAAGATTGAATCTCTTTTATAATTAAATAAAATCCGTTTATTTGGATAAGAAAGAAGGTTAAAATGAATGATAATTACAACAACTAAAAAAAATTATCAAACTGAAGCACTTGTAACTCTTAAAGAAATTGCATCTTCTGAAAAGAAGGCGTGCGAAATTGTAAATAATTTGGTTTCAAATTGGTCAAAAACTAATTATTATTTTGAATACTATGGTTTTCCGGTGATTAGAGAAGAAGATGTTAAGTCTAAAGATTTCAGTTCTTTCATAAAAAATACTAGTAAAGCTTATAAAGAGTTCTTATCAGAAGAAAAAGCAGAAAAACTTTCTGAGGAATTATTTGGATATAAAATCCCTTTTGACAAAAAGAATAATAAAGTTGCAGACATCAATGGATTTAATAGATCTATAAGTAAATTGTTTCAATATAAAGTCGATGCTTTTTATAAAATAGGGGTTCGAGATAAAATCAACAAACTAATTTCTGAAAGTTTGGGGGCTCCATTAGATGAAGAAGAGAGACTTGTTAAATCAATACTTAACATGACGAAATCTGAAAATTCAAAAGAGTTTTTTGAAAAATTAAGTAACTTATTGCTTTTTAGAAAAAACAAATCTTATCAATTTAAAATTGTATTTTATTACAATTTAATGAATCACAAGGTTGAATCTTTTGTTCCTACTAAAACTGAGACGGGTCTCTTTTCTAAAACATCCGAAAGCTTATTTTGTTTAAAAATAGAAACAAAACCAAACTTTAAACTGTCACCATTTTTGAAAGTTATTTTATCTGAAGATGAAGAGAAGATAAAAAAATTCTTGGTAAAAGAAGTTCAGAAAAACGCATCAAAACTTTATTTAAAGTTGTCTGAGCAGATTTTAGAACTTAAAGCAACTACCTATCAATTTGAAGAATCTCTTAGAAAAATAGATTTTTCGGAAATTAAAAATCTATATAATCTTTTAGAAGATAGAGATAAAGAAATAGCTAGATCAATCTTAATACAGTTAGCTTTAAGAGATTAAAAAAAGAACTTGTTATAAGTTCTTTTTTATTGCAACAATTCTAACAAGATAGTCATTTTCTCCAACAACTAAACAAGTTTGTAAAAGTTTTATCTCAGGATTTGACTTCCAATCTGAGATTTTTTTTGAATCTGACCGGTCTCTAACAACACCTCCAGTTCCTAAATTATCTACTCTTACATCAACAACATCTTTTACTGAATAACGACTAATCAAACCCAAACTATCTGAGATTTCTACAAGATCCCCCGACTTTAACTCTGTAAGAGTACTAAAACCTCCTTCTTTATGTCCCGTAATTATTTCATTTCCTTTAGCAATTACAGCATTGGCTAGATTGCTATCCATAACTTCTTGAACCTTATTAGGGTCATCTATTTCAGTAATATGAACAGTCTTTCCCTTAAATCTAATTTCTGATGGCAAGTGTTCACTATTATATGAATAATGAATAGGAATTTCCTCCTTATTATACATAAAGTAAGAAACACCAACTAAAATAATTAAAGGAATAGGAACAATTAATAAAAAGATTTTAATTATTGTCCGGTTCATAAGGGTTTTCCCCTAAATAATTTTTCATTCTAAGAACTGCATTGTTGTAGATCCTATCAACTTCACCAACAGATGTAGCTAAACCATCTTTAACCATCTGTCTTTTAACTTGGAATTTATTTCCAGTTGATTCAAAAAGTGTAAAGAAAATCTCTTTTTCTTTTTCTGTTAAAGTGTCGATTGCTTCATTTAGCTGCTCATTAATTTGTTCTGCAGCTACGACTTCAACTGGGTCTACTGAATTTTCATCTTCAATCAGATCTTGAAAGGTAACGCCACCATCATCAAATTGTGTTGTATGATTATCTCCATTGACTTGAATATCTGTAGATAAAATTGCTTGACCGGATTGAATTGCAGTTTCTAAACGTTTGACTGATACTCCTAATAAAGGAGCTATTTCTTCTGGCTTTGGATCCCGATGAAATTCTTTATGATAATCAATTTTTAATTTAACATAATTATTGTAAAGATCTTGCAGTTTTGTTGGTAAACGCACCAAACCATTTGAATATACAGCTTTTGAACATGACTGAAGAATCCACCAACTTGCATAAGTTGAAAACTTATTCCCAGTAGATAAATCAAACTTACTAATTGCTGTAAATAACCCAATAGTTCCCTCTTGAAATAAATCTTCCCAAGGAACTTTAGTATATTGAGAATACTTATTTGCAAATGATGCTACTAGTCGAAGATTACTTTCTATCATAATATTGCGAGCTTCTTCATCTCCATTCTGAGCTCTTTTTAATAATTCATACTCCTCTTCTTTGCTCTCAATCATAGCAGTAGATTCTCTCATTCTATTGAAAGTAAACGAACGTTGATCAATTAAACTCACTAATAAATTCTCCTTTATTTTTTCTTCTCTAAATTATAACAGTATGAGTTTAACATAAAAGAAAATCAATGTCAACTTTTACTCAATTTTACTAAAAAAGCTAGAGAAAATCTTATCGATTTGCTCTAGCCAATTTTTTCTTCAACTTTAAAAGATTACGAACTCCACGAACTTTTTTCTTAGAATTTCTAGATTTATAAAGTTTTGGGAATAAAGATTTATAAATCTTTTTCATAACAGATCGCCAGTATCGCTGTCCTAATGTAAGACCACCCCCATCAACAGAACCATTGAATCCATTATAGTAAGCATTTAATCTGTCAACAAAAACACCTTCCATTTTTCTACGATAGTCATAATTTTCAGCTTTAATTATAAAAGCAACTTGAAAAGATTCTGGTCCAGTTTTTTTGATTTCCCTATCAACATATTGAGTTGGTTTTGGAACAAGCGCATGTTCTAGAAGTCTTCTTCGTACATCAGATGATTCTCCTACGTATGGGTGACCATCTCGCTCTCGGTAAATTAAATAAACTCCTGGTTGGTTAGGTATTAATTTTGGATTTTTTACAAAATGATCATATCGGACACTCTTGAATTCTTTGAGAACGTCACGACGCAAGTTTTTGTAAGTTTCTAATTTCATAGAAGACCAGATGAAATCAACCAATAAAGGATCCCAATTGCTGGAATACCAACCATAATAATACCAGCCACAGTGCCCTTAAAATTATTTTTCACACTTTTTTCAATTTGTGAAATAAAATCATCTTTTTCTGAATCAAATTCATTTTCGTCAAGCTCTTCAAAATCCTCATCTTCAACTAATTCAGAATTTTCATCTTCTTCTTCAACAGTTGAAGTTGAATTACTATCCAAAGAATCATCTTCTTGAATTTCTTCGATTTCTTTTATTTTATTGATTTCAGAATCTGGTTTAATTTCAGAATCAACTAAAGTTTCTTGATCAATCAAAGGAAGAATTGAACTATCTAAAACAATTTCAGACTTTTTAAGTTCTTTATGTGTATCAGAATGATTATCTTGTACTGTTTCAGTATGGTTTATTAAACCTGATTCATTTTTATTTTCTATCATAGAATTTTCAAGCAAAGCGTTTTCCAAATAATTTGAACAATATAGTTTTGCTTCTGTTAGTAATGAAATTAATTGATTAAATTCTTGTAATTTTTGAGCATCTTCAGGAGATAGCATCTCAAAACCTCCTGGTACATTAGGATCTTCCATTAATGTTTTTTTAACTTCATTCATTCTTTTTACCAAATGAGCCTTTCTTTCACTTTTTTTATAATTGACACCATAAAAATCTAACCAACTTCTGATTTCATTTATTGATGACAATTCCGTTATTATTTCCAACTTAATCCACCTCACTTTTGTCTACTTTACTATTTTAAGTTAAATGAGTTGGATTCCTATAATCATCTTAAACTAATTATATAAAAATAATCTTTTAATGTCAAGCATAAACTAATCTTGACATTATTTTTTATTGTGATATAATATTAAAAATAAAGACAATTAATATTATTTGTAAATCAAATAAAAAGGATAGTTGAAATGAAACTAGCTTATAAAATCAATTTTCCTGATAACTTAAAAGAAACTTATGAATTCTTGCAATCTGAATTAGATCGTGTTTTATCAGATGATAAGATGAGAAAACAAATCTCATCAATTGACAGCAAATTACA